>Ga0316202_10000030_pt1 | contig 309330 bp, 296 predicted proteins | sample 3monrhotite_MG_FD_204934 | JGI IMG/M metagenome (GOLD analysis project Ga0316202, IMG submission 204934) | Microbial mat bacterial communities from mineral coupon in-situ incubated in ocean water Damariscotta River, Maine, United States -... | ecosystem: Environmental > Aquatic > Marine >...
GGTAATCGACATTCATTCCGGTTGGGATTTTCATGCAGGTCACAGAAACCAAATCCGAAGGGTTAAGCCGCGAGTTTCAGGTTAGCTTACCCGCGAAAGACATCGAAGACAAAATTAGCCATCGCCTCAAGGAGATTGCGGAATCGGCTTCCATACCCGGGTTCCGTCCCGGAAAGGTGCCGGTCTCCATGCTGCGCAAACGCTACGGCCCGTCCGTCATGGGCGAGATTTTGGAGCGTGCGGTTGGCGATTCCTCTCAGCAGGCGCTGACGGAAAAGGGGATTCGGCCCGCCGCCCAGCCCGAAATTGAGATCACGTCATTCGAAGATGGCAAAGACCTCGAATATATAATTCGTCTGGAAATGCTTCCGGAAATCAAACCGATTGATTATTCGAAGTTGAAACTTGAGCGGCTGAATCCGAAACCGGATGAAGAGCAGCTCAATGGTGCCCTGGAAAACATTGCCAACGCCAACAAGACAACGGAACCGATTGCTAAAAAACGAAAAAGCAAAACCGGTGATGTTCTGGTCATTGATTTTGTCGGCAGTGTCGATGGCGAAGAATTCCCTGGTGGCAAGGCCGATGACTATCAGCTCGAACTTGGTTCAGGCAGCTTCATTCCGGGATTTGAAGAACAGTTGACCGGCTCAAACGTCGGTGACGATGTTGAGGTTAATGTCAAATTTCCGGATGAATACGGTGCCGCCGAGTTGGCGGGCAAGGATGCCCTGTTCAAGGTTGCCGTCAAGGAAATCCGCGAAGGCACGGCCGCGGAATTAAACGATGAACTGGCGAAGAAGCTTGGCATCGAAAGCCTCGACAAGCTGAAGGAAACAATCGTTGAAGAGCAGAGCCGTGAGTTCAAACAACTGGCACGCTTGCGCTTGAAACGTACTCTGCTTGATCAGTTGGCAGACGTCTGTGATTTTGAAACCCCACAGAAAATGGCTGACGGCGAATTTAACTCCATCTGGGAACAGTACGAAGAACAGAAAAAGCAGGCCGCCGAGTCCGAGGACGGAGAGGCCGCCACCAACGAAGACGACCTCAGCGATGAGGAACAGCAGGTCGAGTTCAGACAGATTGCCGAACGCCGTGTGCGTCTTGGGTTGTTGCTGTCGGAAATTGGTCGGGAAAACAACATCCAGATTCTTCAGGATGACATCACCGCTGCGCTGACCGAAGAAGCACGTAAATACCCAGGTCAGGAACAGTCCGTGATGGAGTTCTATCAGGGTAACCCAGAGGCCATGCAGCAAATGTCTGCGCCGCTATATGAAGAAAAAGTCATCGATTTCATTTTGGAAATGGCCAACGTAACTGACAAAGACGTCACAACAGCAGAGCTGATGAAGGCCCTGGAAGCTGACGACGAAAAAGCCGAAAAAACCAAAAAGAAGCCGAAAAAATCGACGGCAAAAGCCTCGACTGACAAGGACGACGGCAAAAAAGCGGCGCCTAAGAAGAAAAAGGCCCCCGCTAAAAAAGCCGAAAAGAAAGATTAGAAATCGGGGGGCGTCAGCCCCCCGTTTCATCGAACTCAAAAGTAAGGAAATAGCGCGCGATGAACGGTCCTATGGATATTCAAATGAACAATCTGATCCCGATGGTCGTAGAAACCACCAACCGGGGGGAACGGTCTTATGATATCTATTCCCGTCTCCTGAAAGAACGCATCATTTTCCTTACCGGTGGTGTTAATGACGATGTCTCGAGCGTGATTTGTGCACAGTTGTTGTTTTTGGAATCTGAAAACCCCAGCAAGGACATTTCGTTCTATATCAATTCACCTGGCGGCGTCGTCACGTCTGGATTGGCGATCTATGACACCATGCGCTACATCCGACCGGAAGTCTCAACAGTCTGCATCGGTCAGGCCGCGTCTATGGGATCCTTGCTGCTATGCGCTGGTGCGCCCGGTAAGCGCTATGCCCTGCCGAACGCCCGGGTCATGATCCATCAGCCTTCTGGCGGTGCACAGGGACAGGCGACAGATATCGAAATTCAAGCACGGGAAATTCTTAAAATTCGCGCCCGCCTGAACGATATTTATGTTGAACACACCGGACAGGATCTGGATGTGATCGAAAAGTCCGTCGAACGTGATAACTTTTTAAACGCCGAAGAAGCCAAGGATTTTGGTTTGATTGATGAAGTTGTCGTTGATCGTCCTGTAGACGAGGACGATTCTGACGGAAAAAAATCAAAAAAATCTGACGATTGATTGATCCGGGCCCTTTTAATCCCGGTAATTCATAATATCTTCAATAATAGTAGTCAGTGTGCGCTGAATTCAGGGTTCTCTAGCCGGGAATTCTGATAATCAGGCCTAATTTTACGGCCGCGTACGAAGTAATTTTCCTGTTTTGCATTGTGTGTTCCGGCAACGAACGCGTAATATGTAAAGACAAGGCCGTATATTCGATCGGAGTATTCATGAGCAAATCCACGGGCGGTGATTCCAAAAACACGCTGTACTGTTCATTCTGTGGAAAAAGCCAGCACGAGGTCCGCAAGCTGATTGCCGGGCCGACCGTATTCATATGTGATGAATGCGTTGAGCTGTGCATGGACATCATCCGCGAAGAACATAAAACAAGCCTGGTCAAGACTGGTGACGGCGTCCCGACACCAAGTGACATCTGTGAAGTCCTGAATGACTACGTCATCGGTCAATATCAGGCCAAGCGCGTACTGTCGGTCGCCGTGCATAATCACTACAAACGTCTCAGCCATGGGTCGTCTTCAAGCACGGATGTCGAATTGGCAAAATCCAACATTCTGCTTCTTGGACCGACTGGTTGCGGCAAGACGCTGTTGGCTCAGACGCTTGCCCGCATCCTTGACGTACCGTTCACCATGGCAGATGCAACTACCCTGACAGAAGCAGGGTATGTTGGTGAAGACGTCGAGAACATCATTCTCAAACTTTTGCAGTCCGCCGACTACAATGTTGAACGTGCGCAGCGTGGCATTGTCTACATCGATGAGGTCGATAAGATTTCCCGGAAATCTGACAATCCGTCGATTACCCGTGATGTATCGGGTGAGGGCGTACAGCAAGCCCTGTTGAAAATCATGGAAGGTACGGTCGCCAGTGTTCCGCCGCAAGGAGGACGCAAGCATCCGCAGCAAGAATTTCTACAGGTCGACACCACAAATATTCTATTCATCTGTGGCGGCGCTTTCTCTGGGCTGGATAAGATCATCGCATCGCGCGGCAAGGGCTCTTCAATCGGCTTTGGTGCCGATGTGCGGGCCGAAGACGAACGTGAAATTGGTGAGTTATTAGCCGGTGTTGAACCGGAGGACCTGCTCAAATTTGGCCTGATTCCCGAATTTGTCGGCCGACTCCCGGTTCTGGCGACTTTGGAGGACCTCGACGAAGAGGCCTTGGTCGAAATTCTGACCAAACCGAAAAATGCGCTGGTTAAACAGTATCAACGCCTGTTTGAAATGGAAGACGTGAAGCTCGGATTCTCTGATGGTGCGCTGGACACTATTGCCGAGAAGGCAGTTGAGCGTAAAACCGGTGCCCGCGGCCTGCGTTCAATCATGGAGAATATTCTTCTCGATACGATGTATGACCTTCCCGGTATGGAAGGGGTTGAAGAGATCATGATCAACCGTGAGGTGGCCGAAGAAAATGGCAAACCACTATACATCTATTCGGATCGTAAGGAAGAGATAGAGACGAGTGCCTGACGGTGGCGAATCCCGGATACGGGACTTGCATGACGGCATCGGAATAACCAACTCTTTTCTGTGAAACGATAACAGTAATTCATTCCCGGTACAAAAAGGCAGGTAATCTGTGACGCATCAGATCGAACAATATCCGGTTCTTCCACTTCGCGACATCGTGGTCTTCCCACACATGATCGTGCCGCTATTTGTTGGTCGCGACAAATCAGTGCGCGCCCTTGAAGACGTGATGAAAGACGACAAGCAAATCCTGCTGGTCGCCCAGAAAAATGCCGCGCAAGACGACCCGGAACCTGATGATATTTATACGGTGGGCACCGTATCGACGGTGCTTCAACTGCTCAAATTACCTGACGGAACCGTTAAGGTGCTGGTCGAAGGAACGACCAGAGCCCGGATCACAGATTTTGCCAGCAACCCTGATTTTTTCGAAGCCCAGGCTACGATAATCGACGAGTCTGAAGGGGATGACCAGGAACTGGAAGCCCTGTCACGCTCCGTGGTGGCCCAGTTTGAACAGTACATCAAACTGAACAAAAAAATCCCGCCGGAAGTTCTGGTATCAATCAATCAAATCGAACAACCGAGCAAGCTTGCCGATACGATCGCCTCTCATCTTGCCCTTAAGATTTCTGAAAAGCAGGAACTACTGGAAACCGACTCCATCTCTGAACGGCTGGAGCGCGTTTATGGCCACATGGAAGCGGAAATCGGTGTTCTTCAGGTTGAAAAGAAAATTCGCAATCGCGTTAAACGGCAAATGGAAAAAACCCAGCGCGAGTATTATCTGAACGAACAGCTGAAGGCGATTCAGAAAGAGCTTGGCGAAACCGACGAAGGCAAAGACGAAACGGCCGAGCTTGAAGAAAAGATCGTAAAAACCAAGTTGAGCAAGGAAGCCGAAGAAAAGGCGCGGGCCGAGCTCAAAAAGCTCAAGTCCATGTCTCCGATGTCGGCTGAAGCCACGGTTGTACGAAATTACCTCGACTGGATTCTGGGTATTCCGTGGAAAAAACGTACCCGCACCAAAAAAGATCTGAACGAGGCACAGGCTATTCTGGACAAGGATCATTACGGTCTGGAGAAGGTCAAGGAACGTATTATCGAATATCTTGCCGTCCAGCAACGTACCAACAAGGTTTCCGGACCTATTCTCTGCCTTGTCGGCCCTCCGGGCGTCGGCAAAACCTCGCTTGGAAAATCCATTGGTCGTGCAACGGGACGTAATTTTGTTCGCATGTCTTTGGGCGGCGTGCGGGACGAATCTGAGATCCGTGGACACCGCCGCACCTATATTGGCTCCATGCCGGGCAAGGTTGTCCAGGGCATGAAAAAAGCCAAATCGTCAAACCCGCTGTTTCTGCTCGACGAAGTCGACAAAATGGGCAACGACTGGCGTGGTGATCCGGCGTCGGCTCTGCTTGAGGTCCTTGACCCGGAACAGAACAATACCTTCAACGATCATTACTTGGAGGTCGATTACGATCTTTCGGATGTGATGTTCGTGACCACGGCTAATACCATGAATATGCCAGGCCCCTTGCTGGATCGCATGGAGGTCATACGTCTGTCGGGCTACACCGAAGACGAAAAAATCGAGATCGCGAACCGTCATCTGATCTCCAAGCAGGTCAAAAATCATGGCCTCAAAGAAGGGGAGTGGTCGATCTCGGAGTCAGGCCTGCGTGATCTTATTCGTTATTACACACGCGAATCAGGTGTACGTAACCTGGAACGCGAAATTGCCAATCTTGCTCGCAAAGCCGTGAAGGAAATCCTCACCAGCGAAGATAAATCCATCAAGATCAGCAAACGTAATCTGGCCAAATATGCGGGCATCAAGCGCTATCGGTTTGGCGAGATCGAAAAAGAAGACATGGTTGGCGTGGTTACCGGGCTTGCCTGGACCGAAGTCGGCGGTGAACTGCTTAGCATTGAGTCGGTTATGGTGCCGGGCAAAGGCAAGATGACGATCACCGGGAAGCTTGGTGATGTGATGACCGAATCGATTCAGGCCGCCAAATCCTATGTGCAGTCTCGGGCCACTGATTTTGGAATTAAGCCGCCGATCTTTACAAAAAAGGACATTCACGTCCACGTTCCCGAAGGGGCAACGCCCAAAGATGGACCGTCGGCGGGTGTCGGCATGGTAACCTCTATCGTATCGGTGCTGACCGGAATTCCGATCGATAAAGAAGTCGCCATGACAGGTGAAGTTACCTTGCGTGGCCGCATCCTACCGATTGGTGGATTGAAAGAGAAGCTACTTGCGGCGCTCAGAGGTGGGATCAAGACCGTTCTCATCCCCAAGGACAATGAGAAGGATCTTGAAGATATTCCAGAAAACGTCAAACGGGGTCTGGAGATCATTCCGGTGTCCGTCGTCGATGAAGTTTTGGAGCGCGCCCTGACGTCTCCGCTCACCCCCATTGAGTGGGATGAGGATGAGCAGGGGGCATCAGACAAGCTCGGCACGAGTGGCCAGGAAGACGACGAAATCGGAGATGTCGTCACACACTGATATCTGCTGATAAATATCGGTTATATTCTTCAAAAGGGTGGGAAATCTAGTAGTTTTCCGCCCTTTTTGCTGCTCTGGCGATTCGCCCGATTCGCGTCTTTTAGGCAACTTCTCCGCCTCCAAGGGGGCGTCAAAGTCGGGATTTTGACAATTTTCTCTAGAATCCGACAGCCAAACATCGTTGTAGACCGGGCACTTAGCCTGAAACCCGCAGATTTCTGCGAAAAAAAGCGTATGCCCGATTGACCTGTTTGACGAGCCGCCTATAACATTTGGCATCAATCGGGCATCACAAGTATGGAGACTCCATGCGGCCCGTGAGTGTTTTTTTTAACATCTACCACCTTACGAAAGAGGGGGCTTTACATGAACAAAAATGAACTCGTTGCGGCAGTAGCCGAAGATTCCGGACTGTCCAAAGCTGATGCAGCTAAAGCTGTTGACGGTGTATTCGATGCAATTACATCGTCCCTGAAGGACGGCAATGAAGTTCGCCTGGTCGGCTTCGGCACGTTCAGCGTTTCACGACGCCAAGCGACTACAGGCCGTAACCCACGTACCGGCGAAAGCATTCAGATTCCGGCTTCTAACCAGCCGAAATTCAAAGCCGGTAAAGGTCTCAAGACCTCCGTCAACTGATCAATCGTCAGTTTCGAAGTAAACCGGTCGCTTAATTTTAGGCGACCGGTTTATTTTTGCCTAAAATTTCCCCGAACAGCATTTGTTTTCTTGTGTTCTCGATGGGCTCGTCTATATCTTCCCTCGACGATTGGAATCGGGCGGTTAGCTCAGTTGGGAGAGCGCCACGTTTACACCGTGGATGTCGGGGGTTCGAGCCCCTCACCGCCCACCATTCGCAAACGGATTTGATAATAATTCAGTTTGTTTTTGTCACTAGACGGAGATTGCTTGACACCCCTCCGGGGCTGCATTAAATCTCCCGGACCCTCGCGGGCAGGGCCTTACCTAAAGGCCTCGAATATATGCGAAGGGGGTGTAGCTCAGTTGGTTAGAGCGCCGGCCTGTCACGCCGGAGGCCGCGGGTTCGAGTCCCGTCACTCCCGCCATTTTTCCAAATCAATTTCATAAAATTTATTGGCTCAATGGTGCCCCGTTTTGGGCATGTTTGGCATTCGTTAAATCTCGGCTTTGGTGTTGCCAATCGGGAGCAGGTAGGGCAGGTTACACAAACGATTTGCGCTGGCATAATGTTTTGGGCGCAACGATAACAAGGGGATAGGACGTGGAGACATTGCTGGCAGAGTACCTGCCGATTCTGATCTTCCTTGGCATTGCCATAGCAATTGCTGTTGGTGCCGTTGTCGCCTCTGTAATTGTCGGCCCTCAACATCCCGACGTCGAAAAAAATTCCACCTACGAATGTGGTTTTGACGCCTTTGGCGATTCGCGCCATAAGTTTGATGTGCGGTTTTATCTGGTCGCCATTCTGTTCATCATATTCGATCTGGAAGTCGCCTTCCTGTTTCCCTGGGCTATCAGTCTTGGAAAAATCGGCATTTTCGGATTCTGGTCGATGATGATTTTCCTCGGCATTTTGACCATCGGCTTTGTATATGAATGGAGAAAAGGGGCTCTGGAATGGGAGTAAACCCAAATTCAGATCTGATGCACGGCATACCGGTCCCGCCGGGTGCCGATCAGGACCTGATCCTGAGGCAGGTAACAGGTGAGCTTACCGACAAGGGGTTTGTTGTGGCCAACCTGGACAAAGTCGTCAACTGGGCGCGCACCGGCTCGTTATGGCCGATGACATTCGGCCTCGCCTGCTGCGCCATCGAAATGATCCACGCCTACATGCCGCGATATGATCTTGATCGGTTCGGCGTTGTTCCACGCCCCAGTCCGCGGCAATCTGACGTCATCATCGTTGCCGGCACCCTAACCAATAAAATGGCTCCGGCGTTCCGCAAGGTCTATGACCAAATGGCCGAACCCCGTTATGTGATTTCGATGGGGTCCTGTGCCAATGGCGGCGGATATTATCATTATTCCTATTCCGTGGTTCGCGGTTGTGATCGTGTGGTGCCGGTGGACGTATACGTCCCAGGCTGCCCGCCCACTGCAGAGGCCCTGATCTATGGAATTATGCAACTTCAGAAAAAGATCAAACGCACCGGAACGCTCTGGCGCTAGGTTTTGGTATCTGGCTTAAATTTTAACCGTTAGTTGACTATGGATTTAGACCTTCAAGAACTCTGTGAATACATCGCCAGTACGTTGGCGGATGATGTACAGGAATCAGGCGTCCGGCTCGATGAGCTTGAGATTACGGTCAAGCGCGCGTCCATAGTCAAAGTCCTGACATTTTTGCGCGATGACGCCAATTGCCAATACAAACAGTTGATGGACATCTGTGGCGTCGACTATCCGGAACAGGAACTGCGCTTCTGTATCGTCTACAACTTGCTGAGCCTGGTACATAACCGGCGCATTCGGGTTAAGGTCTGGACCAGTGAAGACGAGCCGGTGGATACCGTTGTTCCTGTGTTCAAAACCGCCAACTGGTTTGAACGCGAAGTCTGGGATTTGCTTGGCGTCTATTTTTCTGAACATCCTGATTTACGTCGCATGCTGAACGACTACGGTTTCGAAGGCCATCCGTTGCGCAAGGACTTCCCTCTGACCGGATATGTAGAGGTCCGCTATGACGACGAACAGAAACGGGTGGTCTACGAGCCCGTAAAACTAACCCAGGATTTCCGCACATTTGATTTCCTGAGCCCATGGGAAGGTGCGCCGCGCATTCTGCCCGGTGACGAAAAAGCCGAAGAGACCGGTGAGGACGCATCCTGATGGCACAGTCCGAAATCAAAAACTATAACGTAAACTTTGGCCCTCAGCATCCGGCGGCGCATGGCGTGCTGCGTATGGTGCTCGAAATGGATGGCGAAGTCATTGACCGCGCCGACCCTCATATTGGTCTGTTGCACCGCGGCACGGAAAAATTAATCGAGCATAAGACCTACGTTCAGGCCGTCCCGTATTTTGATCGCCTGGACTATGTTGCCCCGCAGAATCAGGAACATGCATTTGTCCTGGCGACCGAAAAATTGCTCGGAATTGAGATACCGCCGCGGGCCAAGTATATCCGGGTTCTTTATGCCGAGATCGGTCGTATCCTGAATCACATCCTGAACATCACATCCTATGCAATCGACGTCGGTGCGATGACTCCCATGCTCTGGGGTTTTGAAGAGCGCGAAGTCCTGATGGAATTCTGTGAACGTGCCTGCGGTGCGCGGATGCACATGAACTATTTCCGGCCCGGCGGTGTGGCCTCTGACTTACCTGCGGGATTGACTGATGACATTAAGGTCTGGGCCGACAATTACGTTAACTTCATTGACGATCTCGAAACCCTGCTGACGGAAAACCGTATTTTCAAACAACGCACGGTGGACATCGGTGTTATCTCTGCTGAGCAGTGTTTTGAGTGGGGGTTCTCAGGTCCCAACATTCGGGCCTCCGGTGTGCCGTGGGATTTACGCAAATCACAACCCTATGACGCCTATGCTGAAATCGATTTTGACATTCCGGTTGGGGTTAACGGTGACTGTTACGAGCGCTATCTGGTCCGCGTTATGGAAATGCGGGAATCACTGAAAATCATCCATCAATGTGTCGATAACATGCCCGGCGGGCCCTGCAAGACTGATGACAACAAGGTCTCGCCTCCGTCTCGCGGCGATATGAAGTCTTCAATGGAAAGTCTTATTCATCATTTCAAGCTGTTCACTGAAGGTTTTCATGTTCCGGCGGGTGAAACCTATACGGCCGTCGAGGCCCCCAAAGGTGAATTTGCCGTGTATCTGGTTTCGGATGGAACCAACAAACCTTATCGCTGCAAAATCCGTGCACCCGGGTTTGCCCATCTGCAGGCTATGGAATTTCTTTCGAAAGGGCATATGTTGGCTGACGTCTGCGCCAACATTGGTTCAATCGATATCGTCTTTGGTGAGATTGACCGATGACCGACAAAATCGAATTTGCGTTCAACGCAGAAAATGCCCGTAAGGCAAAAGAGCACATCGCTAAGTATCCAGAAGGCTGGCAGGCCAGTGCGGTGATGCCTCTGCTGGATTTAGCGCAACGCCAGAATGAGGGGTGGTTGTCGCAGCCGGCCATGGATTATGTCGCCAACATGCTCGATATGCCGCCGATCCGCGTCTATGAAGTGGCGACCTTCTACACGATGTACAATCTCAAACCCGTCGGCAAACACCACGTTCAGGTCTGCACCAACTTGCCGTGCTGGTTGAGGGGATCTGATGCCATTGTCGGAGCGTGTAAAAAGTCGCTCAACATTGAGATGGGCGAAACCACGGAAGACGGACAATTCACACTCAGCGAGGCAGAATGTCTGGGGGCCTGTGTGAATGCCCCGATGATTCAGATCAACGACGATTATTATGAAGACCTTGATTCCAAAGCGACCGAAGAGGTCCTGGAAGAGTTGAAGGCAGGGCGCACACCTAAAGCCGGGTCACAGGGTGTCCGTCATACCTGTGAACCTGCGGGTGGCCTGACCAGTCTAATGCACCAGGCTGATCTCAAGACCGAAAAAGCAGGGGATACGTGATGCTTGACGACAAAGATCGTATCTTCACAAACATATATGGGCTGGATGACCCGGGCATCAGTGGCGCGCAGCGGCGTGGCGACTGGGACGGAACCAAAAAGCTACTGGATCTCGGCCGCGACAAGATCATTGAGATTGTTAAAGGCTCCGGCCTGCGTGGCCGCGGCGGCGCAGGCTTCTCGACCGGCATGAAATGGTCGTTTATGCCCAAAGAGGTTGGCGAACGCCCCCATTTTCTGGTTATCAATGCAGACGAGGGCGAGCCCGGCACCTGCAAAGACCGTGAAATCATGCGCCACGATCCGCACAAACTGATCGAAGGCGCGTTGATTGCGGCCTTTGCCATGGGTGCACACGCGGCTTACTGTTATATCCGCGGTGAGTTTTTCCGCGAGGCCGAAGCGCTTGAACGCGCCGCACAGGAAGCTTACGACGCCGGCCTGATCGGCGACAACGCCTGCGGATCGGGTTACAAGTTTGATTTTTATGTCCATCGCGGGATGGGTGCCTACATTTGCGGTGAAGAATCAGCCCTCATTGAAAGCCTTGAAGGCAAGAAGGGGCAACCCCGTATGAAACCACCGTTCCCGGCGAACGTTGGCCTTTATGGCTGCCCGACGACGGTCAACAATGTCGAATCGATCGCCGTTGTTCCGGCAATCATGCGCCGCGGCGCGGATTGGTTTGCCGGCATCGGTCGCCCTAACAATCAGGGGGTCAAACTTTTCAATATCTCCGGCCACGTCAACCAACCCTGTACGGTCGAAGAGGAAATGGGGATTCCGCTGAAAGAGCTGATTGAAAAGCACGCGGGTGGCGTACGTGGTGGATGGGATAATCTATTGGCGATCATCCCCGGCGGAGCATCCGTCCCACTACTGCCGAGATCTGTCTGCGACGACGTTCTGATGGATTTTGACGCACTTCGCGACGTGCAGTCAGGCTTGGGCACGGCAGCCGTGATGGTCATGGATAAATCAACGGATCTGGTTCGTGCGATCACCCGGTTATCGGCGTTTTACAAACATGAAAGCTGCGGGCAGTGCACACCGTGCCGGGAAGGTACGGGCTGGATGTGGCGGATGATGGAGCGGATTGCCGCAGGCAACGCAGACATCAACGAAATTGACACCCTGGAGGAGGTTACCCGCCAGGTTGAAGGACATACCATTTGCGCCCTTGGTGACGCGGCAGCCTGGCCTATTCAAGGCCTGATCCGTCATTTCCGGGCAGATATGGAAAAGAAGATTACCGATGCCAAAGCGGGCAGCCCCCAAGCTGGCAACCCCAGGGCGGCGTAAGGATCTGACTATGGTAAAAATGACGATTGACGGAAACGAAGTCGAGGCTGAAGCAGGCATGACCGTCTTGCAAGCCTGCGAGCAAATCGGCATCGAAATTCCGCGTTTCTGTTATCACGAACGTCTTTCCGTCGCTGGCAACTGTCGTATGTGCCTGGTGTCCATGGAACGCGCGCCCAAACCAATTGCTTCGTGCGGCATGCCGGTGGGCGAGGGTATGGTCATCACGACCAACAGCCCGGAAGTCCAGCAGATGCGTAAAAACGTCATGGAGTTCCTGCTGATCAATCACCCGCTGGACTGCCCGATCTGTGATCAGGGCGGCGAATGTGATTTACAGGATCAGGCGGTTGGATACGGACTGGACCGGAGCCGCTATCAGGAAAATAAACGCGCCGTTAAAGACAAATACATGGGGCCATTGATCGGCACGATCATGACCCGCTGTATCCACTGCACGCGCTGCATCCGTTTCGCCAGCGAGATCGCCGGTGTACCGGATTTGGGTGCGACGGGCCGCGGCGAGCACATGGAAGTGGGAACCTACGTCGAGAAGGCGCTGAATTCCGAACTGTCTGGAAACCTCATTGACCTGTGCCCGGTTGGCGCGCTGACGTCGGCACCTTATGCCTTTAACGCCCGCCCTTGGGAGCTCAAAAAAACCGAATCGATTGATGTTACGGATGCTCTCGGCAGCAATATCCGGATCGACGCCAGAGGCCCCGAAGTTAAACGGATTCTGCCACGTCTGAACGAAGACGTGAACGAGGAGTGGATTTCGGACAAAGCCCGCTTCTCTTGCGATGGCCTGAAACGCCAGCGTCTCGATACGCCCTATGTTCGGCGCAAGGGCAAACTGCAACCGGCAACCTGGCCGGAAGCTTTTAATGAGATTGCAGGTCGTCTGAAAAAACTGAAGGGCGAAGAGATTGCCGCCATCGCCGGTGACATGGCAGATTGCGAATCGATGACGGCCCTGAAAGACCTGATGGGAACGCTTGGATCCACCAACATCGATTGCCGTCAGGACGGGGCGAAACTCGACCCGACGGTTCGCGCCTCCTATCTGTTTAATTCGACCGTGTCCGGCATCGATCACGCCGACGCTATTGTTATCGTTGGCTCGAACCCGCGACGCGAAGCCGCAGTCCTCAATGCCCGCATCCGCAAACGCTTCGTTCGCGGCGGCGTCAGTATCGCCGTCATCGGTGAAGAAGCCGATCTGACCTATGGCTACTCCCATCTCGGAGAAGGGGCGGCAACCCTTCAGGAACTGGCGGCTGGCAAAGGCGCATTTGCAAAAACCCTGAAAGATGCCAGTCACCCCATGCTTATCCTGGGGAGCGGGACCCTTACGGGCCAGGACGGTGCAGCGATTCTCGCTCTCGCGCGTGAGTTGGCAGAAAAGTATAAGATGGTCGTTCCGTCGGAAAGCTGGAACGGATTCAATGTGCTGCATACAGCGGCCTCGCGCGTTGGCGGGCTGGATCTCGGTTTTGTTCCGGGTGAGAACGGTCGTGACACGGCGGCTATTCTTGCCGGTGCCGGTGGCGGCGAAATCAAAGCCGTTTATTTGCTTGGTGCCGACGAAATCGATACCTCGGCTCTGGGTGATGCTTTTGTCATTTATCAGGGCCATCACGGTGATGCCGGGGCACATCGTGCCGATGTTATCTTGCCGGGCAGCGCCTATACGGAAAAAAATGCAACGTATGTGAACATAGAAGGTCGGATCCAGCGGACACGTCTGGCCGTATTCGCACCTGGCGAGGCGCGAGAGGACTGGACGATCATCCGTGCCCTTTCCGATGCGCTTAGCAATACACTTCCCTATAACTCCCTGAGCGAAGTTCGTGGGCGTATGGTCGAAATCAATAACCTGTTCATGACTATTGATGACGCCGTTCCCGCCGTCTGGGGAGAATTCGGCGAACCGGGTGATGTTTCCAGTGAACCGTTTGTGTCGCCAATCAGTAATTTTTACATGACTGACCCGATCAGCCGGGCTTCGGTCACCATGGCGCATTGCGCTGATGAATTCCTTGGGTCCTCAGAAGGAAAGACTGGCACCGATGGTTGAACTTTGGGACGGATATATCTGGCCGACCCTGTGGACGGTCATCAAGATTTTGGTCATCGTCATACCTGTGATGATTTCGGTTGCCTATCTGACTTACGCTGAACGTAAAGTCATCGGCGCCATGCATATGCGACGCGGGCCCAACGTTGTTGGGCCGTTTGGCCTGTTGCAGCCCATGGCAGATGGTCTAAAGCTGTTCCTCAAGGAAACCATTATCCCCAGCGGCGCAAACCGCGGAGTTTTCCTTATTGCCCCGATGTTGACCTTTATTCTGGCGCTGGTCGCCTGGGCTGTGATTCCATTCGGTGCTGGCCTGGTCCTGGCTGACATTAATGTCGGCATTCTGTTCCTGTTCGCGATATCGTCACTGGGTGTGTATGGCATTCTGATGGCCGGATGGGCATCAAATTCACGTTACGCTTTCCTGGGTGCTTTGCGTTCTGCGGCCCAGATGGTGTCTTACGAAGTCTCAATGGGGTTTGTCATCATTACGGTGCTGATGTGCGTCGGATCCCTCAACCTGTCTGACATCGTCGAAGCGCAGAAAACAGTGTGGTTTGTTGTCCCACTGTTTCCCATGGCAGTCATTTTCTTTATCTCGACACTGGCGGAAACCAATCGCCATCCGTTTGATTTGCCGGAAGCGGAATCGGAACTGGTATCCGGATACAATGTTGAATATTCGGCCATGGCCTTTGCATTATTCTTCCTTGGTGAATACGCCAACATGATTCTGATGGCGGCGATGACATCCATTCTGTTCCTGGGGGGGTGGTTGCCACCGGTCGACATCGCTCCCTTTAACTGGGTACCGGGTCCGATCTGGTTCTTTGCCAAAATCGCGTTCTGCCTGTTCATCTTCCTTTGGGTGCGCGCCACTTTCCCGCGGTACCGCTATGACCAGTTGATGCGGTTGGGATGGAAAGTGTTTTTGCCTATTTCGTTGGCAGCGGTTGCTATTGTCGCGGGCGTGCTGGTCGCTTTTGACCTGGCACCGGTCGTGGGCTGAGGAGAACGATCATGAGTTTCATCAGCTCCGGCACCCGCGCATTCTTCCTCACCGAACTGGTGAGTGGGATGTGGCTGACCCTTCGGTATATGTTCCGTGCAAAGGTCACGCTTAACTATCCCTTCGAGAAAGGGCCCTTGAGCCCGAGGTTTCGGGGTGAACACGCGTTACGCCGTTACCCCAACGGGGAAGAACGCTGCATCGCCTGCAAGCTCTGCGAAGCCATTTGCCCGGCACAGGCCATCACAATTGAGGCCGAACCCCGCGACGATGGTTCGCGCCGCACGACACGTTATGACATCGACATGACCAAGTGCATCTATTGTGGTTTATGTGAAGAAGCCTGTCCCGTCGACGCCATTGTTGAGGGACCTAATTTTGAGTTCGCCACGGAAACCCGTGAAGAGCTGATGTATGACAAAGACAAGCTGCTGGCCAATGGGGACCGGTGGGAAACAGAACTGGCGGAGCGCCTACGCGCTGACGCGCCGTACCGATGACGGACCTGAGAGTATGATTCAAGCTCTGGCATTTTACATGTTCGCCTTTATCGCCGTTGCATCGGGGGTATTGGTGATTTCATCGAAGAACCCCGTTCATTCGGTGCTATTCCTTATTTTGGCATTTTTTAACGCGGCCGGACTATTTGTCCTGTTGGGCGCCGAATTCCTGGCGATGATTCTGGTGGTCGTTTACGTCGGTGCCGTCGCGGTTCTGTTCATGTTCGTCGTCATGATGCTGGACATTAACTTTGTCGAAATGCGTCAAGGGTTCTTGCAGTATCTACCCATCGGCGGACTGATCGGGCTTATATTGCTGGCGGAACTGCTGGTAATCGTTGGTGGCTGGCACATGACGCCAGACATTGTTACGACGATGGCTGCGAAGACACCACCGCCTGACGTTACAACCAATACTCACGCTTTGGGTCAGTTGATCTATACCCATTATATCTACCTATTCCAGGCCGCCGGCATGATTCTGCTGGTTGCGATGATCGGCGCCATTGTGCTGACCCATCGCAAGCGCACCGGCGTTAGGAAACAGGTGATCAGCGAACAACTTGCCAGACGTGCTGAAGACGTAGTGAAGCTTCAGAAAGTCGAGACGGGGAAGGGAATCTGATGCTCGAAATCGGACTTGGTCATTATCTGAGCGTCGCGGCGATTCTCTTTACGCTGGGGATTTTTGGAATTTTCCTGAACCGCAAAAACGTCATCGTCATTCTGATGTCGATCGAACTGATGCTGCTGGCCGTCAACATCAATCTGGTCGCGTTTTCATCCTTCCAGGGCAATCTGGTCGGGCAGGTGTTTGCCGTGTTCGTCCTGACTGTGGCAGCTGCTGAAGCCGCCATCGGCCTTGCGATCCTTGTCGTTTATTTCCGTAATCGCGGCTCCATTGCCGTCGAAGACATCAACATGATGAAGGGCTAAGGGCAAATGTTAGCAACCCTCGTCGTCTTTTTACCGCTGATCGGATCCATCATTGCCGGCATCATTGTGTTCATGCCGAGCGATGACAAGGAGGTCCAGAGTCGCCGCGATTCGGCGGCGCAGATCGCCACCTGTAGCGGCCTGGTCCTGTCCGCTTTCTTTGCCATTCTAGTGTTCAAAGATGTCGCGCTGGACGGCAACGCCTATACTCACGAGCTCTTTACGTGGCTTGATTCCGGAACCCTGGAAGTGTCTTGGGCGCTCAAGGTCGACACACTAACGGCCGTGATGATGATCGTTGTCACCGTGGTCTCCGCCATGGTCCATATTTACTCCATCGGCTACATGCACCACGACAACTCGATTCCTCGGTTCATGTGTTATCTGAGCCTGTTCACCTTCTTCATGTTGATGCTGGTTACCGCAAGCAACCTGATGCAAATGTTCTTCGGTTGGGAAGGGGTGGGGCTGGCGTCCTATCTGCTGATCGGGTTCTGGTATAACAAACCTTCGGCCAACGCCGCCGCCATCAAGGCATTTCTCGTTAATCGGGTTGGTGATTTCGGGTTTGCGCTGGGTATCTTTGCCGTCTTTATGCTGTTCGACAGCATTCATCTTGATTCCATCTTTGCCGCCGCCGAAGGCAAAAAAGATACAATGTTGACCGTTTTTGGTGGAGAATTCCACGCATTGACCGTCATCTGCCTGTTGCTGTTTGTCGGCGCCATGGGCAAATCTGCGCAGTTGGGGTTACATACCTGGCTGCCGGACGCCATGGAAGGGCCAACACCGGTATCGGCGCTGATTCACGCCGCAACCATGGTTACCGCAGGTGTCTTTATGGTCGCCCGCCTGTCCCCACTGTTTGAGTACTCTGAGACGGCGCTGACGGTTGTTACGCTGGTTGGTGGGTCAACGGCCATTTTTGCCGCCACAGTCGCCTGTGTGCAAAACGACATCAAACGGGTGATTGCCTATTCGACGTGTTCGCAGTTGGGCTACATGTTCTTCGCCGCGGGTGTATCCGCTTATTCTGCCGGAATTTTCCACCTAATGACCCATGGGTTTTTCAAGGCACTGCTGTTCCTTGGTGCCGGTTCCGTCATTCATGCCATGTCTGACGAGCAGGACATGCGCAAGATGGGGGGCATCTGGAAACACGTTAAGGTGACTTACGCGTTGATGTGGATTGGCTCGCTGGCGCTCGCCGGTATTCCGCCGTTTGCTGGCTACTTCTCCAAAGACATCATTCTCGAAGCCGCCTACGGCGCCCATACGGGCATCGGGCAATATGCCTTCTGGATGGGGATAGCGGCGGCGTTCCTGACCGCATTTTACTCCTGGCGATTGCTGTTCATGACCTTCCACGGCGCTCCCAGAGCTGACGAAAAAGTCATGGCGCATGTGCATGAAAGCCCAATGGTCATCATCTTGCCGCTGATTGTTCTGGCTGCCGGAGCCAGTTTCGCAGGATATTTGGGGTATGAGAATTTTGTCGGCCAAAATACGGCGCAATTCTGGGGTAACGCCATTTTGGTTCTGGACAGCCACCCGGCACTTGAAAATGCGCACCATGTTCCGGCCTGGGTCAAATTCCTGCCACTGGTAGTTGGGGCTGTCGGGATCGCGCTGGCCTATGTGCTCTATATCATGTCACCGGCACTGCCCGGCATGATCGCCGCCAGGTTCCAGGGGATTTACCAGTTCCTGTTGAACAAATGGTACTTCGACGAACTCTACGACATGCTGTTTGTCCGCCCGGCGTTCAAACTGGGACGAGGTCTGTGGCAAACCGGCGATGGACTGTTGATCGACGGTATTGGCCCGGACGGCGTTTCGGCTGTGGTTCGCAATATCTCGAGACGCGCGTCGGCCTTGCAGACCGGTTATCTCTATCATTATGCCTTTGCGATGTTGATCGGCGTTGTCGCTCTCGTCACTTGGTATCTTTTCGCACACGTAGGGTGAGACAGACATGAGCGACATTCCAATTCTATCGCTGCTCACATTCCTGCCACTGGTCGGGGCGTTCCTGATCCTGACCATTCGTGGAGATGCTGAAATTGTCGCACGAAATGCCAGGTTCACGGCAATTTGGACCTCGATTGCCAATTTTGCTGTTTCCTTGTTCCTCTGGAGTCACTTCGACAAAAGCACAGCTGAGTTCCAGTTCGTTGAAAAAATCGACTGGATGCCACAGTTCGGCATTTCCTACCACATGGGTGTCGACGGAATTTCCTTGCTGTTTGTGCTGCTGACAACACTGCTGACCCCGATCTGCATTCTCGCCAGCTGGGATTCCATCAAAGACCGGGTCAAGGAATACATGATCTCGTTCCTGATCCTCGAAACATTTATGATTGGCATGTTCTGCGCCCTCGATTTGATGGTTTTCTACATCTTCTTCGAAGCCGTGCTGATCCCGATGTTCCTGATCATCGGTGTATGGGGTGGGCAACGTCGGGTTTATGCGGCCTTCAAGCTGTTTCTGTATACGTTGTTAGGCTCGGTTCTGATGCTGATCGCCATGCTGGCGATGTATTTCGATGCCGGTACGACCGACATGGTCCAGTTGATGAAGCACAGCTTCCCAATGGAGATTCAGCCGTGGCTGTGGCTGGCGTTCCTGGCCTCTTTCGCCGTCAAGGTGCCGATGTGGCCGGTGCATACCTGGCTACCCGATGCCCACGTTGAAGCGCCGACCGCCGGTTCAGTCATTCTGGCGGGTGTATTGCTTAAGTTTGGCGGATACGGGTTCCTGCGGTTCTCCTTGCCCATGTTCCCCGAAGCCAGCGTCATGTTTACGCCGCTGATCTTCACGCTCAGCATCATTGCCATTATCTACACGTCCCTGGTCGCGCTTGCTCAGGAAGACATGAAGAAGCTGATCGCCTATTCGTCCATTGCCCACATGGGTTTTGTGACGGCAGGTACGTTCACCATGACGGTTCAGGGCATTGAAGGGGCGATCTATCAAATGCTGTCGCACGGCGTCGTCTCCGCCGCACTGTTCCTGATCGTGGGTGTTGTCTATGACCGCATCCACAGCCGTGAAATATCCGTCTATGGTGGGTTGGTCCATCGAATGCCCGCCTATTCGCTGGTCTTCATGTTATTCATGCTGGCATCCGTCGGGTTGCCAGGCACCGGTGGATTTGTTGGAGAATTTTTGGTCCTCGTTGGCCTGTTCCAGGTCAATACCTGGGTCGCGGCGCTGGCCTCAACCGGCGTTGTTCTGGGTGCCGCCTATATGCTCTATCTCTATCGGCGCATCATCTTTGGTCAGTTGACCAAGGAGTCACTGATGAAGATCAAGGATATGAACCGGCGCGAATGGGCGGTATTTGCCCCGTTGATTGTCCTCACCCTGTGGATGGGGATCTATCCGACCTCGTTCCTAGACTTCATGCATGTATCCGTCGAAAACCTGATAACTCAGGTCGAAACCGCACTGGCTGCCAGCAGCCAGTTAGCTGCGGTCGGGAACTAAGGAGAGTATGGCTATGCCACTGGCACAAGTTCCCAATCTGCTTCCAGCCATGCCGGAATTGTTTCTGGCGGTGATCATCATGGTCCTGTTGATGTTTGGTGTTTTCCAGAAAGCTGACGGCCCGGAAGGCGAAGTTAAAACGGCGCGCCTGACATCGTGGATTACCGTTATCTGCCTTGGTCTGGCGATGATGATGGTGCTCAATGTCAGTGGTGGTCGTGTTCTTATTTTCGGAGACATGTTTGTCAGCGATGCCTTTGCTGTTTTCTGCAAAATCCTGGTGCTGGTCGGCGCTGCCGCGACCCTGATCATCGCTCAGGGTTTTCTCGCCCGTCACGAAATGGCCCGCTTTGAATACCCCATTCTGATCATCTTTGCAGCGCTCGGCATGATGATGATGCTGTCGGCGAACGACCTGATTTCCCTCTATGTCGGCCTGGAAATGCAGAGCCTGTCGCTATATGTGCTGGCCACATTCCGCAGGGACGATGGGCGTTCAACAGAAGCCGGGCTTAAATATTTTGTTCTCGGCGCGTTGGCCTCCGGCATGTTGCTCTATGGCAGTTCCTTGATCTACGGTTTTGCCGGAACCACAAATTTCGATCAGCTGGCAGACCTGTTCAAACTGGCCGGCGAGCACGGTCCGAACCTCGGTGTTATCTTCGGCATCGTCTTCATTCTGGCCGGCCTGGCGTTCAAAGTTTCCGCCGTCCCGTTCCACATGTGGACGCCGGATGTTTATGAAGGCGCACCAACGCCGGTCACTGCGTTCTTCGCCATCGCCCCTAAAATCGCTGCCCTAGGCTTGTTTATACGCGTTATGGTCGGCCCGTTCGGTGAACTGGTTGGACAATGGCAGCAGATTGTCATTTTTGTCTCCATCGCCTCCATGCTGTTAGGTGCCTTTGCCGCCATCAATCAGAAAAACATCAAACGTCTGATGGCCTATAGCTCCATTGGCCATGTGGGATACGCCCTGATCGGTATTGCCGTCGGCAACGAAGCGGGCGTACATGGGGTTCTGGTCTATCTTTCCATTTACCTGGTCATGAATGTCGGTGCCTTCGCCTGTATTCTCTGCATGCGTCGTGGTGACCGTATGGTTGAGAACATCAGTGACTTGGCCGGTCTTGGTAAAAGTCATCCGCTGTTGGCCGCTGCCATCGCCGTGTTCATGTTTTCACTGGCCGGTATTCCACCTCTGGCTGGTTTCGCCGGCAAACTGGTTATCTTCATGGCGGCAGTTGACGCCCACCTGTATGGCCTCGCGGTCATCGGTGTTCTGGCCAGTGTGATTGGTGCCTTTTATTACCTGCGCATCATCCGGGTCGTTTATTTCGACACCCTGGAGGAATCCCTGGATAAACCCGTCGATAAGGAACTGGGCGTGGTTATCGGCGTCACCAGCCTGATGATCGTACTCTTCTTTCTTTATCCATCACCCATCATGGAAACAGCCAAAACTGCGGCAGCTTCTTTGTTCGCGGGTTAATACCAAGATCCCATGAACGAACCCAGGCTTCCCAGCGTCTATAATCTGATCGCGCTTGAAACTGTCGGCAGTACCAATGCCGAAGCCAGACGGCTGGCCACAGAAGGCGAAGAGACAGCCCCCGACGGCACCCTGGTGTGGGCACGCGAGCAGACGTCCGGTCGTGGTCGGCGGGGCAGGGACTGGGAAAGCCCAAAAGGAAACCTCTATACATCCCTGATTTTGCGCCCTGACGTTCCCATCGCCCAAGCCGCACAACTGAGCTTTGTTGCCGCCCTTGCCGTATACGACGCCCTTGGCAACATCGGCCCGGCCGGACATCAGGTTCACTGTAAGTGGCCCAATGACATCTTGCTCAACGAAAAGAAGGTCGCTGGGATTTTACTGGAATCGGAAGGCGGGGCAGGTGGTGCGCCGGCCGATTGGATCGTGCTTGGCATGGGTTTAAATGTTGAATGGCACCCGGAAAAAACTGAATACCCGGCAACGTCTCTACGTTTCGAAGGTTTTCCAAATACGGTCGAAGAAGCGCTAGAAGCCTACACCAAAAGTTTCCTGTCATGGACCAATCGCTGGCTCAACGACGGGTTTGAACCCATCCGCAAAAATTGGCTGTGGCGATGCATGGGCAAAGGCGAGCCAATCGAAGTTCGCCTTGAGAACGAGAAAATAAACGCTATCTTCAAAGATATGGCTGAAGACGGTGCACTGATCCTCGACGATAACGGGTCGGATCGTCGAATCACCGCTGGCGACGTTTATTTTCCAACAAACAGTTAAGACGACTGAGAACGTACCATGCTTCTGGCAATTGATTCCGGTAACACCAACATCGTGTTTGCCGTGTTTGACGACGATGGCACTGTCAAAGGCGAGTGGCGATCTTCCACGGACGGCAACCGTACCGCCGACGAGTTCGGAATCTGGCTCGAACAATTGATGCAGCTTAACGAACTTCAGCGCAGTGATATCACCGCATGCATCATTGCAACAGTCGTTCCGGCCACCTTGTTTTCCCTGAAAACGCTTTGCCGGAAATACTTCGACTGCGACCCTCTTGTGATTGGCGAAGAGGGTGTCGAGCTGGGTCTTGCCGTACGCCTCGATCGACCGGAAGAAGTTGGTGCCGACCGATTGGTCAACGCCGTCGCCGCCCATGAATGTTATACAGGGCCACTGGTGGTCATTGATTTCGGCACGGCGACGACTTTCGACGTCATCGGCAGAGATGGTGGCTATGAAGGCGGGGCCATCGCACCCGGGATCAACCTGAGCCTCGAAGCCCTTCATCAGGCCGCCGCCCAGCTGCCACGCGTTGCGGTCACCCGCCCTGGTAAGGTTATCGGGCGGAGCACGGTGGAAGCCATGATGTCAGGAACCTTCTGGGGATATATCGGCATGATTGAAGGACTGATATCGCGCATACGTCAGGAATATGGTGAAGCAAACTTACGTGTCATTGCGACCGGCGGTCTGGCCCCGTTGTTCGCCGAGTATTGTGATGTCATTGAAACGGCTGATGCCGACCTGACCCTTCGCGGACTGCTGTCTATTTACCGGCGCAACCAAAAATGAGTAATTCGACGGCTGACGACCTTATCTTCCTGCCGCTGGGTGGAGCCGGTGAAATCGGTATGAACCTCAATCTCTACGGATTGGGGCCGGCCGGAGATGAGCAGTGGATCATGGTCGACTTGGGGGTCACGTTTAATGATGGCACCATGCCGGGGGTTGACCTGATCACACCGGATCCCGCTTTTATTGAAGCGCGGCGCGATAAACTGCTTGGCCTGGTCCTGACCCACGCACACGAAGATCATCTGGGCGCGGTGCCGTACCTCTGGACCCGTCTGAAGTGCCCGATCTATGCGACCCCGTTCACGGCATCCATACTGAAAGCCAAACTGATCGAAGCCGATCTTCTTGATCAGGTTGAGGTGAACATTATTGCGCTTAGCGGTAGTTTCACCATCGGGCCGTTTGATTTCGAACTGATCACACTGACCCATTCCATTCCGGAACCCAACGCCGTGGTCATCAGAACGGCGCTGGGCACGATCCTGCACACCGGTGATTGGAAATTTGATCCCAACCCCGTGACAGGTGCCACATCGGATATCGATGCGCTCAGGAGACTGGGGGATGAAGGGGTCCTGGCAATCGTTTGTGATTCGACAAACGTCTTCAATCCCGGCGAGTCCGGGTCCGAAGCAGACCTGCTGGAGAACTTGACGGCAGCAATCGGCGAATGTGACGGCAAGGTCGCGGTCGCCTGTTTTGCCAGCAATGTCGCGCGCCTAGAAACGGTATCAGCCGCCGCCCGGGCCAATGGCCGGGATGTGGTGTCCGCCGGGCGCTCCCTAAAACGTATCGAACGTGCAGCGCGCGAAAACGGATACCTGGCGGATACTCCTTCTTTTATCGATCAGGAAGATGCCGGATACCTGCCTGACCAGAACATCCTGGTCATCTGCACCGGGTCACAGGGCGAACCTCGGGCCGCTCTGTCACGGATTGCAGCGGGTGATCATCCGACAATCACCATGGGGGAGGGGGACACCGTTATCTTCTCATCTCGCATGATCCCCGGAAATGAGGTTTCGATTGGACGCTTGCATAACCGGTTGATCCGCCGCGGTGTGCGCATTGTAACACCGAACGATCGCTTCATTCATGTCTCCGGCCATCCTGCCCGGGATGAGTTGGTGGAAATGTACCAACTCGTTCGGCCCCAAATTTCGGTGCCGGTCCATGGCGAACTGCGCCACCTTCGCGAACACGCCAGGCTGGCTCTCGAATGTCAGGTCGAGACGGCTGTAGTGACCGAAAATGGAGGAATGGTCCGGCTTGCACCGGGCAGGGCCGAGGTTATTGACCACGTCCCGACCGGGCGGCTGTCGCAGGAAGGAAACCGGATGGTTTCCATCGATAGTGAAATCCACAAGAGCCGGGTGCGGGCCATGTGGCATGGCACTGCAACAATGACAATTGCCATCGATGCCGACGGCAACCTGGTTGCGCCGCCACAGGTGACGACGACAGGATTGTTTGAAACCGAAAAAGATCCTTTGTTGGTTGAGGCCTGTGACGTGGCCCGGCGGGCGGCAAAAGAGGCTTCGCCATCGGATCGACGCGATGACAAGCGAGTAGCAGAAGTCGTACGCATCGCCGTACGCCGTCATTTCAGGCATTCGCTGGACAAAAAACCCGTGACCACGGTCCATGTCGTACGCGTAAACTAATCACACGATCCATGTGGTCCGTGTAAACTAATCAAAGGAGCCGATCATGATTGGCCGCTTAAATCACGTCGCCATTGCCGTTCCCAAACTTGACGCAGCAATCGCCACCTACCGGAACGCACTCGGTGCCAGCGTATCCGAACCGCAGGCCGAACCGGATCACGGCGTTACAGTGGTCTTCATCGAACTCCCCAATACCAAAATTGAACTTCTGGAACCTTTGGGAGAGGGGTCTCCCATTCAGGCGTTCCTGGATAAAAACCCCGCCGGCGGCATGCATCATGTCTGTTACGAAGTTGACGACATCAACACTGCGCGCGACCGATTGGTAAACGAAGGCGCCCGAGTACTGGGCGATGGTCAACCCAAAATTGGTGCACATGGAAAACCGGTTCTGTTCCTTCATCCGAAGGATTTTTGCGGAACCCTGGTCGAACTCGAACAAGCTTGAACGGAATACCCACATGACTATAACCGAAGCCCTTGTTGTTTATGTCATCCTTTGGTGGCTGGTCCTTTTCATGGTGTTGCCATGGGGCATCAACCGGGTTGATCCCGATAACCTGCTGCCTGGTCAGGATCCCGGATCGCCAGCCAAGGGGCGGATGGTCCTGAAACTGTTCGTTACGTCAGGCATCTCAGCAGTTCTGCTCGGAATATATTACCTGATTGTCTTGTCCGGTTTGATTTCTTTTCGTGTTCCGGCCTAGGCGGCCCACTCAGGAGTACCGATGACCAATTTTGAAACCGTCCACGAAGCCGCCGTCAAGCGTCACGGAGAGCAGGGGCTTAAGGTCCGGCTTCCCGAACCGGTTAACCCCGACACGCTTCGCAAGGCTGCCGATGATCGGTTTTTATCGCAAATGTCGTTTCGCGTTTTCTCGACCGGCCTGAAGCATGAGATGGTTCGCCGCAAATGGCCGGCTTTTGAAGAGGTGTTTTATGAATTCGATCCGGGGAGAGTCGGCTATATGAACGAGGAAGACCTGGACCGGCTGCTGGGAGACAGCCGGATCATTCGGCACGGTGGCAAGATCAAGGCGACATTTTATAATGGTGCCGCCATGCAGGAAATTTCTTCTGAATTCGGAAGCTTCGGAACCTACCTCGCAGACTGGCCCGGCGAAAATATCGTCGGCCTGTGGGAAGACCTTGGCAAACGTTTCAAACATGTTGGCGGCAACTCAGCGCCTTACTTCTTGCGTATGGTCGGCAAGGATACATTCACCATGAGCAATGATGTCGTTCGCGGCCTCAAACACTGGTGCGGTCTGGAAGACGCCGGCAAAAACAAAACCAATCGAAAATTGATGCAAGCCCAGTTCAATGACTGGACTGAACAGTCCGGGCGACCTTTCGCTGAACTGAGCATGATCCTGGCCCTGTCGACATAGGAGCGACCGTTAATGTGGTATTGTGACGTTGCACCGGGTCATGAATTTCATGGCCCCTATCATGACAGTGAATACGGATTTCCGACAAACGATGAGACGGTTCTTTTTGAACGCCTTGCCATGGAAATCATGCAAGCAGGATTGTCATGGATTTTGATCCTCAAAAAACGCAACAACCTGAACCGGGCCTTCGCCGGTTTTGCCGTAGATAGTGTTGCATCATTTGACGACAAGGATATGGCCAGATTGCTCGATGATGAAGGCATTATCCGCAATCGTCTGAAAATTAACGCCATCATCGAAAACGCCAAACGTATACAGGTGCTTCGCGACACGCATGGCAGTTTCGCTGAATGGATCGCCGCCCATCACCCCCTGGCCAGAGCCGACTGGGTGAAGCTGTTCAAAAAAACGTTCAAGTTTACAGGCGGAGAAATTACCGGAGAATTTTTGATGAGCACCGGCTATCTACCTGGCGTCCATCGCGAGGATTGCCCGGTGTACGGCAAGATAGCCAAACTGAATCCACCTTGGATGAGTGTGCCAAAATCAGTTTACAGCGACACATAAAATATAAAAAAGGGGGGCCTTTAACCATTCGTTAAACGCCCTCGTAGATACTGTGGATCTTCAAATTATCCCACAGAAGTGGATCATCGAAATGAAAAATCTGTTTTACGTGGCTGCCCTCTGTTCATTCCCTGTTCTCCTGGCAATTCAACCGTTTCACCTATTTTAAGAAATTTAACTTCCCGGGTATGACGCGCATGCTGGCGCAACTAGCGTTCAGTATGAGTTCTGCTGTCTTTTTTTCCGTTCTGCACGGTCGCAATGATAGACATTACCGTCCGTTTTTCATAAGTTCCCTTGTCGATTCCCGACGCCCCACCAGGGGAAATCTGATGCAAGGTCTACCATGCGCCTGACGCGATATTTTATGCCGACCCTCAAGGAGACACCTGCCGAAGCGCAAGTTATGTCCCACCGCCTGATGCTGCGCGCCGGTATGATCCGTCAAGCCAGCGCCGGAATCTATTCGTGGCTGCCTTTGGGTTTTAAGGTGCTTGAGAACATCGACCGGATTGTCCGCGAAGAACAGGACGCCATGGGCTGTCAACAGGTTCTGATGCCGACCATTCAGTCAGCAGACTTGTGGCGGGCCAGTGGACGGTATGACGATTATGGACCCGAGATGCTGCGCATTAAAGATCGCCATGACCGCGATATGCTCTACGGTCCCACCAACGAAGAACAGATCACCGAAATCTTTGCGGGTTCGGTCAAAAGTTACCGCGACTTGCCGCAACTTCTGTATCACATTCAGTGGAAATTCAGAGACGAAGTACGCCCTCGATTTGGCATCATGCGCGGTCGCGAGTTCTTGATGAAGGACGCCTACTCCTTCGATATCTCTAAAGAACAGGCGCGGCGATCTTATAACAAATTCTTTGTCTCGTACCTGCGGACCTTCGAACGCATGGGATTGAAAGCCATTCCCATGGCCGCCGACACAGGCCCCATCGGTGGTGACATGAGCCATGAATTTCTGGTTGTTGCTGACACCGGCGAAAGTGAAATTGCCTGTCACAAAGACTTCATGGACATGAGTCTGGCCAGCACGGAAATCGATTTCGACGGCGACCTTCAGCCGATAGTCGACAGTTTCACTGCAAAATATGCCGCTACTGACGAAATGCGCGACGAGACGGCTGAAGCAGCGCTTGGTGACAGTCTTGTCGTCGCCCGCGGCATTGAAGTCGGTCACATTTTCAATTTTGGCACCAAATATTCCGAACCTCTCGGCGCCAAGGTCACTGGTCCGGGCGGAGAAGAGATCACGGTTGAGATGGGCTCCTACGGGATCGGCGTATCGCGCCTTGTTGCCGCCATAATCGAAGCCTCTCATGATGAGAACGGAATCATCTGGCCGGAGTCCGTCACACCATTTCAAGTTGGGCTGATTAACCTGAAAGCCGGTGATGCCGATTGCGACAAGGCCAGTGATGACACATATAAGACGCTCAAGGATAAAGGTATCGACGTATTGTATGATGATCGCGAGATCCGCGCCGGTGGAAAATTCGCCGACATGGATTTGATTGGGCTGCCCTGGCAACTGGTCATCGGACCACGGGGTCTGAAAAACGGCGTGGTCGAGCTGAAAAATCGCAAAAGCGGCGAACGTGAAGAACTGAGCCTCGACTCGGCACTCTCCAAATTGACGGCCTGATCCGGTCAAAACCAAAAAGGACTCACTCAACTTTGTTTTCGCGATTTGAATGGATGATGGCGTTTCGTTACCTGCGCGCACGCCGCCAGGAAGGATTCATCTCTGTCATCGCCTGGTTTTCCCTTTTGGGAATTGCCCTGGGTGTGGCGACACTGATTATTGTCATGTCGGTGATGAACGGTTTTCGCCAGGAGCTGCTGACCCGCATCCTCGGGCTGAACGGACACATGAGCGTTTACGGTGTTGCAGGACGAATGGAAAACTACGACCCGTTGGCGGCCCAGCTGAAGAAAATTCCGGGGGTCATTTCCGTGTCCCCGATGATTGAAGGGCAGGTCATGGTAACGGCGAGGAACGTCGCCCAGGGTGCCGTCGTTCGGGCTCTCAATCCCGATGACCTGCGGGGTCGAAAAATCATCGCCTCGAACCTGCAAAGCGGCTCGCTTGAAAAATTTGGCGGCACGGATGGATTGGTGATCGGCGACAGGCTGGCGCGCAAGATGGGGGTGACCATCGGTGACAAGATTACCCTGATTTCACCCAAAGGGTCGGTGACGGCCTTTGGAACTGTGCCGAGACTAAAAGCCTACACGATCGCCGCAACCTTTCAGATCGGCATGTATGAATATGATTCCAATTTCATTTTCATGCCCATGGAAGCCGCTCAGATATATTTCAAGTTACCTAAGGCCGTTACCAATCTTGAGCTTTTCATCAAAAACCCGGATGACGCGCCGGGCATGGTGCGCGCCGTATCAAGAGCCGCTGGCCCGACATTTCGTGTACATGACTGGCAACGCGCCAACGCCAGCTTCTTTAACGCCATTCAGGTCGAGCGCAATGTCATGTTCCTGATTTTAACCCTGATCATCGTTGTCGCCGCATTCAACATCATTTCGTCAATGATCATGCTGGTCAAAGACAAGGGCAGGGACATCGCCATTCTAAGAACCATGGGGGCAACTCGCGGCTCAATCATGCGTATCTTTTTCATCGCCGGAGCCAGCGTCGGCACCATTGGAACCATGGTCGGATTCGGATTAGGCCTGTCTTTCGCCCATAACATCGAATCGATCCGTCAGTGGCTTCAAGGCCTGACAGGCAGTGAACTGTTCGCCGCTGAAATCTATTTCCTCTCTCAGCTTCCGGCTATTGTCGATTTTGGTGAGGTCGTCACGGTCGTTACAATGGGATTGGTGTTGTCATTCCTTGCCACCTTGTATCCGGCTTGGCGGGCGGCCCGACTGGACCCGGCGGAGGCGCTTCGATATGAATGATGCAGCTATCGTATCGGACACCACCGTCGTCTCTGCCGATTCTAAACCTGTTCTGGCGTTGATGGAGATTACCCGGACCTTTCATCAAGGACGTGAAAACCTCGAGGTCTTGAAGTCTGCAAATCTGGAAATCCGCCCTGGCGAAATCGTCGGCCTGGTAGGACCATCAGGGGCCGGAAAATCCACCTTGTTGCATATTGCCGGATTGCTGGAGCCCGCCGACGAAGGCGAAATCTACATTGCCGGTGAGCAATGCTCCAAAATGAACGACGACCAACGAACCCGCGTTCGACGCCACGCTTTAGGTTTCGTCTACCAGTATCATCATCTTCTGCCGGAATTCTCAGCCCTGGAGAATGTCACCATTCCTCAGATCATCTCAGGAACCCCCAGAAAAGAAGCGCGGATGCGGGCCAAAGAGATACTGAACTGGATGGGACTGGAAACCCGCGAGACCCATCGTCCGGCCCGCTTGTCCGGTGGTGAACAGCAGCGCGTTGCCATCGCCCGCGCCATTGCTGCCTCACCAAAACTGTTGCTGGCCGATGAACCGACGGGAAATCTTGACCCCCACACGGCTGATGACGTCTTTGACGTGTTGCTTAAACTCGCCAGAGGCGCCAACCTGGCGGCCCTAATCGCAACGCATAACCCGACCTTGGCGGCAAAAATGGACCGCGTGGTCAAGCTGGAAGATGGTCAGCTTATTCCGGTCTGAAGAATAGATTAGGCCTGCAACGGCAGAGTTTGAGAAGTCAGGACATTAGTCACTGGAGTCCGTCGATGTATGGGAACATGAACTCACAGCCCTCGGTTTTCAGGGCACTTGCACCTGCCGCTCGGCGTTATATTCCGCTGATTCTGATGATCGGACTTTTTGCTTGTGAGCCTGCGTCCAGGGACACAGGTGTCTATACGTTCACAAGCAAACAACCTTATAGCGTTTTTCTCACCCAACTGAAGTCGGCCATCGTCGATAATGGTTTTCAGATTTCCGAAGGTGCTTGCGGGAAATGCAGCATCAAAACCATTACAGTTCCTGAAAAGGATACTGAAATTATATCGGTTTATCGGCCAGAGCTATCTCTGCGCATGTTGCAGGCCGGGGCAGCCGCGGGCGGAGATATACCCCTGCGGTTCTATGTGACCAGACTCGAAAATGGAACAGCCCGACTGACGTATCATCAACCCAGTCAGGCCCTTGCCGTGTTCAGTGCACCGGATCTGACACCAATAGCAGAAGAACTGGACAAGATTTTTGAAAAAATCTCTGATTCCCTGGACTAGTGATCGGCCGCTTCCAGACTGATCGGTTGACCATGGGGCGTGTTTAGGTAGGCCTGACGCCAACGTTCCTGACGCGCGTCGATCTCCGGCGAGCGTGACAGTTCCTTTTCAGTGACCAGTCGCTCGAGCGCGCGCAACCAGTGCTGATAGTAAATATTCCCTAAATCCGGATCACCGTCAGCCTGTGCCGCCTTGATCTCCAAGCTTAAGGTATCCGCCCATTCAGCCCAGGTGAACTGCCCCTGTTCATGGAGCGCAATCACCAGACCAAAAGCCTGCGCCTCCCAGGGCTCTTTAAACACCGGGCCATCTTCATCATGGGGCTGAAAGGGAAGGGGGGCTATCTCGGCCATAACGCCACCGGGTCCAAATGCGGCTCCCACAGATCAACAAAAACACCCTCGGTCTCCGGTGCGCCATTTCCCCATAATTCGTCTGCCGTAAACCATACGGAATATAGGTGGGCACCATCATCGGGGCCATGGGCGGATTTGTCCGGAAACACGTGAAAGCCGTGATATGCAGAAACCATGCCCTGATGACCGCGGGTATATCGCGGTGCCCGGGTATGTCCCGTCGGGTGAATGTTGACCACCTTGACCGGGACACCGGGGCCGAATACAGGTTCAGAATTTGGTGCCCTCACGGAGGGACCGCCTTTTTCCAGGATTTTCGGCACATCACCGGGGCCGGGAATTGTCAGTCCGGTCTTCGTCTTGGCGTTGGTATCGGCTTTTCCAGACGCCAATTCATCCGCAGTAACCAAATTGTTTTCAACCAGCAGCTTTTCCAGCCCGGCCAACCACGTCTCATAATACGAATGGTTGAGATAATCCGCCGGGTTCTGGCGTTCGCGGGCATGGCGGGACGTATCAATATTCCATTGGCCAAGCATGCCGCTTGCCAGTGTCATGGCAAATACCCGTTTTTCCCAGTCGCCGTGAAACCATGGTTCTTCGTTTTCCGGTTCCGGATTTATCGGGCCAAGCCCGTGCATACCGCCAAGGTCGTGTGCACCGTTCATGTTTCCGTCCCCACGACATCAGGAGACCTGGCGAGCTCGACACCGATCATGGAGTTGCGGGTTACCAGTCCCCGCAGGTCTTCTTCACTCCAACCTTCCGTGCCTTCCGGTCGGGCGGGGATCACCAGATAGCGCATTTCCGAAGTCGAATCCCACACCCGAACCTCAACGTCTTCATCAAGTTCGGTGCCAAACTCAACCAAAACACCACGGGGGTCGCTTACCGCCCGGGAGCGATAGGGGGCGGATTTATACCACACCGGGGGCAAACCGAGGACCGTCCACGGGTAACAAGAACAAAGCGTACAGACGACAAGATTGTGAACTTTGTCAGAATTTTCGACGGCCACAAGGTGTTCACCCTGACGCCCTAAATAACCCAACCCTTCGACGGCGGCGGTGGCGTCCGACATTAATAACTCGTGATATTCCGGGTCAGTCCAGGCCTTGGCGACAACCTCGGCGCCGTTACGCGGCCCGACTTTGTGCTCATAGGTATCGATGATCACATCGAGCGCGGCCGGGTCAACCAGACCTTTCTCAACCAACAGACTTTCAAGCGCCTTTACACGCAGAGCAAGTTCGGGTGGGGGGTCGGTATGGTCGTGTCCATCATGGGGCATGCTCGGGTTTCCTGTCTTCAATATTTCTGCCAAAGGATTGCATAGCGCGTTTAGGTCTACAAGATGCATTTAAGATCGGAACAATTATCCACTAAAATCCGAAAATCTTGTGGATAACTTGCATCCTCACCACAAGGTCTGGTGACAATCAGACCACAATGTGAAATTCTGCTGCTATCATGTCACATGCAGATTTTGTCCATCTCCGCGTTCATTCCGCCTACTCCCTGTCGGAGGGGGCGATTCCCATCAAGTCACTAATACCGTTGTGCGTTGAAAACGCCATGCCGGCGGTTGCCGTTACCGATACCAACAACCTGTTCGGGGCGCTGGAGTTTTCAGGCACGGCGAGAAAAGCCGGTGTGCAGCCGATCATTGGTATTCAGTTGGCAATCGAGTATTCAGCCCACGGCCATGAAGGTGAAGACAGCGGGTTTGCCGGGGCCAACAGTAGCGGCCAGTCTCATACCATGGCGCCGATGGTGTTTCTGGCCCGCGACGAGCAGGGGTATCTCAATCTTCTGAAACTTCTGGCGCATGCCTACCTCAAATCCGAGGACGCTCACGATCCCCGCATTCCACTTGACGTGCTGACCAAACACAGCGATGGCATCATCGCCCTGACGGGGGGGCCTGGCGGACCGCTGGGGCAGTTATTATTAAACGGGCAAACCCCAGCAGCCGAAAATCTCGTGAACGAACTGAAAGCCGCTTTTCCCGGCAATCTGTATATGGAAATCATGCGTCATGGGACGGATGACGAACGTAATTCAGAGGATGCCTTTCTTGACGTCGCCTATACACACGACATCCCGCTGGTCGCCACCAATGAGGCCTTTTACCCTGACAAAAGCATGTTCGAGGCGCACGACGCCCTGATTTGTATCGAGGAAAAGGCTTATGTCTCTCAATCAGAACGCCGTCATCTGACCACCGAGCACTATTTTAAATCCGCTGCTGAAATGCGGAAGTTATTCGAAGACCTGCCGGAAGCCGTCGACAACACCCTCGTCATCGCCAAACGATGCGCTTTTATGGTGAAACCCATCAGCCCGATTTTGCCCCCCTATGATTGTGGTGAGGGGCGCACCGAAGAAGATGAGCTGCGTGCACAGTCGGCAGAGGGCCTTGAACAGCGCCTAGAAAAGCATGTTTTCACCGAAGGCATGAGCGCTGAAGAAAAAGAAGCCGTCGCCGAACCCTACCGCAAACGCCTTGAGTTTGAGTTGGGCGTGATTATCCAGATGGGCTTTCCCGGCTACTTCCTGATCGTTGCCGATTTTATCCACTGGTCCAAGGATCACGGCATCCCCGTGGGACCGGGCCGTGGGTCCGGTGCCGGATCGGTTGTTGCCTGGGCGTTAACCATCACCGACCTTGATCCGTTGCGTTGGGGTTTGCTGTTCGAACGTTTCCTTAATCCCGAACGTGTGTCCATGCCGGATTTCGATATCGACTTCTGCCAGGATCGCCGTGATGAAGTCATTCGTTATGTGCAGCAAAAATATGGTCGTGATCACGTCGCCCAGATCATCACTTTCGGAAAGCTCCAGGCTCGCGCTGTCCTGCGCGATGTCGGGCGGGTCCTGGAAATGCCTTATGGTCAGGTTGATCGCATCAGCAAACTGGTGCCGAACAATCCAGCCAACCCCATGACCCTGCCACAAGCCATCAGTGCCGAGCCGCAGCTGCGCCAGTTGATAGACGAAGACATCGAAGTCCGGCGCCTGACGGATATGGGACAGAAGCTGGAAGGTCTGTATCGCCATGCCTCTACCCACGCTGCCGGCGTGGTGATTGGTGACCGTCCGCTGGAAGAACTGATCCCGCTGTATCGCGACCCCCGGTCCGATATTCCGGTGACCGGGTTCAACATGAAATTTGTTGAGTCTGCCGGGTTGGTGAAGTTCGATTTCTTAGGCTTGAAAACCCTAACCGTGCTCTCAATGGCGGAAAAACTCATCCGCGATAAAGGTGTCGAAATTGACCTGTTGACCATCCCGCTGGATGACCGGGCATCGTTCGAGATGATGGGTCGCGGCGAGACGACTGGGGTGTTCCAGCTTGAAAGTGCGGGCATGCGCGATGTCCTGAAATCCATGAAACCGGACAGCTTTGAAGACATCATCGCTATTGTTGCGCTCTACCGTCCGGGCCCTATGGACAACATCCCGAGTTACATCAAACGTAAACACGGTGATGAGGAACCCGACTACCTGTACCCGACGCTGGAAGGCATTCTCAAAGAAACCTACGGCATCATGATCTATCAGGAACAGGTCATGCAGATCGCTCAGGAGCTTTCGGGTTTCACGCTCGGCAATGCCGATCTGTTGCGCCGGGCCATGGGTAAAAAAGACAAAGACGAGATGGATCGTCAGCGCCAACAGTTCATTGACGGGGCCAAAACCAAAGGGGTTGATGAGCAAAAATCAGCGCAGATATTTGAGCAGGTCAACAAGTTTGCCGGATACGGTTTCAACAAATCCCACGCTGCTGCCTATGCATTGGTCGCCTATCAGACCGCTTACCTGAAAGCCAATCATCCGGTTGAATTTATCGCCGCCTCCATGACCCTTGATCTCGGCAACACAGATAAACTCAACACGTTCCGCCAAGAACTCGACCGACTGGGTGTGCCGTTGTTATCCCCGGATATCAATAAATCCCAGCCATCCTTCAGCGTTGAGAGAACGCCAGCTAATGGCTCGGCGGAATCAAGTGCAATTCGATATGCCCTGGCCGCCATCAAGAACGTCGGCGAAGCGGCGATGGATGGCATTGTTAAAGAGCGTGACGACAACGGCCCGTTCAAAGATCTCGGCGATTTTGTAGATCGCCTGGACACCCGGACGGTCAATAAGCGGCAAATGGAAAACCTGGTCAGGGCAGGGGCCTTCGAATGCCTTGTCCCCAACCGCCGCCAGGTCTTTCAGGCAATAGAGACCCTTATGCGTCAGGCCAGCCTTGCCCAGAGCGAGCGCAACAGCGACCAAATAGGATTGTTCGGTGGTGAGGATGCCCAAACCACGCGGATCGAGCTCCCCGATCTCCCCGAATGGGCGCCCATGGATAAACTGAAGGAAGAGTTCGACGCCATCGGTTTTTATCTTTCCGCTCATCCACTGGATTCGTTTGGCAAGAGCCTCGAGAAACTAAAGGTCCGGCGCTGCATGGACGTTAACCGCTCCAGATTATCGGGACCGGTTAAACTGGCGGGTACGGTTATTGGCAAGAAGGAACGCACCTCGCAGAAAGGCAACCGCTTCGCCTTTGTTCAGTTCTCGGACGCTTCGGGGGCTTTTGAAGTTACCGTTTTCTCCGAAGCGCTGGCTGTTGCCCGAGATATTCTGGAAGTCGGAAATTCACTGCTGATTGACGCCACGGCGCAGTTTGAAGATGAAAGTGACGAGGCCAAGTACCTGGCTCAGAAATTCCGCCCACTGGAGCAGGCCGCAGCAGCGGCTGTTGATGGTTTGCGTGTCTACATCGACACAGACGCTCCGCTGGAGCCCCTGAAAGACATCCTGTCTCGGGAAAAACGGGGCAGGGGACGCGTCGAGATTATTCCCCGCATTCCCGGTTACGAAGCGTTAACCCTAGAGCTCAAGGACCAGTACCAGATTTCACCCGAAATCTACCGTGCCGTCCGCGCCATTCCGGGCGTCCTGGATGTGCAGGAAATCTAATCAAGGTCGGTTACGGCTTGGGCAACCGCATCCAGATCGGCATGTGGTCGGTAAAGTCGTGCTCAAACTTACTGAGTAGTGTTTTTTTCTGTAGGGCTGTCAGGGCCTTAAAGTCTTTGCCGTGCAGGGCCCGGCTGAACAGGTCCACAAAATTAAAGACGCCGTAGTCAAAATCGTTGGCCCCGATTGTCCCGGCAAGTTGGTTTTTATCAGATACAGGAAGGCGCTTATCATGAACAACAAGGCCGATTTGATCATAGGTTTCACTTAGGCGGGCATTAGTTGCAAAGACATCTGTCTGCTCAGGGTGTATATCGAGGAAAGGGAAGTTGATCTTGGCACGTGCGCCTTTCAAATTTTCCTTATTCATGCTTTTGATAAAGTCATCGACAACACGGCGCTTTGTCTTCGATTTTCTGAAATCCAGATTGCAATCACCAAACAGGATAATGTTGGGGTAATACATTCTGCTGGATTTTTTTGCCCGGTCGACCAACCACTCTACCAACGCCAGAAACTCTTTGTAACGTTCGTCTTTGTACTTGCCGTAAAGAAGGTGGGCGTTGACGGCCAGGAACCTGTATGGCTCCGCACCACCAGCACCAGTGACCTGGAATGATACGCAGAGCGGTTGGCGGATAAACGTAACAAATTCGGGAAGATGGACAACGGGTTTTGCTTTGGGTTTTTTCCCCTCACGCTTACGCTTTTTGTTTTCCAGCTGCCATTTATCTAACGATGTATTGTGATCACCAAATGCCGCGAAGAACTCATTGCGGTGATCGAATAAGGTGCCGACCACCGAAGAACGATCATAAGTGATATCGGACGCGATTTCCGTTCGCTCGACCTTTGCCCATCGAAACAGAAATGCCAACCTTTCCGGAGATGCACCGCGACCTGGGTAACCGCCGGTGATATCTGAAGCGACCATCCCGTAGTTTTTACCAAGGGAGTTTTTAAGATGTTTCAAACCCGATAGATCATCCTGAACCTCCTGGATGCCAAGCAGGTCATATCGTTCAGCAATCAACGACATCATTTGCCATGAACCGGCTGTCTTTTTATCCCGTGCGCCCAGTTTACGAATATTAAATGACCCCATGACAACTGATCCGGGGCGACGCTTCGGCAAACCGAATTCCTCACCCCGTGTTCGCGTCAGGTCATGAATTTTTTGCCACTCTGAATCGGAAAAACTCTTTTTTGCCATCACCCGTTTCTCTCATCCAAGTTTAAGGGATAGTGTTGTTATATCTGATTATGGTGAAATCTCTGCCTGAGTTGCCGGTCCGGCAATGCCATCAACGACCAGACCCGTATCACTTTGAAACAATCGTAACGCTTTGTCGGTGCCTCCCCCAAACACTCCGTCAGGATCGATATCGGCTCCTCTGCTAATCAACGCTTCCTGAAGGCGACGAACGTCTTCTCCTTGCATGAATGGCGATTCAAGTTTCAATATTCGATGCTGACTGACTTCAGCCCGCGGGGACGGGAGATGTTCCGACACCAAAGCCGTTTGGTCGATCATTATCCCCCTGATCGTCAGCGGCAGAAGCAGATCCCAATTATCGGATTCGATGAGTTCCTGTAAACTCTCCATTCGATACACAGTCGCATGAAGTCCGGTATTCGAATGCGTTGCCAGCCAGTGTCGCCGCATTGCGACATATTGTTCAAACCAGGCCCGTTCACCGATTTCAGAAAGACCGCCAAAGTCCGTATTGGTTTGATCACGGATTGCATGCCAAGACCCGTGGATACGACTATCATAAACAACCGTCGTTCCGAGACCTGTTTCCGCCCCAATATAGTCGGCCGATTTAAGTGCCGGTTCCCAGTACACCCGGTCAAAAAAAGCATCCTGAACTGCATGCATCACAGGGTCATCACCGGCGTTTCTCAAAATGTTTCGGAGACGCTGATCATGGTCCAAAGTCAGATCCAGATTCCCCAGTCGTTCTAGGTAGGACTTTAGGTCAGCAGAATATTCAGCCGCATCAGCGTCACAATAGGATTTTATGAGCAAATACAAATTGCCGCTCGCCAACGTCGTCTGAGAGCGGCCATAGGTAAGGTGGCCGGTATCAAATTCGAGCAGCGTTACACGACCGTAGTCACCCTGAATTCGGCCTGTTTCAAATATGTTGATGATGGCCTGTGTCGTCAGTTTTTGAAGCGAGGTAATCACTTACATTTTTCCTTTGGTCGAAACTTGCCCGAAATTATGTACCTTGAGGTCAAATTGATTTTCTATTTAATTAAGATATCACAAATTCATAACTACTATTAGAAGATTTTTTTTAAACAAAACTAAGGTATGGCGCTGACAAATGAAGGTTGGCTTTTCTGGACATCGTCGGCTCAGCGACACCGAGACATTTCTCAAATCGGCATTTTGGATATTGCACCGACTGAAACACCTTGGCATTACCCCTTGCATTCCCCGCTACAGGGGACTAAGACACCGCCCATAACACACGCAGGTTCGTGGCTCCGGCGCAAATTCGTCGATGGTCAATCCGGTGTTTGAGATGATCTCAGACCAACGCCTGCGGAGGATCAACCGGAAAAAGGATAGAAAGCCATGGCGCTTCCCGATTTCTCCATGCGTCAGCTTCTCGAAGCTGGTGTACACTTTGGACACAATACCCGCCGCTGGAACCCCAAAATGTCGAACTTCCTGTTCGGCGAGCGGAACAAAATTCATATCATCGATTTGCAGCAGACCGTACCGTTGCTTCATCAAGCAATGCTGGCTGTTCGCAACGTTGCTGCCAGTGGCGGACGTATTCTGTTTGTCGGCACCAAACGTCAGGCGTCCGAACGGGTAGCTGAAGCAGCCCGCCAGTGCGGTCAGTACTTCGTCAACCACCGTTGGTTGGGCGGCACGATGACCAACTGGCAAACGGTCTCCATCTCGATCAAACGCCTGCGGGATTTGGACGAGCAGCTTTCCGGCGAAATCACCGGTTTCACCAAGAAAGAGCTGCTGAACCTGACCCGTGAGCGCGACAAGCTCGAACGTGCCTTGGGCGGAATCAAGGAAATGGGTGGCCTGCCGGACATTCTGTTCGTTATCGACACCAACAAAGAATCCATTGCTGTTGCCGAAGCCAACAAACTGGGAATTCCGGTTATCGCGGTTATCGACTCCAACAGCGACCCCAAAGGCATTGACCATCCGGTTCCCGGAAATGATGACGCCATCCGCGCCATCCAAACGTACTGTGATCTGATCGCCGGTTCCGTTCTTGACGGAATTCAGGCGGAAATGTCTGTTAAGGGTGTTGACCTGGGTGCCGCCGAAGATGTGCCGGTTGAAGCTGCCCTTGTTGAGGAAGCTCCGGCAGTGGCAGCCCCTGCAGAAGCAGCAGCGCCAGAAGCACCTGCTGCTGAAGCGCCTGCTACTGAAGCAGCCTCAGAAGAAGCTCCGGCGGAACAAACGCCTGCTGCGTAACAAAATTCGGGCCACTGGCAACAGTGGCCCGTTCATTTGAGATTTGAGATAGAGGTAAAGATGGCACAGATTACTGCTGCGCTTGTTAAGGAACTTCGTGAGAAGACCGGGGCAGGCATGATGGATTGTAAAAAGGCGCTCGGCGAATGTGATGGCGACATTGAGGCATCCGTTGACTGGCTACGCACCAAAGGCCTGGCAGCCGCTGCCAAAAAGGCTGGACGGGTTGCCGCCGAAGGTCTGGTAGGAGTTGCTGTTGAGGGCACCAATGGTGCGCTTGTCGAGATCAATGCCGAGACTGACTTTGTTGCCCGCAATGAGACCTTTCAGGAGTTTGTCAAAACCGCGGCAAAACTGGCGCTCAGTGTTGATGGCGACGTTGATGGTTTGAAAGCCGCTGCTTATCCCGGGGAAGACCGCACCGTCGAAGAACAACTGACCCATTTGATTTCTACCATTGGCGAAAACATGTCGATCCGCCGGGTTGCCAATATCAGCGTTGGAACAGGTGTTCTCGCACCCTATATCCATAACGCCCTGGCCGATGGCATTGGCAAAATTGGTGTTATTGTCGGTTTGGAATCAGAAGCCGATGCCGCTCAGGTTGGTGTGATCGGTAAACAACTGGCCATGCATGTCGCTGCCGCCAAGCCGCAAGCCGTATCTCGCGACGACCTGGACCTGGAAGCGGCCGAGCGCGAACGCGCCGTGTTGACCGAACAGGCCAAGGAATCCGGACGTCCGGCAGACATCATTGAAAAAATGGTCGATGGCCGTATGCGCAAATTTTTCGAAGAAGTCTGTCTCGTTGACCAGACTTTTGTTATCGATGGTGAAACCAAGGTCTCGGATGCCGTTGCAGCTGCTGGCAAGGAAGCTGGTGGCGACATCACGGTCAAGGGTTTCGAGATGTTCGTCCTTGGCGACGGCATCGAAAAAGAAGAAGAAGATTTCGCTGCTGAGGTGGCTGCTGTCGCAGGCTCATAAAAAAGCAACGAATATCTTCGATTTTTCAAGACCCGACCGCAGCCGATGTATATATTGGCTGCGGTCGAGCCGTACCGGAGCAATATTTGTCACCAGCCCCTGTAAGAGGTTGGGAATAAAAGATATAACAGGCACCCACGCGCATACAGGGACCCCAATATGCCAAGTGAACCGAAATATCATCGCGTCCTTCTGAAACTGTCCGGCGAAGGCCTTATGGGAGAGCGAGAATTCGGGATTGATCAGAGTACGGTCAACAGAATTTGTGAAGAAATAAAATCCGTACATGATCAAGGCGTTCAGATTTGCCTGGTCATCGGAGCTGGCAACATTTTCAGAGGTGTTTCCAGTGCCGCTGCCGGTATCGAGCGCACAAGTGCCGATTACATGGGCATGCTGGCGACCGTCATCAATGCGCTAGCTGTACAAAGTGTTTTGGAAGGCAAGGGTATTACAACCCGTGTCCTGTCTGCAATTCCCATGTCTACCGTGTGTGAACCTTATATTCGCCGCCGGGCGGTGCGCCATATGGAAAAAGGACGGGTGGTTATCTTTGCTGCGGGAACCGGCAATCCATTTTTCACGACTGACACGGCAGCGGCTCTTCGTGCGGTGGAAATGGGATGTGATGCCTTGCTAAAAGGTACCCAGGTTGATGGCGTTTATGATTCAGATCCGAAGTCCAATCCCGATGCCAAACGTTACGAACATCTGGATTATCAGGAGGTCTTGAGCAGAAATCTTCGTGTTATGGACACCGCAGCGATTGCTCTTGCCCGCGAGAACAAGGTTCCAATCCTTGTTTTTTCCATTCACAATCCCGGCGGTTTTGCCGAGGTCGTCTCGGGCGGTGGAAAATACACGATTATCAGTGACTAATACGATACTTGGGGAGATAAACCGTGGTTGATGTCAGCAATATCAATGAACTTAAAAAGGACCTGCGCCGCCGCATGGAGGGCGCTGTTGAGGTTCTTCATCAGGAATTTGCAGGCCTACGCACGGGGCGAGCCGCAACCAGTCTGCTTGAACCCATTGTGGTACATGCTTACGGCTCAGATATGCCGCTTAATCAGGTCGGCACACTCGGTGTACCCGAAGCCCGAATGTTGTCCGTGCAGGTCTGGGATAAGGGACTCGTCAACCCTGTCATCAAAGCCATCATGGAATCAGGATTGGGCCTCAACCCGTCAGCGGATGGTCAACTGGTCCGCGTGCCGATTCCGCCCCTCACCGAAGAGCGCCGCCAGGAACTGACAAAAGTCGCTGCCAAATACGCCGAAGAAGCACGCGTTGCGGTAAGAAACGTTCGCCGCCACGCTATGGACGGCCTAAAGACAGCAGAAAAAGATAGCAAGATTTCTGAAGATCAACACCGCGAATACTCTGATATCGTCCAGGAGCTAACCGACGAATTTGTCACCGCCGTCGACGACTCTCTCAAAAATAAAGATGTCGAAATTATGCAGGTTTAGGGAATGAAGGCCGTCTCTCTCAAAGAACAGGGCTCAGCATCTCCGCCGACTCACGTTGCCATTATTATGGACGGCAACGGACGCTGGGCCGAAGCGCATGGGTTACCGAGAATCGCAGGCCATAAACGGGGCGCTGACGCCGTCAGGCGAACTGTGGAAAGTGCCGTCGACCAGGGTATAGCTTATTTGACACTGTTTGGGTTTTCGTCTGAAAACTGGAAACGCCCGCTGGAAGAAGTCACCGACCTGATGGGGTTGCTGCGGCTATACTTGAAAACGGAAATCGCTGCCCTCGACAAGCAAGGCGTTCGTTTTCTGGTTATCGGAGACCGCACAAAACTCTCCGATGACATCAATGACTTAATTAAGTCCGCAGAATCCCGAACCGCAGAAAATTCACGCCTGACGTTATCTGTTGCATTGAGCTACGGCGGACGGGCGGAAATCGTCTCGGCGGCGCGTAAGATTGCCGACGAGGTGAAGTCGGGAGAATTAGAACCGTCGGGTATTGATGAGGACCTGTTTGCATCGCGCCTGTTTACTGGCGGCACCCCTGATCCTGATTTGTTGATCAGGACGAGTGGGGAACAACGCATCAGTAACTTTCTACTCTGGCAATTGGCCTATACGGAATTGGTGTTTCTCGACACTCGTTGGCCCGATTTTTCAGAAGAACATTTCGAACGCGCGGTTAAGGAGTACCATGGGCGTGAACGACGATACGGTGCAACCGGGGCCTAAAGACCGCAGCAGCGGTCTGTTCCTTCGGGTCATCTCCGCCGCAGTTCTTATTCCTCCCGTGATTGGGGCGATCTATCTGGGGTCGCCCTATTTTGACATTCTGGTTGCTGTTGGCGCAGTGATCCTGTGTTGGGAATGGTATACGCTCTGCAAACCTCATTTTGGCTGGCTACTGGTCGGTATCCCTTATATTGGCGCCCCAACCTACGCCTTGATTTTCGTCCGCAATGCCCCGGATAAGGGGTTCGAGACCGTACTTTGGATATTTGTTATGGTTTGGGCAGCTGATACCTTTGCTTATGCGGCCGGGCGCACTTTTGGCGGCCCAAAACTGGCACCCAGCATCAGTCCGAACAAGACGTGGTCTGGTTTGTTCGGCGGTGTCGCCGGCGCCGGAGCCGTTGGCGCCATAACAGCCCTTGTGCTTAACCATAATAGTGTGATTCCATTGGCCCTCGTCAGTGCCGCGCTTGGCGCCATATCACAAGGAGGTGACTTGATGGAATCCTGGATCAAGCGGAGGTTTGGAAAAAAAGACGCTGGTTCGCTCATTCCCGGCCATGGCGGTCTGTTTGACCGTGTAGATGGTCTGTTGGCAGCCGCTCTGGTCGTTGCGCTAGTCAGCATTATCTCTTCGAAAGGGAGTATTCTCACATGGGTGTAAAGCCCAAACCACAGGTATCGATTGCTCCCGAACCCAGACGGGTCAGTATTCTCGGATCAACGGGCTCGGTCGGCACCAACACTGTTGATCTGCTCGAACGCAACCCGGATTCCTATTTGGTCGAAGCCCTGACCGCCAATGCGAACACGAGCCTGCTGGCAGACCAGGCCAGGAAATTGAATGCCCGGTTTGTCGCCGTCGCCGACCCCGAGCATTATCAGGCTCTGAAAGACGAGCTTTCCGGCTGTGATATCGAAATTGCGGCGGGGCCGGAGGCTATTGTCGAAGCAGCACGACGCGATTCTGACATCCTGATGGCCTCGATCGTTGGTGCGGCTGGACTAAAACCGACACTGGAAGCCGTGCGGCGTGGCGCCGTCGTTGGGCTCGCTAATAAGGAGTGTCTGGTAACGGCGGGGGAGATCTTCGTCAAGGAAGTGACACGGAACGGTGCAAACCTGATTCCAGTCGATTCTGAGCATAGTGCCATCTATCAGGTTTTTGATTTTGAAAATTTCGAACGGGTGGACCGCATCATCCTAACGGCGTCTGGTGGCCCATTTCGCACATTCAGTACCGATGAAATGGAAAGTGTTACACCAAAACAGGCTCTCGCTCATCCGAACTGGGACATGGGGGCCAAAATCTCTATTGATTCGGCAACCATGATGAACAAGGGGCTCGAACTGATTGAAGCCTTCCATCTGTTCCCTGTCTCGGAAAGCATGATTGAAATTCTGGTTCATCCCCAATCGGTTATTCACAGCATGGTCGATTACATTGATGGATCCGTTCTGGCGCAATTGGGTTCACCGGATATGCGCACCCCCATTGCCTATGCTCTTGCCTGGCCGGATCGTATGTCCGCTCCCGCGCCTAAATTGGCGTTGGAAGAAATCGCCACGCTGTCATTTGAAAAGCCTGATGAAGATCGCTTTCCAGCCCTTCGATTGGCCCGCGAAGCATTGCGCCAGGGGGGGAGTGCGCCTACGTTACTGAATGCGGCCAACGAGATTGCCGTTAGCCGTTTTTTGGCGGGAAAGATTGGTTTTCTCGACATTGCCCGGATTGTAGAAGCAACACTTGAGCGAATTGAAAGCGGGCCTTTGACAAATCTGGATGACGTCGCCGAAGCAGACCGGTGCGCTCGTGATTTTGCCTCAAATTTCGCATAGACGTCGGAGTTATTAACTTATGATTCACCCCTCAGCTGGTCCCCTTTACCGCAATCAGATTAAGGTTATTCGCTAATGAGTATCCTTGGATTTGCCTGGTATTATGTCATCGTCTTCCTGCTGGTATTGACCGTGCTGGTTTTTGTCCATGAATGGGGACATTTCTGGGTCGCCCGCAAAAACAAAGTTCGCGTCGAGGTATTTTCAATCGGTTTCGGACCTGAACTGTATGGATGGAACGACAAACACGGTACACGGTGGAAAATCAGTGCCATACCGCTTGGTGGATACGTCAAGATGTTCGGTGAGGGTGAGGAAGAGTCCAATGGCGACTCCTCAGCGGAGCTGACGGAGGAAGAAAAGGCCGTATCCTTTCATTACAAGACCGTCGGCCAGCGCGCCGCTATTGTCGCCGCAGGCCCAATCGTCAATTTTATATTCGCAATTTTCGCATTTGCTGTCCTTGCCGGAGTTATCGGCACGGCAACACCGCTGGCGGGTGCCGGCAAAGTCATGCCGGGAAGTGCTGCAGAAGACGCCGGTTTCATGTCGGGCGACAAAATTCTCAGCATCAACAATGAAGATATCAAATACTTCGAAGACTTGCGCCGAATCGTTACCGCTAATCCTGAAGAGAAGCTGTCCTTTGTTATTGACCGCGACGGTGCAGAACATACATTGACCGCAACTCCCAATGCCAAACTTCGTACCAATGAAGATGGTGTGGAGGAAACGGTCGGTTTGTTGGGAGTCGAGTTCAACCCCGATTACATCGAATTGGAACGTCAGGGACCGGTTTCCGCCATATGGGTAGGAATACAGCGGACTTATTACGTTTCGGCAAATATCCTGACTTACGTGGGAGATATGGTTTCCGGAAACCGCAGCACCGACGATCTCGGTGGCCCCCTACGGATTGCCCAGGTCTCTGGTCAAATGGCGCAACAGGGAATAGGGGATCTTTTGCTTCTTATGGCCATGCTTTCGGTCAATCTGGGGCTCATAAATTTATTTCCAATTCCCATGCTGGACGGCGGACATTTGGTGTTTTTTGCTATAGAAGCGCTACTTGGTCGACCATTGGGGGCAAAAGCCCAAGAATACGGTTTTCGTTTCGGGTTGATTCTGGTAATGATGCTCGTGGTTTTCGTAACATGGAACGATTTGGTTCATTTGGAAGTAATCCAATTCTTTAAGAACCTGATCACATAACATGTTGATTCGTGGGGAGGAATCATTGCGGCGTATTATCCGCTTCACAGGTGTTGTTTGTTGTGCGCTGGCTTTGACCTCTGTTTCAGCGGGGGCAACGCCTGCTGGTCCTTCGACGCCCATCGAACTCGCTCAATCCGCAGAAACAATCAACGAAATCATTGTTAAAGGCGCACAGCGGATCGAACCCGGCACAGTTAAGTCGTACCTGCTTATCCGTGAGGGAGATGACTTCGACGCCCAACGCCTTGATCGTTCACTGAAAAGCCTGTTCGCGACGGGTTTGTTTGCTGATGTAAACGTTAAACGTCGGGGGGCGACCCTTATCGTCAACGTCATCGAGAATCCGGTAATTAATCGCATTGCCTTTGAAGGCAACGTCAAACTCGAAGATACCGAGTTGGAAGCCGAAGTAACGCTTCGCCCGCGCGTCATTTATACGCGAACCAAAGTCCAAAACGATGTGAAGCGCATTTTGACCGTTTATCGCCGAAACGGTCGGTTTGCCGTGACCGTTGAGCCTAAAGTGATTCAACTGAAACAAAACCGCGTTGATCTTGTATTTGAAATCAACGAAGGGGAAATCACGTCGGTCAACAGCATCCGGTTTGTTGGCAATAGGGAATTTAGTGATCGTCGGTTGCGCGAGGTCATTCAGACCCGAACGTCCGCGTGGTGGCGTTTTCTGTCTAATGACGACACATACGACCCGGACCGTCTGACTCTTGACCGCGAACTGTTACGCCGGTTCTATTTAACCGACGGATTTGCAGATTTTCGCCTGCTGTCCTCGGTTGCCGAATTGACCCCGGACCGAAAAGATTTTTTCATCACCTTTACGGTAGATGAAGGCGAGCGTTACCAGTTTGGTCCCGTGAAAATTGACGCCCGTCTACGTGATCTCAAATCCGAGCAATTGCAGGAAGTCGTCGAAGTCGAAGAGGGAGACTGGTACGACATCAGCGTCGTTGATGATATTATCGATGGTCTGACAAGTCGGGTCGGTGAGCTTGGTTATGCCTTCGTTGATGTGCGCCCGCGCATCAACCGTAATCGTGAAACCAAAAAAATTGATGTTACGTTTGAGGTTAACGAAGGACCCAGGGTTTTTGTTGAGCGCATAGATATTTCAGGAAATGTGCGCACGATTGACAAAGTCATCCGTCGTGAATTTCAGATCGTCGAAGGCGACGCCTTTAACTCAGCCAAGATTCGTCGCTCCAGACAACGAATCAATAACCTGGGATATTTCGAAAAACTCGAAATCGAACAGATCCCCGGAAGTACACCGGACAAAGCCGTCATCAAGGTTGACGTCGAGGAAAAATCAACTGGTCAGGTTTCGGTTGGTGCGGGCTTTTCGTCATCCGTCGGACCGCTCGGTGATTTCAGTATCAGTGAAAAGAATTTTCTGGGGCACGGACAAGACATCAACTTGTCCCTGCAGTTGGCCGCAAGCCGCAGTACGATCAACCTGGCCTTTACAGAACCATATTTCCTCGACCGGGAAATCCGAGCCGGATTCGATATATTTCATCTCCAGCAAGACCTTCAGGACGTCAGCTCTTTTGATATGAAACGAACGGGTTTTGGATTACGGGCTGGATATCCGATCTCCGAAGACCTTAGTCAAAGCTGGAATTATGGTTTTCGCCGTTCTGTTGTGAGTGGTGTGGAATCAAACGCCTCTTCACTCATTCGGGATTCCGAGGGAACACAGTTCATGTCCGAATTGGGACATAAGATTGTTTATAACAAGCTCAATAGCAGCCTCAAGCCTACAGCCGGATATATCGCCAGCTTCAACACCAATCTCGCCGGACTGGGCGGAGATATCCGCCACCTTCGCAATGTCGCAAAGGCTGCCAACTACTACGAAATATCGGATCAGTGGGTATTCAAAGTCAGTGGTAAAGCCGGCTATATTTTCGGATTGGGTAAAGACGTACATTTGTTAGAACGCTTTCATCTCGGCGGCGATGATCTACGCGGGTTTGCAACTCGCGGCGTGGATCCCCGCGACACAACGACTGACGATGCCTTGGGTGGTGAGTGGACCTATTCAGGCAGCTTGTCCCTTTCATTTCCCGTCGGCTTACCCGCGGAACTTGGTGTAAGCGGTCGTGTTTTTACGGATTTGGGTAGTATCGGAAAGCTCTCTCCATTAAATTCAACAACTGAAGACCCCGGCAGCATTCGCGTCGCGTCAGGAATCGGAATGACATGGACATCTCCTTTTGGCCCCCTTGGAATGGACCTTGGGTTCCCATTGGTTAAAGAAGATTTCGATGAAGAAGAACTGGTCCGCGTTAATTTTGGCACAAGATTCTAGGAGAAGACTTTGAACCCGATCAGGCTGTTTTTATTTCTCGGTGCGGTCGCCACCAGCACCCTCGCCTTGACACCCATCAGTCAGGCGCAGACCACCGAAGCTCCGAATTTCCAAGCAAATATTGCGATTTTGGACTTGGTGTCTATCCGCCGAGAAGCACTGGCCGTAAAAGACATTCATGCACAAATTGCCGGTTTTCAAAAAGCATTCAGAACCGATGTCCAGAAAGAAGAAGAAGCTCTTCGTGTTGCCAATCAGGAACTCGCCAAGAAACGTTCCATTCTTGCCCCGGAAGCCTTCGCCGAGGAACGGCGCAAGTTCGAGCAAAAAGTTGTAGCTGTTCAACGTTCCGTTCAGGAACGAAAGCGCGCCCTGGACAAGGCACAAGCTGACGCCTCCGTCAAAATTGAAGTTGTGCTGAATGACATCATCAAGGGAATAGCTGAAACCAATAAACTTAACCTCGTGCTACGGCGCGAACAAACGATCCTGTCTTCCCGTGCGATGGAAATTACCGGGCAGGTTCTCGAGCAGCTCAATGTGAAGTTACCCAAAGTAAAGGTTGAAAAGCCCGGAAAATAATATGGCGGACCCCAGGTTTTTTTCCAATGCCGGTCCGTTCACGATTGGTGAACTCGCTGAACTTACCGGAGCCAAGATTGCCGGTGCCGATGCCGAAGGGCGTCAGTTCGAGGATGTGCGACCACTTTCCAATGCTGACGGCAACCATGTAAGCTTCCTTGACAATAAACTCTATAAGGATGCCTTCAGTGTCTCGAAGGCTGGAGTTTGTATTGCGCGCCCGGAAATGGAAGAGAATGCTCCCGCTGGCATGGCTCTTCTAATCACAGATGAGCCGTATCACGCCTACGCGCGTGTCGCGACTGCTTTTTATCCCCTGGATCACAGTCAAAACACCGTTTCCGATGACGCCATTATCCATGAAAATTCTGTTATCGGAGAAAATTGTCATGTCGCACCGGGAGCCGTCATCGAAACTGGTGTCGAGATTGGCAAAAACTGCCAAATTGCAGCCAATGCCGTCATCGGCGCAGGTTGCGTGCTCGGAGAGGGGAGCATCGTCGGTGCCAATGCCAGCCTGACGTTTTGCAGGATTGGTGGGCGCGCGATCATACATGCCGGCGTGCGGATCGGCGAAGATGGGTTTGGCTTTGCCATGGGGGCTCAAGGACACCTGAAGGTCCCCCAACTGGGACGGGTTATTATCGGCGATGACGTCGAAATAGGTTCAAATACCACGATTGATCGGGGGACCGGCCCAGATACAACAATCGGAAACGGCGTCAAGATCGATAATCTGGTGCAAATCGCCCATAATGTTGAGGTCGGCGACAACTGCATCATCGTCAGTCAGGTGGGAATATCCGGCAGTACCAAGATAGGTGATTTTGCCATTCTCGCGGGGCAGGTGGGTATCACAGGACATTTGACCATCGGCCCAGGCGCGAAAATTGCCGCGCAAAGTGGCGTGATGCGTAATGTTGACCCTGGGGCATCTGTCGCTGGGTCACCGGCCAGGCCTATAAAATCCTTTATGAGGGAAGTTGCGACGCTTCAGCGCCTCGCGGCAAAGAAAGGCAATTGAATATGAATTCGGAACCGACTGAAGACGAGCGCATCATTGAGGTGCAGGAAATCATGAAAATGATCCCGCACCGCTATCCTTTTCTGCTGATTGACAGAGTTACCAAGATTGTCCCCGACGCCACAGCCGTTGGGATCAAGAATGTCACCGTAAACGAGCCGTTCTTCCAGGGTCATTTCCCCAATCGCCCGATCATGCCCGGCGTCTTGATCGTCGAAGCTCTAGCGCAAACTTCTGCAATCCTGGTTCTCGAAACAACGGGCCAAAAAGCCGGATCAGTTGTCTATTTTATGACAGTCGATAATGCCCGTTTCCGCAAACCCATCGGCCCCGGCGATCAGGTCCATCTTCACGTGGAAAAACAACGCAGCCGTGGAAATGTATGGAAATTCAGAGGCGAGGCGCGGGTTGATGGAAAGTTAATGGCGGAAGCAACCTATTCCGCCATGATCGTGGATGAATAGATGACTGATATACACTCAGGTGCCATTGTAGATTCCAATGCAAAAATTGGTGCCAATGTAACCATTGGGCCTTTCTGTAGCGTCGGGCCAGATGTCGAGCTGGCCGATGACGTAACCTTGGCATCACATGTCAGCATCAGCGGCCAGACCAAGGTAGGAAGCGGCACCCAGATCTTTCCATTTGCCTCATTGGGTTCCGAACCACAGGATTTGAAATATCACGGTGAACGATCAGAACTGATTATTGGCTCGAACAATGTCATTCGTGAACACGTAACCATGAACCCGGGAACAGAGGGCGGCGGACTAATCACCAAAATTGGTAACAATTGCCTGTTCATGGTCGGCTCTCACGTGGCTCATGACTGCCAGATCTCTGATCATGCCATTCTCGTCAATAATGCCACACTGGCCGGCCATGTAGAGGTCGGTGAATGGGCCATTGTTGGTGGTTTATCGGCCGTGCATCAGTTTGTGCGGATCGGCAAACACGCGATGATTGGTGGCATGACCGGTGTTGAAAATGATGTCATTCCCTATGGGTCGGTCATTGGCAACCGGGCACGATTGTCCGGGCTCAATATCGTTGGCATTAAGCGTCGGAATTTTTCCCGAGATGAAATCCATGATCTTCGCAAGGCCTATCGGTTGATCTTTGCCCAGGAAGGTACCTTGGCAGAACGTCTGGAAGATGTTGCCGAGGACTTCTCCGATAACGAGCCGGTCATGGAAATTCTCGACTTTATCCGCAAGGACTCATCGCGGGCAATCTGCCAACCTGGTATGGATGATGCGGCCTAAGCTTGGCATCATCGCCGGTGGCGGAGAGTTACCGGGCGAGATTATCAAACACTGCCAGGCAACTGGTCGCGATTTTTTTGTTGTCGCCCTGACCGATCAGGCGACCCCATCCGACCTTATTGACGTTCCTCATGAGTGGGTCCGACTGGGGGCCGCAGGTAAGGCGATAAAACTGCTCCGTTCCCATGCAGTTGAAGAACTGGTGTTGGCCGGGTCTGTCAATCGTCCGTCTTTGAGCGCGCTTCGACCGGATTTATGGACAGCCAAGTTTTTTGCCAGGACGGGAGCTGCGGGGCTAGGCGATGACGGACTGTTGAGTGCATTGATCGCGGCTCTTCAAAAACAGGAAGGTTTCAAGGTCGTTGGCAGCGATGACCTGTTGCCGAACCTGATTGCGCCGGAAGGCACTCTTGGACAGGTAACCCCATCAGCAGACGATCACCATGATATCACCGTCGGCATACCGGCGGCACAGGGTCTCGGCGTTCGGGACATCGGTCAGGCGGTGGTCGTACGGGAAAATCATGTCATCGGGCAGGAGGACGATCAGGGCACGGATGTGCTCATCAGCACGATAACGCCGCTGCCGGACGGCGAACGATCTGGAGTGTTGGTCAAAACTGCCAAACCCCAGCAAGAACGACGCGCCGACCTTCCGACCATTGGCCCTGAGACCGTTGAAGGCGTATATGCGGCCGGGTTGGCGGGAATCGCGCTGGAGGCCGGCAGCGCTTTGATCCTGGATCGTGCCAAAGTTATTGAACGCGCCGACCACTACGGAATTTTCGTTATCGGAGTCAAACCGGAGAATATCCGTGACTGACATCAGTCCATCGCACTCACCCTTGATCTATCTGATCGCCGGAGAACCTTCCGGGGATGTCCTGGGCGCTAGGCTGATGGCAGCCTTGCTTGAGGAGACAGGGGGGCAGGTTGAATTTGTAGGCATCGGTGGCCCGGAAATGGAACGCCAGGGCCTACACAGCTTGTTTCCCATGTCCGACCTTGCCGTTATGGGGGTGGCGGAAGTTTTGCCCCGTCTGGCACTGTTGATCCGCCGCATCAACGAAACGGTGAAAGACATCCGGAATCGTTCGCCTAAAGCTCTTGTTACCATCGACTCACCGGATTTTTGTTTTCGCGTTGCCAAACGCCTCAAGGGGCGTGGGATTTCACTGATCCATTATGTCGCCCCTAGTGTTTGGGCGTGGCGACCGGGAAGGGCTGCCAAAGTCGCCGGTTTTCTGGATCATTTGTTAACGCTGTTGCCCTTCGAGCCGCCATATTTTGAGAAAGAGGGGCTTTCCAGCACCTTTGTAGGGCACCCGGTGGTCGAAGGTCCGGCGATGAATGCCGATGGCCAAGCCTTTCGACAACGCCATAACATCAGCGTCGATGAGACCGTCGTCATCGCCCTGCCAGGCAGTCGCGCCGGAGAGGTCGCCCGACACCTTCCCGTATTCCAACAGACCTTCTCACAACTGGCTGAAATCCACGACAAACTCCGAATCATCGTTATTACCACCAGTACGGTCAGCAATACGGTGCGCGCCGCGGCGAGCTCCTGGAGCGTTCCGACGTTGATCATCGATGATCCGGCGGAGAAATACGACGCCATGGCCGCCGGTGATGTGGCCCTTGCCGCTTCGGGTACGGTGGCGCTTGAGCTGGCTGCGGTCGGCACGCCGAGCGTCATCACGTATCGGGTCAATCCCCTGACGGCGTGGCTTGGGAAACTTCTGATCAAGGTCCGCTTCGCCAATTTGATCAATCTCATACTTGATCGTGAAGCCGTACCTGAACGCATTCAGGACAACTGTCGGGCGGATATCCTCAGCAAAGAGCTTGAAAACCTTCTGAGTTCACCTGAAGCGGCCGATAGGCAGCGCCATGATTGCCGAGCGGCCCTGCAAACGTTGAACGGAGATGGAGAGGGCGGCCCAGCCCGATTAGCGGCTCAAGCCATCCTAAGGGTCATCAAGTAGTACAATTCAAATAGGAGAAAGCATGATCGATTTTTCAGGTAAAGTCGCCTTGGTGACCGGTGGATCACGCGGAATAGGGGCCGCAACAGTAAAAACAATAACTGCAGCTGGAGGGCAGGTTGTCATACATTATGGGTCAAACCGAGAGGCCGCTGAAAAAACAGCAACACAAGCAGGTAGTACAAAGTGTCACCTTGTCGGCGCTGATCTGAGTATACAGGGTGCTGCATCGGGTCTGTGGCATGATGCCATTAGTTGGCAGGGGAAAATCGATATTCTGATCAACAATGCAGGAGTCTACCATCCAGAAAAAATTTCCGGTTCTGACTCAGATTGGCAAAATGTGTGGCAAAGCACGCTTCAGGTCAATCTTATCGCGACGGCTGATATGTGCCGTGAAGCAATAAAGCATTGGTTGCAGAGAGATGACGGCGGTTCGATCGTCAATGTCGCCAGCCGAGCTGCTTTTCGCGGTGACGGTCCTGAATACTGGTCTTATGCCGCATCAAAGGGCGGTATGATATCGCTAACCAAGACATTGGCACGGGCGTATTGCGCTCAGGGGATTTATACATATGCCGTCGCGCCGGGTTTCGTTAGCACCGACATGGCCCTAGACTCATTTAGCTATGACCCAGCATTACGTGCGCAAGTGGTCAGTGACATTCCCATTGGTGATATTGTACCAGCATCAGAAATCGCCAATACAATTTGTTTCCTGGCATCAGGCTTGGCGACCCACGCCACCGGACAAACCATTGACATTAACGGCGCTTCCTACGTCAGGTAAAACACTGATAAAAGGCTGAAAAGGTTAGGGTATTTTCACATATAAAAACGCCATTGAATTTACTGGCATCGGTGGCCTGGAAATGGAACGTCAGGGCCTACACAGCCCGATTGGCCGCTCGCGCGTGATCCTAAGCGCCCTGAATAAGGGACAATCTTAATTGAAACCTTGAGTATCCGAGACACTCGAAACGTCGACACAGAGGGAGGGAAACCATGACCTGGAAAACTAAATATCGGTCTTTTTATTATGAAAAGGCGTCAGAACCGGAAGACATGACTTTGAAGTGCAACGAGACCGCATTGCTGGTTGTCGATGTGCAAAACACCTACATGATCCCCGCCGATGAGCCGGACGAGCGGGACCGCTGGCAACCCTTCCGTGATCGCATGAACAACATTGTCATCCCCAATAATCAAACGCTGATGGATGCCTGCCGCGGCAGCGGGGTCGAGGTTATTTTCGCCCGTATCGCCTGCCAGAAAGAAGACGGGCGGGACCGCTCGCTTAGCCAGAAAAAACCGGGGTGGAACTACCTTCTGCTTCCCAAAGACAGCGACAATTCCCAAGTGGTTCCTGAACTGGCGCCAAAGGACGATGAAATCGTTCTGTGCAAAACCACGGACAGCGCCCTGACCGGGACAAACCTGCGGCTAATCCTGCGCAACATGGACATCAAGAACGTCATCGTCACTGGTATTTTCACCGATCAGTGTATTTCATCAACCGTCCGCAGCCTTGCTGACGAAAGCTTTAACGTTGTCGTCATCGACGATTGTTGCGCCGCGGGTACCGATGAGCTGCATGAAAGGGAGCTGGAAATCATCAACATGATCTACTGCCATGTCATGTCGCTGGATGAGGTGCAGGGCTGTATAACGGCATAAATCTAACGGGATCCTCAAATAGAAACGGCGCGGGTTTCCCTGCGCCGTTTCTTAAATCCCATATTTCTATGGTTTATTTGCGTTTGTGGACCGGCCTGAACTTGCGTTCGGTTTCGCCCGTGTAGAGCTGACGGGGACGGCCAATTTTCTGTGACGGGTCCTGGATCATTTCATTCCACTGAGCAACCCAGCCAACGGTACGGGCCATGGCAAACAGAACTGTAAACATGCTGGTCGGAATCCCCATGGCACGGTAGATGATGCCAGAATAGAAATCGACGTTGGGATAGAGCTTCTTCTCAATAAAGTAGTCATCCTCAAGCGCGATCCGCTCAAGTTCCATGGCAATATCGAGCAGGGGTTCGTTTGTGATCCCCAATTCGTCCAAAACTTCATGGCAGCTCTGTTGCAGGATTTTGGCGCGCGGGTCGAAGTTCTTGTAGACCCGGTGTCCGAAGCCCATCAGACGGAAGGAGTCTTCTTTGTCCTTCGCTCTCTCGATAAATGCCGGAATGTTGTCCGGGTGTTCGATTTCTTCCAGCATGTTCAGGACAGCTTCGTTAGCTCCCCCATGGGCTGGTCCCCAGAGAGAGGCAATGCCTGCTGAAATACAGGCAAACGGATTGGCCCCACTGGACCCGGCCAGACGTACCGTGGACGTCGAGGCGTTTTGCTCATGGTCTGCATGCAAGATCAGAATCTTGTCCATCGCCTTAGCCAGCACCGGATTGACCTTATAGTCTTCACACGGCGTCGCATACATCATGTGGAGGAAGTTTTCCGCGAAACTCAGATCGTTGCGCGGGTACATGAACGGCTGACCGATGGAAAATTTGTATGCCATTGCCGCGATTGTCGGCATTTTGGAGACCAGACGGTAGGAAGCAATCATGCGGTGCTTGGGATCGGTAATATCTGTCGAGTCATGATAGAAAGCGGACAGCGCACCAACCACGCCACACATTACAGCCATCGGATGGGCATCACGGCGGAACCCACGGAAAAAGTAGATGAGCTGCTCATGCAGCATCGAATGATAGGTGATATCGTGGTTGAATTTTTTCTTCTGTTCCGGTGTCGGCAGCTCACCGTATAGCAACAGATAGCAGACTTCCGGGAAATCGGAATGTTCCGCCAGTTGCTCGATCGGATACCCCCGATACAGCAGAATGCCCTGGTCGCCATCAATGTAAGTGATTTTCGATTCACAGCTTCCCGTTGAGGTAAAACCGGGATCATATGTAAAATGATCAGTTTCCGAATACAGTTTGCGGACGTCCATGACGTCAGGGCCAACGGAGGCCTTCAATATCGGCAATTCCATTTCCTGCCCGGTCCGATTGTCCGTCAGAGTGTACGATTCTTTGGGTTTTGCTGCTTCACTCATATTTCTGTTTTCCTCACATCCTGTCAGCGATGATTGGCCGACGATTTAACCGGCAACCCCACTTCGGTTTAATGGGTCGCGCTTCTATGCACGACTTTGGGCGTCATTTAGACGCCCCAGCGTTTCATCACGTCCGAATATTTCCATAAGTTGGAAAATATCACCCGGTGATGTCGTCGTTCCAGTCACCGCAGCCCTTAAGGGTTGCGCCACTTTTCCCAGTTTGAGTCCGGCGGACTCTGCAAAAGTATGGACCTGTTGTTTCAATTGATCTGCGGTCCAGTCAGATAAACCATCCAGTTTCCCGCCTAAGGCGGCGAGATGACCCAAGGATTCTGAATTTAGAACGTTTGCCGCTTTTTCCGTTAACTCCAAAGGCCTGGAGTCAGCAAAAAACTTCGCACTTTCAGACAGTTCCACTAATGTCTTAGCACGCTCCTTGAGCTGATCCATGCCTATTTTTAGCCGATCAGGCACCTCATCCGCAAGGTTTCCGTCAAACATTTTTCCAAGCTCAGCCAAAACCATATCGACAAGAACACCATTGTCGCAGGTCCGGATATATTGGCCATTGATACTGGTCAATTTGGCAAAATCAAACCGCGCCGCTGATTTGCCGACGTTGGACAGGTCAAACCATTCGATGGCCTGATCGGTGGAGATGATTTCATCATCACCGTGGCTCCATCCTAGCCTGAGCAGATAGTTCCTGAGCGCTTCCGGTAAATATCCCTGATCGCGATAGGCATCGACGCCAAGCGCACCGTGGCGCTTTGACATTTTCGCACCATCCGGACCGTGGATCAGCGAAATATGGGCAAATGCCGGGATATCCCAATCCAGCGCCCGATACAGCTGAACCTGACGGAAGGCGTTGGTCAGATGGTCATCTCCGCGAATAACATGGGTTACTTCCATGTCGTGGTCATCAACGACAACAGCCAGCATGTAGGTCGGCGTCCCGTCAGCCCGCAACAGCACCATGTCGTCCATCTGGCTGTTATCAACACGCACTTCACCCTGAACCAGATCATTAATAACGGTTTCACCTTCAAGCGGCGCCTTCAGGCGAATGACCGGGTCGACGCCCTCTGGGGCCTCGGATGGGTCACGGTCACGCCAGCGACCGTCGTAACGCGTGGAGCGGCCCTCGCTTTTGGCCAGCTCGCGCATTTCCGTCAATTCTTCAGGCGAACAATAACATCTATAGGCGTTACCGCTGTCAATCAGCCGCTGCGCCGCTTCTTTGTGCCGTTCAACACGAGAAAACTGAGAGACGGCCGCTCCGTCCCAATCCAATCCCAACCACTTCATGCCCTCTAATATCGCGTCCACGGCTTCATCCGTAGACCGTTTGCGATCCGTATCCTCAATACGCAGCAGAAATTTTCCGCCATCGCCATGGGTTTCGTGATGCTTGGCAAAAAGCCAGTTATACAACGCCGTCCGGGCACCACCGATGTGCAGGAAACCGGTCGGCGAGGGGGCGAATCGAGTGACAACTTTCATGATGGATGGAGGACTTTCACGTCTGGATTTCAAATATGGCGCAACCTAGCACATAGAATTCGCATACGCAGCATTTCTATTGCACTGCACCGAAACAAAAACCTCCCATACTTTCAGATAGTTCCAACGATCGGCGAATTAGGCGTTGAATTCACTCCGGTGGAATTAGGGATTGAGCGTTGGAGAAAGTTGGTCGTCTTGTTATGATCAACGGGTTCTGCCAGTGGTCGCATGAGAAGGGTTATTATGGTCTATCGCAACACATTCGCCATCGCCATCGCCGTAACACTCACCGGCTGCGGATTGTCGAATAATCCCGTCCAGACGAAGTTCTATGCCAGCTGTGAAGATCATTCCAAGATTGCTGAAGGCGTAGACTGGTCAACGGCTGAAACCATTACGGTTTCCTATGAGGATCGCACTTTTTCTTCAGCTTTGATCGAGATGGAGCAGGGCAAACCCTATATCCTGCGGATCGAAAACACTGAAGATTTCCCGCACTGGTTCCGGGCGGTCGATTTCTTCAGGGATTCGGCAATCACTAAAACGCTCTACAACAACCAGGAATCCTCCAGCAAATGCCTGGAAGGGTTGGCCTTGGCGGCCTCAGACGTCGCCGAGGTGCATCTGGTTCCCTCGACCATCAATAATTACGAGTTTGAAGACTCGCCGTTTGTTGTCCCGGCATTGGGTGAATTGTTGTGGAACAGCGATACCGGATATATCGTCGTTCGTTAGGGCGCAAACTCCGTAAGATTCATGCCGCCCGACGAGGATGTATCCAGTGGGCGGTTACACACATAAAATTTTCGAACAAGCGTCAAAAGAACGGGACCGCTGGGTGCTCTGGATGCCGATTGGCTTGGGCACCGGCATCTGCCTGTATTTTTGGCTTCCTGATGAGCCCGCCGCCTGGGTTGGCCCATTGGTTCTCATATTCGGTGCACTTGTCATTCTGGTCTCGCGGTCTGTCGGACTTCTCTTTTCGAACGTGTTGATGATCTTGGCTATTGTCGTGATGACGGTTGGCCTCGGGGTCACCGCCGCCAATGTCCGAACCCTGAGTGTTGAAGCGGCGGTTCTTCAAAATAATATTGGCCCGACCGCCCTGACCGGGCGCGTTGAAAAAATCGAGACGTTTCCGGTGGGGATCCGCGTCATATTGACCGATCTTCGAATATCCGGCTTGCAACCCTATCAGACACCTGAGCGCGTGAGCCTGCGCCTGAAAGGCAGGCAGCCGGTATTCTGGCCGGGTGACTGGATTCGGGTGCGGGCCAGCCTCTCTCCACCCTCACCACCAGCTACCCCCGGCGGCTTTGATTTTCAGCGTCACGCTTTCTTCCGGGGCATCGGTGCCGTCGGCTTTGGATTAGGTCCAGCCAAAGTCATGGCGTTGGCGAAGGACACCAACGGGGCAGGGGGCGGATATTTCATTGCCCGCCTGCGTCATCATCTAACCGGCTTGATCACAACGGCCCTGCCGGGCATCACGGGCGGTGTCGCGGCAGCACTGATGACCGGTGAGAAACGGGCGGTTGATGAAGACACCACTCAGAACCTTCGCGATTCCGGACTTGCCCACCTGCTGTCCATCTCCGGCCTGCATGTTGGATTGGTGGCCGGAATTATCTTTACCGGGGTTCGGTTTTTTCTCGCTCTGATGCCGTTTGTCGGCTTGCGCTATCCAATTAAAAAATTGGCGGCTATCGCGGCCATCCTCGGCGCCTTCTGCTATGCGCTGATCGCCGGTGCGACATTACCGACCCAACGCGCCTTCCTGATGCTATGCCTGGCGCTTGTCGCCATTGTCTTTGATCGCCGCGGTATTTCCATGCGTTCACTGGCTTGGGCGGCGGTTGCTGTCCTGTTGATCCAGCCTGAAAGCCTTCTCGGTCCTAGTTTTCAGATGTCGTTCGCAGCTGTCATGGCGCTGATCGCGATTTATGAGTGGATAACCCAACACTCCCAGGCTCGCCTACAGGAGCACTCTAAAATACCGCATTGGACGAGGACAGCCGGGCTTTACATCGTTGGCGTCGGCCTCACCACCCTGGTTGCAGGCCTCGCCACGGCACCGTATTCGGCCTTTCATTTCAACCGATTTGCCGATTACGGGCTGGCCGCAAACCTGATCGCCGTGCCGATTACTGCTCTGTGGGTGATGCCCTGGGCGGTGATCTCTTTTGTGTTGATGGCGCTCGGGCTTGAGGCGTTCTCCCTAACCGCCATGAGTTGGGGTCTTGATCTGGTCATTGCTGTCGCCAAAACCGTCTCAGGCTGGCCGGGATCGGTCACCCTGATTCCGGCGATGCCGGACTGGGGACTGGCTGCGGTCAGCCTTGGAATGATCTGGTTATGTCTGTGGCGGCGAGGTTGGCGGTTCTGGGGTGCAATCCCGTTTATCGCGGGAATGGCGTCTGTATTTTTCAGCAATCCGCCTGACCTACTGGTCGATGGCAAAGGCCAGGTTGTCGCCCTTAAATCGCAATCTGGAGATCTCAGATTCTCCACTCTCGTTCGCGCCAGATTCACCAGAGAAACCTGGCTCAGGCAGGCAGGGCAACAGGACATGCAAACCTTCAAGAACTGGCAGGGACAGTCAACTGCCAAATTCGACTGTGACGTGAGCGGTTGTCTCTATCACACCCGTCAGCACACACTGGCGATCACCCAAACGCCTGCGGCGTTGTTAGAGGATTGCTGGCGCGCCGATGTGGTCATCAGTCTGGTTCCCGTCCGTCGCCACTGCCCGGCCCCCATCGTCATCGACAGGTTCGATCTGTGGCGAAACGGCGCGCACGCGCTGTGGGTCAGGGACGATACAATCGAGGTCAAGACCGTAAACGGCGAAAGAGGGGACCGCCCGTGGGTCTTGAGACCAAAGCGCAAACAGAATCCCGTCCCGAAAAGTTAGGCCAAACGAGGGTTTTAAGCCCCTAGACTTCAGCGACTCAGTATTTTCGCATGAGGCCGACAAGCCGACCCTGTACCTTGACCTGATCAGGTCCGCAGATCCGCGTCTTATAGGCGGCATTGGCCGGTTCCAGGGCAATCGATTGCCCCTTACGACGAAACCGCTTCAGTGTGACTTCCGAATCATCAACCATGGCAACCACAATGGAGCCGTTCTCAGCCGTATCCGTGCGCTTGATCAGAGCCGTATCGCCATCAAAAATGCCGGCTTCAATCATCGAATCGCCCTCAACTTCCAGGGCATAATGCTCACCACTGCCCAGAATGCTGGCCGGCACATCGACACTGTTTGAACTGTCGCGAAGTGCCTCGATCGGCGTCCCGGCAGCGATCTTACCGTATAATGGCAAATGGACGGCTTCCGCATCACCGCCAACAGGTGCGCCCGGAATACTAAATTCACCCTTGATCACATTGGGCGCGAATTCCTGCTTCGGTGGGCTAGTGAGATTTGCAGCAACCTTCGGTTTCTCGAAGTTTTCCGGCAATTTCAGAACTTCGAGAGCGCGCGCCCGGTGCGGCAGGCGGCGAATAAAACCACGTTCTTCCAGCCCGGTAATCAGGCGGTGAATACCGGATTTTGATTTCAAACCGAGCGCATCACGCATTTCGTCAAAAGACGGTGAAATCCCTGAGACCTGAAGGCGTTCATCGATAAAAATCAGAAGTTCGTATTGTTTTCGCGTCAACATAAGACCATCCCCTAAGGTGGCGAAAAATTAATAGAACAAACAAGAAACGTTCACTATTGTTCTACTTTGGTTCGCTTTTTACGTCAAGTCTGTTTTTGGTTTATTCTCACTAGAAATTAATTGTAGCGAGAATAAATTGGGCTAAAAACCAATCCTGCCCATGGACAAACGAATGATTTCAACACGCTCTCCAGCCTTCGCCGGTGCGGCATGGGGAGGGCGGATAACCAGACAATCGGCGCGCGCAAACCGTTCCATCATGGCACTGTCCTGGATCTCGAACGGACAGGCGCTCAGTGCGCCGTCTTCCGTCCGGGTCAACTCGGCACGCAGATAATCCTGACGCTGATCGTTTTCACCAAGATCACGACCCAACACGGCGGTTTCCTTTTGACCGTCATCGCTGTCGATCCCCAACATGATATCCATGGCGACACCCAAAAAGACCACGCAGGTGACGCCCGCGGACACCGGGTTTCCGGGCAGGCCAATGACGGGAATTCCGCCCAAATGACCAAATATCATTGGTTTTCCCGGGCGCATGGCGACTTTGTAAAAATCAAGTTTCAGGCCTTTTTCGCCCATGACCTGCTGCACCAGATCATAATCGCCAACCGACGCCCCGCCGATGGTCATGATCAGATCCATACCTTTGGCGGCGGCCAGGATTTCACGAAGCGATTCAACCGTATCTTGGGCGATGCCCAGATTTACCGGCTCCCCGCCAAGGGCGCTGATGTAGCCTGACAGGGCCAGAGAATTGGAGCTGACAATTTGATCCGGACCCAACGGATCACCGGGCATCACCACTTCGTCACCGGTGGCGATAATTCCAACCCGTGGACGACGACGCACCTTGACCCACGGCACGTTCATCGCCGCCAGCAAGCCGATATCGCGGGCACTCAGGACCGTGCCTTCGATGATAAGAATATCACCGTAGGAAAAGTCGAGCCCGGCTGGGCGAATGAACCGGCCCGTACCTGAGGACTCGGAGATCAAAATCTGATCCCCGTCGACCTCTGTGACTTCCTGAATAACGATGGCATCAGTGCCAGCGGGGATCGGCGCACCGGTAAAGGTCCGCACTGTCTGTCCGGGCCCGACCTCGCCATCAAATCCGTCACCGGCCTGAGATTCACCGATGCGGGTCAGGGTGACCGGAACCGTGGCAACGTCAGCGGCACGAACCGCATAGCCATCCATGGAGGAGACATCTTTCGGCGGTTGGGTTACGCGCGACGCAACGTTTTCACCTAACACACGGCCCAGTGCCTGATCAATCGACACCGTTTCGCATCCGATTGGGGTAAATCCGGCACGGACATTGTCCAGCGCCTGTTCAACGGAGATCATTCATTCAGCCTCATAAGTCCCTGATTTTCCGCCAGATTTATAAATCAGACGGATGTCGGTTAAGCGCATTCCCTTGTCAACGGCCTTGCACATGTCATAGACCGTCAGTGCCGCAACGGACACCGCCGTCAAGGCTTCCATCTCGACCCCGGTCTGTCCTGTCAGTTTACAGGTGGCACTGATATCAACCGCATTGCGTTCGGGATCACAGCACAGTTCGACCTTCACAGACGTCAGCGCCAAGGGATGACAGAGCGGGATCAGATCTGGGGTTCGCTTTGCCCCCATGATCCCGGCCAATTGGGCAACGCTCAGAACATCACCCTTTTTAAGTCCGCCTTCCATGATTTTGGTCAAGGTCTGCGGTTGCATCAGCACTGAACCTTTGGCGGTCGCCAGGCGCTCGGTGTCAGATTTGTCGGAAACGTCGACCATCACGGCGTTCCCATCAGCATCGATATGGGTAAACTCAGCCATCGTCAGTCTCCGGGGTTAGAAGGGTTCGAACCGCAGCCTCGACATCATCCTGACGCATCAGGGATTCACCAATCAGGAAACATGTCGCCCCAGCCCGGGCCATTCGCGACAGGTCAGATGGCGTATAAAGCCCGCTTTCACTGACCAGGATGCGATCATCCGGCAGGGACGGGGCCAAGGCTTCTGTCATGGCAATGTCGACATCGAGAGTCTTCAAATTACGATTATTGATACCGATCAGTGGGCTTTTCAACTTGAGTGCGCGCTCAAGTTCAATACCGTCGTGAACTTCGACAAGAACGTCCATGCCGTGCTCAATGGCCGTCTGCTCAAGTTCCTGGGCCATCTCATCGGATAGCGCGGCCATAATCAGCAAGATACAGTCCGCACCCAATGCCCGGGCCTCGACAATCTGATAGGGGTCAAGCATGAAGTCCTTGCGGAGAACGGGCAACGAGGCAGCGCCGCGCGCCAGCCCCACATAGGAATCAGCACCTTGAAAATAGGGCTCATCAGTGAGCACCGATAAACAGGTCGCGCCCCCTGTCTCATAAGCTTTGGCCAGAGTAACCGGGTCAAAATCTTCGCGGATCAAGCCTTTTGACGGGGATGCCTTTTTGATTTCCGCAATCAGACCATAACGCCCTATATCAATCATGCGCTTGAGGGCATTGATAAATCCGCGTGGCGCCGATTCAGCCTTTGCCGCAGCCTCCACATCACTTAGTGAATGTTTGGCTTTGCAGGCCGCCACATGTTCGAGTTTATCGTTGCAGATGCGGGTTAAAACGTCACTCATGATGACGAGTTGGTGATATTCACCAGTTTTTCGAGCCCGGCTTTCGCCCGACCGCTGTCAATCGAGTCTGCCGCCAGTTCGACCCCGTGTTTAAGGTTTTCAGCTTTGCCGGCAACGATCAGTGCTGCGCTGGCGTTAAACAGAACAACATCGCGATACGGGCAGGGTTTGCCATCCAGAAGTTCGCGAATAGCTGCCGCATTGACGGCACCATCGCCGCCTTTCAGGTCTTCCGGTTGGGCCCGCGGCAGCCCAGCGTCCTCAGGCGACACCTCAAAAGTTGAAACCTTGCCGTCTTTCAGTTCGGCAACAAAAGACGGCGCGGTCGTCGTCAGCTCATCAAGGCCATCCAGCCCATGAACCACCCACGCCGCCTCACACCCCAGATTATTCAGCGCATTGGCCATGGGCTCGACCCATTCCAGGGAAAAAACACCGGAAAACTGGCGTTTAACTCCCGCCGGATTGGCCAACGGGCCGAGAATATTAAAGATCGTCCGAACCCCCAGGGCGGCGCGGACAGGGCCGACAAACCGCATGGCGCTGTGGTGACGCGGCGCCATCATAAAGCCGATCCCAGCATCACGGATGGATTGTTCGATCAGGGGGAACTCGGCATCAAGATTGACGCCCAACGTGGTCAGTACATCCGCCGTGCCGGTTTTTGACGACATCGCCTTGTTACCGTGTTTGGCAACAGGAACACCACACCCGGCGACGACCAGCGCCGCACCAGTTGAAATATTGTAAGACCCGGACCCATCTCCGCCGGTACCAACAATGTCGATGGCATTGTAGGGCGCGTTGATGCGGGCTGCTTTGGCCCGCATGGTGCTGACCGCACCGGTAATCTCGTCAACCGTTTCACCGCGCAGGCGAAGCGCCATCAGAAACGCACCGATCTGGGACTCCTGCGCCTCGCCGGACATGATAATGTCGAAGGCGTGTTCGGCTTCTTCGATGCTAAGAGTTGCACCATCCGCGACCTGGGCCAGAACCGGTTTCAGATTGTCCGTCATGCCGCCTGCCTTTCGCCCGTGGAGTTCAGGAAATTCTGCAACATCTTGTGCCCGTGCTCCGTCGCGATACTCTCCGGGTGGAATTGCACACCGTGGATATTCAACTCTTTGTGGCAGACGCCCTGAATAACGCCATCATCACTTTTGGCCGTGACCTCAAGACAATCGGGCAGGGAGTCAGGATCAATGGTCAGCGAATGGTAACGGGTCGCCTCAAAGGGGGATGGAAGCCCTTGAAAAACGCTGCCACCCTGATGGGAAATCGAGCTGACCTTGCCGTGCATGGGCTGTGGCGAGCGGACAATGCGCGCCCCGAAGACCTGACCGATACACTGATGACCGAGGCAGACCCCAAATATGGGAATACGTCCGGCTGCCTGTTTAACCAGATCCAGACAGATCCCCGCCTTATCCGGATCGCACGGCCCCGGTGACAGGACAATACCGTCGGGCCCAAGCTTCAGCACTTCATCGACGCTCAGGGCATCATTGCGATGCACAGCAACCTTAACGCCCAGTTCACTGATGTAGTGAAACAGGTTGTAGGTAAAGCTGTCGTAATTATCTATTAATACAAACATTTCAATTGGTTATCGCATATCGTTAGTATCCGTCGAGAGACCTAGACAGCGCCCCCCGAGACTTCGCCCATGTGGGCGTCACAATGCCGTCCGCTCACCAAACCGTCAAGCCTGCAGAACCCCGCTTTGCCCGCTTAATTAACTTTTTACCTAACGATTTGAAGATGTATTTCTGGGCCAATAGAGCTACGGCATCACCTAAATTCGGACGACAGTCCGGGGGGAGCTCAAAATGGCGGGAAGCTTGCGTGTACGAACAGCATAGTAAAAAGGCAGAGAACGATCATCTGATTAGCGAGTTTGTCAAACTGGTCGATGACACGATGGTCTGATCGCAGATCAGCGGACGCTCGATCCGTGGTTATACCTGACTGTTGGTATCGCCAGAGAGCAAAGACCGAACCCAGACAATAGCGTTGAATACGATCCGGCCCGTTTTGGCCGATTTTGAAGGTACACCGGTCAGGATTCTCAGGTGGTCATTTTGGCAGGACGTAACCCTGAGCGGCCGTTTGACTGATCAGTGTCATCAGGCCAATCGTCTTTGGGTATCCTAAGGCTACAATAAAAAATATGTCATGGCTTTTGGCTATCAAATAGAAAATAGGCATCCTCACCTACGGGGGTTTTAAATAAAAATTTGTTTGAGCGAACGACCCTGTATCCAATTCTCTGTATTAGGCTCAACCACATTTCTTGGGTAAGCACACTGTAATGATTAGGGTTAGTTTCGTGTTTACTGCTCGTACCCGGACTAGGGACTTCCATGTAGAAAACGCCACCCGGCTTCAGAATCCGGAACATCTCCGATAACGTAAAAAAAGGAATGATACTGTGTTCGAGAACGTGCCGGCACCAGACGACGTCAAATTTCTGTTCAGGGAAGTCAAGAAATGACATGTCTTGCTCAATAATTTCGAATCCCTCATCACGACACATTTGTGCTTCTTTGCCGAAACCAATCCCGATGGGGTCGCAACCGGCAAGACGAAATGCCTGTAAGGCAAGACCGTTCCCGCAACCGACATCGAGCACCTTTGCTCCGGTTTGAATTCCGTAGTGACTTATGATATCTGGCACCATTTTCTCAATAACTATTTCACTTACATTTCCCGTCGGTTCAGGGTAGATATCGTCTAACCGTTGGTCGAGAAAAGCATCTAGACGTGAAAAATCTCTCATGGTTTTCTCCAAATCACGGCACCTCAGTTAAGCGAAAATCGATTGAGAATCTCCAGATACATGTCGCTAAGCGACATATAGCGGTTGAAGCATTAATCAGATTTGCATCAATAAACATCACGTCGATAAGATGCATGAATTATAATATCTGCAAGCACCTAATATTTTTTTTGCAAATAATCAATCGTACGGAGTTACCTCAATCCATTATAGAACTTGGATAAGAAAACACGGTTATTGGATCCAAAACAGTAACCGGACGGGCTGCTTGTGGCTAAACCCACCCAATAAAAGTGTGCCGCAAGTTCGGCGACAATGCGGGCAATACCGGGCGTTACACCGAGTGGATAACTTTAGGGTCTGACGACGGTTGGCCGCTGTTTTATTCCACCCCTTGACCTTACCGTGACTGGAAGCCTTATATAAACCTTACACTTAAATAGAAGGTTTATCATGGACGGTTCAATAGCGACTGAAACTAAACTGGCACAGCCGATCCGGCTGGCCATCTCCGGCATGACCTGCGCCGGGTGCGCGGGCCGGGTGGAACGGGTTCTCAAGGATGTTCCGGGTGTAGCGGATGCCGCTGTCAACCTGGCAACCGAACGGGCGTCCATCGACATTTCACAACAAGATGCCGACATTCAGACGAAATTGATCAGCGCCGTCGAAGAGGCGGGTTTTTTTGCCCATCCGCTCGACACGGCCACCACCACCAGACAGCCGGTCAAATTGGCGATTTCAGGCATGACATGCGCAGGCTGCGCCGGTCGGGTCGAACGGGTCCTCAAAGACGTCCCCGGCGTTGAGGATGCATCTGTTAACCTGGCCACCGAGCGGGCCTCTATCGACGCCCCGGCAGCCGGTAGTGACATCGCACTTCAGTTGATCAGCGCCGTCGAGGAGGCGGGTTTTTCCGCCAGCTTGATCGATGATGACGCCAGTTCAGCCGACGCGATCGTTGAAACCTCCGGGACTGACCGCTTCGCCCTGTCCCGGTTGATCCTGTCGATGGCGCTGACCCTGCCATTTTTTGCCCAGATGGCGCTGATGCTGACACCCTGGCATTTCGAGATGGCCCCGTGGCTTCAGTTCGCCCTGGCGACCCCCGTGCAGTTCCTTGCCGGCAGCCGTTTTTATCGCCCCGCATGGTATGCGGCCAAAGCCGGAAGCGGCAACATGGACCTGCTGGTTGTCCTGGGCACCTTATCGACCTGGGGACTGAGCACCTATCTTCTGCTCAACTCTGCTGAACCGGTCCTGTATTTCGAGGCCTCAGCGGCGGTCATTACGCTGGTCCTGCTAGGCAAATGGCTGGAATCACGCGCGAAAAATTCGTCGGCATCGGCGATCAAGAGCCTGATGGCGTTACGACCGGAAACGGCGCTACGCCGCCGCAAGGGCGTTGATAGCGTGATCTCGATCTCCGCCGTCCGCATCGGCGACATTATCGTTGTCAAACCCGGCGAACGCATCCCCGTTGATGGCATCATCAGCGAAGGTGCCAGCCATGTCGATGAAGCCCTGATCACCGGCGAAAGCCTGCCGGTTGTCAAGGAAGCGGGAAGTCTGGTTACCGGCGGCGCCGTCAACGGAGAGGGCCTGCTGATCATCGAGACCACGGCCATCGGACAGGACACGACCCTGTCACGAATTATCCATCTGGTCGAAGAAGCCCAGGCCGGCAAGGCCCCGGTGCAAAGGCTTGTTGATCAGATTTCGCGGATTTTTGTTCCCACCATCATCGTTATCGCGGCGTTCACCTTTGGCGGCTGGATGATGGCGGGAGTGGGTTTTGAAGGGGCGCTGATCAATGCGGTCACCGTTCTGGTCATCGCCTGTCCCTGCGCCCTTGGTCTGGCGACACCAACGGCCATTATGGTTGGCACCGGAGTGGCGGCGCGCAATGGCATTCTGATCCGCGACATCGAAGCGCTGGAAACGGCCCGGCAGGTCTCCACCGTGGTGTTCGATAAAACCGGCACCCTGACCGAAGGCAAACCCGAAGTCTCTGACCTGTGGGCCGTTTCTGAAAACACAACGGAGCTGCTGCAACTATGCGCCTCGGCCCAGCAGGGCAGTGAGCACCCGCTGGCCAAGGCCGTCCTCAACAAGGCGGAAAACGCAGGCGTTGACCTGCTCGCTGTGTCTTCGTTCAAAAGCCTGCCCGGACGGGGTTTATCAGCCCAGGTTGGCGACCACGACCTATTGATCGGGTCACGCCGCCTGATGGAAGAAAACGATATTGATTTAAACACCCTGAACGCTCAGGCCGAAACCAGCCAGGCGGAAGGCAAGACGTTATTGTGGATGGCGTCGGTTACGTCTTCTAACCTGATCGGATTGATCGCCCTCAGCGACACATTGCGCTCAACATCACCGGCCGCCATACGCCACCTAAGCGAGGCCGGAATTAAAACTGTGATGTTGTCAGGAGATAACCAGAACAGTGCCCAGACAATCGCTGCGTCATGCAACATCGACACCGTCATCGCAGACGTCCTGCCCGATGAAAAGGCGGCTCACATCACGGCGCTACGTGACAATGGCGAACGGGTCGCCATGGTTGGTGATGGCCTGAACGATGCCCCGGCGCTGGCCGCCGCAGATGTCGGTATCGCCATGGGCACCGGGACCGACGTTGCCATGGAGACGGCGGGGATTACGATCATGCGCTCTGACCCGGCGTTGGTCGGTGATGCCCTAAGGATATCTGCCGCAACTTACAGTAAAATCCGCCAGAACCTGTTCTGGGCGTTTATTTACAATGTTATCGCCCTGCCGCTTGCCTCTCTTGGGCTCTTGAGCCCGGTCATCGCCGGGGCCGCGATGGCCTTGAGCAGCGTCTCGGTGGTGTCGAACTCCCTGTTGCTTAAACGCTGGCGGAGAAGGGGGGCTTAATCGTGAAAATCGGAACGTTGGCCCGGAAGGCCGAACTGCCGACCAAAACCATACGGTATTACGAAAGCATCGGCCTGATCGCCAATGCAGCACGAACCGATAACGGGTACCGGGATTATTCGGAAAACGATGTGGCAACCCTGAGGTTCGTCAGTCGTTCAAGACGATTGGGATTTTCGATCAAGCAGGTCGCCGAACTTCTGGCACTTTGGAATGATCGGGAACGCTCCAGCGCCAAGGTCAAATCCCTTGCCACAGACCACATCCGCGAAGTCGAAGCCAAAATCGCGGAGCTGGAAAGCTTGCGCTCGACCCTGCTTGACCTGACGGAACGCTGCCATGGCGATGATCGGCCCGATTGTCCGATTCTGGATAATCTGGCAAATCCTGAATAACCCGCACCTGAGAAGGCGCGCGTGACATGCTATTTGTTAATTGTCAGCCTTAGGCGGCCTTTGATCCGCGGCGGTCAGGTCCGCTGAATTCACCGACACGACGACGACGGCGGTCCGGCCCAAAGAAAGTCTTGGCGCGAACAAATGGACGGTTGTTTTCAATCATGCTGATGATGCGCAGATAAATCAGTCGGGCCGAAACCGGTTTAGCCAGAAACTCGGTCGTCCCGGCATCGCGGGCCGTCAGGACGTGAGTGAGTTCGGTGTTAGCGGTAATTACGATCACTGGAACATAGGGGTTGGAGCTGTTTACATCTTGGCGAAGCCTGCGCAGGAAGGCCATGCCATCTAGCCCGTGCGTCCAGTCACTGAGGATGATATCCGGCGGAAAATTAACGAACATATCCCAAGCTTTTTCCGGATCGGAAGTGCTCTGCACTGTCGGCACGCCAAATTCCCGAAAAACATCGGTAAGCAGCTGGCGAACAAGCAAATGCTTTTCGAGAACCAGAACGTTTAGCGAAGAAATATCGTACGCTGTCGCCGTCACTTGCCCCTCCGACTCACTCCGACATGGTCAGGTGATCAGAAATCCGTCTATCAAGCCTACTTTTATAAATTCTCTACCTGACTGTTTCCTGACATCACATGTCTCAACAACAGCTGAATTGTAACACATTTTTACAGTTTCAGGAATGACACTGCGCAACACTCCAATCTAGACTGGACAAACGTAGTCAAAGGGCCTTTCTTTCCGTGCTTGCGTCAAACACAGGAGTCCCGCGTGGCGGACAAACGACCGATGCCACAGAAAATTCGCCCCAACGTGAAACGCCAGATGATCCTTGTGGCGCTTGCGCTTGGCGGAATCGGTATTGGTTACGGTCTTGGTTTTGTCTTCAAAAAAGACCCGCCTAAACCAGTAGAAGTCGTCGAGTCGGTTCAGGCTCCTGGGGTCGATACAGAAAACATAGAAGGTAAGAGGGCTCCTGACCCAAAACTTCCGGCACCGACACCGATTTTACCGGAGATCGACGGCGCACATGACACCGAAAACCTGCGTGCCTACGAAGAGGCCCTGCCTGACAATATTGTCGAGGGAGCAATCCCGACCATCATTCCTGTTGAACCGACCCTTCCACCGCCACCCTTACCCCAGCAGACCGAATACGTCGCTCCTGAAGCTAATGGTGAAGACACTCAGGCAGCGGAATCCGAGCTAAAAACGAGCACTCCTCCTGTCGAACAGGCCTCGGTTGCGCCAGCCGAACAGGTCGTGCCGCCTCAAACCATCCCGGCTCAACCCTCACTCGCGGCGATCCGCACGTGGCAGATCAACGCGCTGCCATTTGAGTCTGATGACCGCCCCCAGATTGCCATCGTCATCGATGACATGGGCGTCGACCGGGCACGGTCCGAGCTTGCAGTTGCCCTGCCGCCACCACTGACCATGTCCTATCTGACCTACGGGAAACACCTTGAAACCCAGACCACTCGTGCCCGACAGGCCGGGCATGAACTGCTGATGCATATCCCCATGGAGCCCTCCAGTACGACAGTGGATCCCGGACCCAATGTTCTTTTAAGCGGCATGGAAGAAACCGAACTTCTTCACAATCTTCGCTGGAACCTCGATCAATTTAGTGGCTACGTTGGCGTCAACAATCATATGGGCAGCCGGTTCACCTCAGACTTCAAAAGCATGGCGCGTGTCATGAAAGAATTGAACAATCGTGGTCTGATGTTCCTTGATTCCCTGACGTCGGCAAAATCACAAGGGTCTCGGGCCGCCCGGTCGACCGGCATTCCACACCTGACCCGAAACGTATTCCTTGATCATGAAGACGATCTGGACGCCATAAACCGGCGCCTCCGTGATACGGAACGACTGGCGCTTCGCCAGGGCCACGCCATTGCCATCGGGCACCCACGGGACAATACGCTTGCCGCCCTGACGGTATGGCTGAACACAGTTGAGGAAAAAGGCTTTCAACTGGTGCCGTTAACGGCGTTGCTTAAACCGAGACAGAAAACAACCGCGACGGCAGACTAATCTCCGTCAGTTGCAAAACGCACGGCTTCTTCCGCTGCACGGACGAGCGCGCGGGCCTTGTTGACGGATTCCTGATATTCGAATTCCGGATCGCTGTCGGCAACCACTCCACCACCGGCCTGGATGTAAAGGGTTTCATCTTTAATGATTGCGGTTCTAAGCGCAATACAGGTATCCATATCGCCGTCGGCTCCGAAATAACCGATGCAGCCGGCATAAATTCCACGTCGTTCAGGTTCTAGTTCGTCAATGATTTCCATGGCCCGAACTTTCGGAGCACCGGATACGGTTCCCGCCGGGAACCCGGCCAGCAGGGCGTCAATGGCGTCGTACTTGTCCGTATCCAGTTCGCCTTCAACGTTAGACGCGATATGCATGACGTGAGAGTAGTATTCGATCATGAACTGGTCGGTTGGTGTGACGGTCCCGACTTTGGCCACACGCCCAACATCGTTTCGTCCAAGATCCAGCAACATTAGATGTTCGGCACGCTCCTTGGGGTCGGACAACAGATCTTTTGCCAATGCGGCGTCTTCCTCCGGCGTTTCACCGCGCTTACGCGTTCCGGCCAGCGGCCTTAGGGTGATTTTGCCATCACGCACTCGAACCAGAATTTCCGGACTGGAGCCAACGATGGAAAACTCACCGAAATCGAGGAAAAACAGAAACGGCGAGGGGTTCAGGCGCCTGAGTGAGCGGTAATAGGACAGGGGCGACAGTTTGAACGGCAGCCGAAACCGCTGCGACGGAACAATCTGGAAAGCGTCACCCGCGTGAATATACTCAACGGCCTTTTTGACCATGCCGTGAAAGTGCTCACGGGTCATATTGGATTGTGGTTCCGGCAGGTCCGTCTGCGCTTCGGCGGCACCAGCGCGTTTGGGTAACGGACGGTCGAAATCTTCGACAACCCGGCGGATACGTTCTTGGGCATCGGCAAGCGCGGTCTCGGCGGTGCTGACCGACGCGTTGGCCCAAACCGGCGTAACAATGGTCACCGTATCCTTCAAGGCGTCGAACACAGCCATGACGGTCGGGCGCAGGAAAATGCTGTCGGGCACCCCCAGGACGTCGGGATTGTTATCCGGTATATTCTCAGCCAGCCGGACAGTGTCATACGCCATATAGCCGACCAGCCCCGCGGCCATCGGCGGCATACCGTCCGGCAATTCTATCCGGCTTTCGGCCTTCAAGGCACGAAGGGAATCAAGCGCCCCGGATTTCTTGCTGACCGGACAGGCGGCAAATACATCCACACCCTGATCTGCCTGTCGGTTGATTTCGGCCCAGTCGCCAAAACACCGCCAGATTACATCCGGGTTTAAGCCGATGAAGGAATAACGCCCCCGACTGGCCCCGCCTTCCACAGATTCCAGCAAAAAACTGTTGGGCCGCCCCTGCACGATCTTGAACATCGCCGATACCGGGGTTTCCAGATCAGCGACCAGTGTCGTCCAGACAACCTGCGCCTTTCCAGCCGCATAGGTGTCGCCAAACGTTATTTCATCAGGAAAGGTCTTCATAATTACTGAGGTGCGTACAACTGATTGATCACCGCCTGATTAATCTCAACACCATGCTCAGCACGAAGCGACTCGCCCAATTGGGCAACCATGTCGCCTTTCAATGCTGTACTTAATTCGCCGGCCAGTTTTTTCACCCCATCGGCGTCAGCACCCGGCGTAACCGCGATCACGTCTTTCAGGCGTGCAATCTGATACCCTTCCGCTGACCGCTCCTGAGCAGCTTTACCCGGCTTCAGATCAAACACTTTCTGGACCAATCCGGCTTCGATTTCGGAAACCTGACCCTGATCAGCTCGGCTGAAGGGCTTTGAGGTCTTGAAGGCCAGATCAAGTTCATCGGCAACAACCTGAATATCTGTGCCCGAGTTCAACCGTTCGACGGCTTTTTCAGCGCGCGCCTTGGATTTATCCGCACGCTCAGCGGCTTTCCAGGAACTGACGACCAGTTCGCGGATGCTTTCGAGCGGACGCAGGGCAGGGGGCGTTATGCCGTTCACACGGACAATAAAAAAGCCTTCTGGACCAGATTCCGTCAGTGGACTTTCTTCGCCTTCCTGGATGCTGAAAGCGATCTGGGTAAATGTTCCGCCCGGAATTCCCTCAACCGGTTTTCCGGCCAAATCCAGCCCGTTGCGGTCGATCGCATCAATGGTTTTGACCTGTAGCCCCAGACTTCCACCAGCCTCTTCAATCGTCGCCCCGCCACCCAACTGATCCTCCAGTCGATTGGAAAGATCAAACAGGCTGTCGATGGCCTTTTCCTTGGCCAGCCCAGCTTTTACCATATCGCGGACCTCATCCAGTGATCTTGTACCGCCCATCTGGATGTCCGTAGCCTTGAACAGATGCCAACCGAAGGCGCTTTTTACGGGTTCGGACACGGCATTCTCTGTCAGAGCAAAAGCCGCCTCTGAAAGATCAGGCAGCATGTCGCCTTTACTAATTACGCCTAGGTCGGTGGTGCCGTCATCATGGCCGCCTACTTCCTTGGCAACAACGGCGAACCCGCGCCCTTCGGACAGCAACTTCTGGGCCTTTTTGGCTTTATCCTCGGTATCCAGAATCATCTGGAAAACATGACGCGTCTCGGGTGCGCTGAACTCACCGGCCCGTGCGTCATAACTTTCCACGATTGCTTCTTCCGTGATATCAATCTCAGCCGCAAGCGCAGCCGCTTCCAATCGCACGAGAGTTAGCTTTCGGTATTCCGGTGCCGTAAATTGTCCGGCCTTTTCCTTATGATAGGCTTCCAGCGTGGTCTGATCGGGTTCGGCAATGTCCTGAATGGAGGCATCTTCAACCAGCATCACATCGACTGTCCGCTTTTCGTTTCGATAGGCATAAACGGCGTCAACCATGGCCTTCGGTGCGCTGGCACCGGCGGTCAGGCTATCGGTGAAATGTTGGATGCCCAGATCACGTCGAAGCTCGGCGATGTAAGCCCCTTCGCTCATTCCGTTGGACTGCAGCATTCGATCGAAACGGTCTCGATCAAACGCGCCCGCCAATCCCCTGAAAGCTTCAGCGTTGCGAATTTCTGCACTGACCAGGTCATCGCTGATGGCGACACCCATCCCGCTCGCGCCTTCCGTCATCAATGCACGTGATATCAGTTCGTTAAGGGATACGTTGACCAGGCCAAGCTGACGCGCCTGATCGATTGAGATCTGATTGCCGAAAACGGCGCGCAGACGGTTCATCTGCGATTGGACGCGGCGCTGCAACTGGCTCGGCGCAATTTCCTGACCTCCAACCGTGGCGACAAAATTGCCGGATATGGCCGGGCTCAGCCAGTCCTGAATTCCCCATGCCCCAAAACTGATGATCAACAGAATCAGCAGGGCCTTGATGACAATTGAACCTGTTTGTTTGCGAAGCGTAGAGAGCATGGCTGTATGTACCCGTCATTCGGAACGTTAGTGAGAGCGGGCGGCATCATAAGTGGGTGGGCGGGGGCTAGCAATCACGGATTGTCCGCTGAGACGACCATTTTTCAACCGATGTAGCGATTAATACCAACTTTCGGGTTCTGCGGGATGGTGCAATGTGCTAATGCTCGCCCAGATTCGAAATTCAATAACGCATGGATAACTTGAAATGACAGCCTCCCGCCGCCCAATGATTGCCGGAAACTGGAAAATGAACGGCCTCAAGACCGATAGCCGAAAACTGGCTTCAGGCCTCGCCCGGCGCATGAAAAAGCTGAAGAAACCTGCCTTCGAAATGGTGATCTGCCCACCGTTTCCGCTGATCGGTCTGGCCGGTGAGGCCATCAAGGGATCCGGCGTCAAGCTGGGTGCACAGAATTGTCATACCGCCGTATCAGGCGCCCATACCGGCGACACCAGCCCTGAGCTGCTAAAAAACATGGGCTGCAAATACGTCATTGTCGGCCATTCGGAACGGCGAAGCGATCATGGCGAAAAAGACACCGACGTTAAAGCCAAGGCGGAAGCCGCCATCACCGCAGGTATGGGGGCTATTGTCTGTATCGGCGAAACCCTGAAACAGCGGGAGTCCGGTCGGGCTATGAGCGTCAACAGAAAGCAGCTTCAGGGATCCCTGCCCGAAGGCGCCAACGCCAAAAACACCGTCATCGCCTATGAGCCGGTGTGGGCCATCGGCACTGGTAAAGTCGCGACCCCGGAACAGGCGCAGGACATTCATGCCGTTATCCGAACCGAACTGGCAAAGTTGATCGGCGACACGGAAGCCCAGAAAATGCGTATCCTCTACGGCGGCTCCATGAAACCGGGCAACGCCAGTGAACTGCTGGCCCTGCCCGACGTTGACGGCGGCCTGATCGGCGGCGCTGCCCTGAACGCTGACGATTTCTGGGCCATTGCCGAGGCGGCAACCTAAAGAAGGTTAAGCAGAAATCCAGTCTGTCAACATCGCCAGAAACCGTGTTCGTATTTCAGTCTCTTTTTTGTTCAGCCCGGCCAGCAATTCGATCTTCTGAGAAATAATATCTTCACAGACCGGGAACTCTTCGAGAATTGCACCTGCCAATTGCGTCGAGCGGGGTCCACGCCAATTATAATTGGTCGGGAAACCATAAGCCGCAAGATCGTCGCACCAAGTGGCGTCAAGATCACAGGGTTGGCCGTCGGCTCCATTAAGGCGAACAAAGTGATGATAGTCGGGAACTTCTTCCTCGGTGATAATTCTCTTCAATTCCTCGGGCATGCTGGAGTGCGCTGGAATGCCTTTATTGAAATGTGTGAAGACCGTTACAACCTCCGCCTCACGATCAGTGCTCCGCAATAAATCTCTGAGTAGAATGTGTTTGCCTGAACAGGTGCCTGCGTTAAATTCGTAGACCTTCTGCGGATCACGTTGCCCTGCCCCGCCATAGGGAATCTGACGAATATGGTGATAAATTGCCGCAACATCCGGGGCTGATGTTCCGCTCACCCTTTGAATCACTGAGTTCAAAAATCCGGTATATTCATCACTTTGCATTTTACGCCTTCTAAACTTCCCGATCATAAAAAGTCAGTTTGTTAACAGAGCTTGGGGATCAGGTGTCAAATATTAAGCTGCGGCAAGAAATATCGACAAGCCAAGGCGTGAATTTGTTGTGTTCCTACAATCTTGACACCCTGTCCGATAGCAAACTGCCGCTGAACTCGGGGAACCTGCTATGCAACGATAGGGATTGCGAAACTTCTGTAACCGAAATTGTCGTCTTTTCTCTGGCGTTTTGCGGCAGATAAGATTACATATCCGGCGAATTCAGGAATACAGGCTGCCGTTGCGGCCATTAACGCGTGCGAAAACAGGATTTTCAATGACCCAGGTCGTTCTCGTCATTCATCTGCTACTGGCTATCGGGCTGGTCGGAGCCGTATTGTTGCAAAAAAGCGAAGGTGGTGGCCTTGGCATGGGATCCGGTGGCAGTGGCGGCGGCATGGGCGGTTTCATGTCCGGTCGGGCGACCGCTGATTTACTGACCCGAACAACGGCAATTCTGGCCGCTGGTTTTATGTGCACCAGTCTGGTTCTGGCCATTATGGCCGGGTCAGGACGCGAATCGACATCGATTCTTGATGCTCCGGCACCTGTTCAGTCACAACCAGCCGCCCCGGCGGAGCCTTCTGCGCCGATCGCCAAATAAACGAAAGCCCCGGATTTGGGGCCTCGAATCCCAGGCGACAAAAAGAGGTGATTTTTTCACCTCTTTTCTTTTTGCAAACCAGTAAAATATTGTAGAGTGTGCGCCCATGACGCGGTTTATATTTATCACTGGCGGCGTGGTTTCTTCCCTCGGAAAAGGTCTCGCTTCAGCAGCTTTGGGTGCGCTCCTGCAAGCCCGTGGCTTCAAGGTCCGGCTACGTAAGCTCGACCCCTACATCAATGTCGATCCGGGCACCATGAGCCCGTACCAGCACGGCGAGGTTTTTGTTACCGACGATGGTGCCGAAACCGATCTGGACCTCGGCCACTACGAGCGCTTCACAGGTGTCGCAGCGCGCCAATCCGACAACGTGACGACCGGGCGCATCTATTCAGACGTCATCGCCAAGGAACGCCGTGGCGATTACTTGGGCGCGACCATTCAGGTCATTCCACACATCACCGATGCCCTGAAAGAATTCGTCATCAGCGATCTGACAGACGAGGATTTTGTGCTCTGTGAAATCGGTGGCACGGTCGGTGATATCGAGGGCCTGCCGTTCCTGGAGGCCATTCGCCAGTTGGGCAATGATCTGGGGCGCGACCGGGTCATGTACATGCATCTGACCCTGCTGCCCTATATCCCGACGGCGGGCGAACTTAAAACCAAACCGACACAGCATTCGGTGAAGGAAATGCTGAGCGTCGGCATCCAGCCTGATATTCTGTTGTGTCGGGCGGAACGAGAAATTCCAGAGGGTGAGCGGAAAAAGATCGCTCTGTTCTGTAATGTCCGGCGGGAAGCCGTCATCCCGGCCCTCGATGTGGATTCCATCTACCGAGTGCCGATCGCCTATCACGAACAGGGGCTGGACGACGAAGTCTGTCGATATTTCGGTATCGATGCGCCGCAACCTGATCTCAGTCGCTGGACGGAAATCACCGAACGGGCCACCAAACCCGAAGGCGAAGTGACGATTGCCGTTGTCGGCAAATACACCGGCCTGCTGGATGCCTACAAATCATTGTCCGAAGCCTTGGCCCACGGCGGCATTGCCAGTAACGTAAAGGTTAAGTTGAACTGGCTGAATTCGGAAATTTTCGAGGGCGAAGAGACGCTCCACCATCTGGAGGGCGTACACGGTATTCTGGTGCCGGGCGGATTTGGCGAGCGCGGCGTTGAAGGTAAGATTGAGGCCGCAAAATTTGCCCGAGAACACCGCATCCCTTATTTCGGTATTTGTCTCGGCATGCAGATGGCCGTGGTCGAGGCGGCGCGTAATCTGGCCGGCATTGAAGGTGCCGGGTCAACGGAATTCGGTTCCTGCAAAGAGCCCATCGTCGGCTTGCTGACCGAATGGGAACGCGACGGGCTGATCGAAAAACGCAGTGAGAAAAGCAACATGGGCGGCACCATGCGGCTTGGCGCCTATGACGCACAGCTACAACAGAACAGCCACATCCATTCGATCTATGGCACTGACAAAATTTCTGAACGTCACCGCCACCGTTACGAAGTCAATCTCGGCTACGAAGGTGCACTGGCTAAAAAGGGCATGGTGTTCTCGGCCAAGTCGCCCGATGGTGTGTTGCCGGAAATCGTTGAAATCCCCGATCACCCGTGGTTCATCGGCGTACAGTTCCATCCCGAACTGAAATCCAAACCGTTTGATCCGCACCCGCTGTTCAAATCGTTCATTGAAGCCGCTGTACACCAGTCACGGTTGGTTTAGGATCGCCTGATGACCACCGCCCGCCACGTCACCGTCGGTAAGCTCACCATTGGCAACGACCTGCCGCTGACCATCATCGCCGGTCCGTGCACCATGGAAAGCCGCGACCATGCCCTGGACATGTCAGGCGCCCTGAAAGAAATCGCCGACCAGTTGGGCATTGGCCTCATCTACAAGTCTTCCTACGACAAGGCCAATCGGACCAGCGTTTCCAGTACACGAGGCCTTGGCATAGACAAGGCCATGGAGATTTTCCAGGAGATCAAAAAGACAACCGGCCTGGCGGTACTGACCGACGTTCACCTACCCGAACAATGTGCACCCGTGGCCGAAGTCGTCGATGTCCTGCAAATTCCAGCTTACCTTTGCCGCCAGACCGACCTATTGATCGCCGCCGGAGAAACCGGAAAAGCCGTTAACGTCAAGAAGGGGCAGTTCCTGGCCCCCTGGGACATGGCCAACGTGGCAAAAAAAGTCGAGGCAACGGGCAATATGAACGTCATGCTGTGCGAACGCGGTGCCAGCTTTGGCTATAACACGCTGATTTCCGACATGCGCGCCCTGCCGGTACTGGCTCAAACCTCATGCCCTGTAGTGTTCGATGCAACCCATTCCGTTCAGCAGCCGGGCGGGAAAGGGGATACGTCTGGTGGAGATCGTCGTTTTGCCCCGGTCGTCGCCCGTGCCGCCGTCTCCGTAGGCGTCGCAGCCGTATTTATGGAAACCCATCAGGACCCCGATACTGCACCCTCTGATGGTCCTAATATGATATTACTTGATCAGATTGAAGATATTATTTCGAACCTGATGGCGTTTGATGCCATCGCCAAGGCCAACCCGATTTCTCTTTAGAAACGCAGGCTGTCGGTCAAAAAAACCTTACCAAGCAATGGGCGGCAAAAAATCAGGGTCAAAACCTGGTATTGGCGGCACGATCGCTTCCAAGGGTTCGTTTCGAATTGGTGAAATCCGTCTCTTAACGTATAAAAGCCTGATAAATTGGGAGAGCAAAATGAATAACGACAAGATAACCACGGGCGGCTGTATGTGCGGTTCGGTGAGATATGAAGCCAAGGGCGAAACTTTTGGCGTTAACCACTGCCATTGCGGAAGCTGTCGCAGGCACACCGGCGCAGCAGTTGTCACCCTTGTAGGGTTCATGGCCGATCAGGTTCGATTTAGCGGTGATACTCGTCAGATCTACGCGTCATCGCCCGGCGTTGGTCGTGCGTTTTGTGGTAAATGTGGAACACCATTAACCTGGGAAGGTGTCAGCAGTACGCGGGGCGGGCCGATCTTCGAGATTCACATCAGCACTTTCGACAATCCGGATATTCTGGTGCCGAACGGTCATTCCTTCGACTCCGAACGCGTTCCCTGGTTCGACGTCGCTGACAATCTGCCACGTTTTTCGGAATTCAACGGTGATGGAATACCGCTCCGCCATGGCCCGGTCAGCAACGGCCTGCCGTCAAATGAAGATCCGGGTAGCTGACATCCCCGGTCGTTCGTTGCTCCGGGTGAGAATTGAGATCCCCTCTGGTGCATTAAACGGAGAAACTAATGGCAAAGCCCCATAAATTTTGGAACAGATTGGCGAAATTTTATTCGAAACAACCGGTCGCCGATGAGGGCGCATATCAGAAAAAACTACAGGTCACGCGCGGGTACTTTCGCGCGGATATGGAAGTGTTGGAATTTGGTTGCGGGACCGGATCGACAGCCATCAACCACGCACCTTACGTAAAACACATTCAGGCCATCGATTTCTCATCCAAAATGATCGAAATCGCCACGACTAAAGCCAGCGCTGCCAAGGTTAAAAACGTCACATTTCAGCAGGCATCGATCAATGATCTGGACGTATCGGATCAAACATTTGATGCCGTTATGGGCCACAGCATCCTTCACTTGCTGGACAACAAGGATGACGTCATTGCCAAGGTTCACAAACTGCTCAAACCAGGTGGGGTTTTCATCTCCAGCACGGCATGCATCGGCGACGGCATGAAAATTATGAAGGCATTTTTACCGATCGGGCAGTTCTTCGGCGTGTTGCCGGTGCTCAAATTTTTTACCTCGCAGGAGCTGGAGAACAGCCTGATCCATGCGGGTTTCAAGATCGACCACCAATGGACCCCGGGGTCGGGAGATTCAGTGTTTATTGTCGCCAAGAAAGAAGGCTAATTGAACTCCAGCCTTGAATTGATTGAGGTGACGTTTTATTGCTTCATCCGCGCCCGGCCTCCTGTTTTCGCTGAGGCCATTTCTCACAGGAAAGATCACGCTCATGACCGCCATCATTGATATTTTCGCCCGCGAAATCTTGGACTCCCGTGGCAATCCCACGGTCGAAGTCGATGTCACCCTGGAAACCGGCGTTTTGGGCCGCGCCGCCGTGCCGTCTGGGGCCTCAACCGGCGCCCACGAGGCCGTTGAACTGCGCGACGGTGATAAGGGTCGCTATGGTGGCAAGGGTGTCCTTCAGGCCTGTGAAAGCGTCAACGGTGAAATCTATGACGCGCTTTCGGGCATGGACGCGGAAGACCAAATTTTTCTCGACCATACGATGATTGAACTGGACGGCACCGACAACAAAAGCCGTTTGGGTGCCAATGCCATTCTGGGAGTCAGCATGGCAGCCGCCAAGGCTTCAGCGGAGGAAAACGCACTGCCGCTTTATCGCTACATTGGTGGCGCCTTTGCCCACACGCTTCCGGTACCGATGATGAACATCATCAATGGCGGTCAGCATGCCGACAATCCCATCGACATTCAGGAATTCATGATCATGCCGGTCGGGGCTGATAATATAGCTGATGCCGTGCGCATGGGGTCGGAAGTTTTCCAAGCTCTTAAAAAGGGACTTCAAGATGCCGGCCATAATACCAATGTCGGTGATGAAGGAGGGTTTGCCCCCAATCTGGCGAGCGCCGACGACGCCCTCGGTTTTATCATGAAGTCAGTTGAGGCCGCCGGGTATAAACCGGGTGATGATGTCATGCTGGCCCTCGATTGCGCATCGAGCGAATACTATAAAAACGGTAAATATGAACTTGCGGGAGAAGGCAAATCCCTGGATAGCGGTGCCCATGCCGATTATCTGGCCGACCTGCTCGGGCGTTTCCCGATTTGCTCCATCGAAGACGGCATGGACGAAGACGACTGGGACGGCTGGAAGGCATTGACCGACCTAATCGGCGACAAATGTCAGATCGTCGGAGATGATCTGTTTGTGACCAACCCGGTTCGCCTCACCCAAGGCATCGAGAAAGGCATCGCCAATTCCATTCTGGTCAAGGTCAACCAGATAGGTACCCTGTCGGAAACCCTTGAGACGGTCGAGATGGCACACCGCGCGTCTTTCTCCTCTGTCATCTCCCATCGCTCAGGTGAAACCGAGGATGCAACCATTGCCGATATTGCGGTGGCAACCAACGCCGGACAAATCAAAACCGGATCGTTGTCGCGCTCCGATCGACTGGCAAAATACAACCAACTCATTCGCATCGAGGAAGACCTGGGGCCAACCGCCTCTTATGCCGGACGGAGTATTTTGCGAACCTAGATTGACGCCCTAACGTGTATTAGAAACCGGGCCTTGCGCCCGGTTTTTTTATGGCGGTTTCACATTGATTTGAGGACAGCCTCTGGAAATGCCGGTTGTAAGCCAAAGCAGACTGACCCACCTTACCTAAGTGACCCTACAGGAATTTTATGGAGGACAGATGTATGACTGGCCGTAGTGAAAAGCTGGTGTTTACGGGTATGCAGGGTGCTCAACTGGCAGCGCGGCTGGACCTGCCGGACGGCAAACCAGGTGGTTATGCGCTATTCGCCCATTGTTTCACCTGCTCTAAGGACATCTTCGCAGCATCGCGTATCGCCGAAGGACTGACCAGCCACGGAATTGCCGTATTGCGCTTTGACTTCACCGGCCTGGGGGCCAGCGAAGGCGAATTCGCCAACACCAATTTTTCATCGAACGTCGGTGATCTGGTCGCTGCCGCCGATTACCTGCGCGATCATTTTGACGCCCCGGCGATTTTGATTGGTCATTCCCTGGGCGGTGCTGCTGTGCTTGCCGCAGCGACGCGGGTTCCGGAGGCCAAAGCCGTCTGCACAATTGGCGCACCGGCAGACCCGGCTCATGTTGTCCATAATTTTGCAAATGCGATAATCGAGATCGAAGGTGAGGGGGAGGCCGAAGTCCATCTGGCCGGGCGACCGTTCCGTATCCAGAAACAGTTTCTGGATGACATCAACGGCCACAACTTAATCCAACATATCGCTGGATTGAAAAAAGCCCTACTGGTTTTTCACTCCCCAATTGATTCCACGGTCGGCATTGAAAACGCCGGAACAATCTATTCGGCTGCTCGTCACCCAAAAAGTTTTGTTTCGCTGGATGATGCCGACCACCTTCTGAGCCGACGCGATGATGCGGTCTATGTTGCCAATGTCATTGCCGCCTGGGCGGCGCGGTATGTGGGGACGGCGAAGCATACGGCCAAAAGCCCCGAAATCACCGCGGCCCCCGGCACCGTCGTCGTCACCACAACCGGTGAAGGGAAATTAACCAATGCCATTTCGGTCGGCGGACGACACAACCTTACAGCCGACGAACCGGTGACGGTTGGCGGCAACGATACGGGGCCGACACCATACGATCTTCTGCTATCGGCTATCGGCGCCTGCAAATCCATGACCATGAAGATGTATGCTGACCACAAGGGCTTTCCCTTGACCGGCTGTACCGTGACCCTAAAACACGACAAAATTCACGCCAGGGATTGTGAAGACTGCGAAACCAAAGGCGGCAAGATCGATGACATCGATGTGGAGATCGAAGTGTTTGGTGATATGGATGACGTGACCCGACAGAAGATCGTCGACATCGCCGACAAATGCCCGGTTCACAAAACCCTGCACTCGGAAGTCAGAATCAATAGCCGACTGAAAGGGGCAGGGGCCTGATCGGCACCAGTGCCGGGCGGAAACTCAAGGGCAACAAACTGGAAAACCGGGAAAACCAGCGAGCTGATCTTCCCGGCTATCTTTCACACGAAACGAAAATCAGGCTGCGCCCTGACCACTTCGAATTTCCGTTAAAAATTTTCCAACTTCCGTGTTCAGGAACTCAGATTGCTGAGACAATTCCTGCGCGGCTTCCAGGATATCGGACGCCGCAGAACCGGTTTCAGACGCGCCCTGACTCACCAGATTGACATTGGACGCGACGTCCTGGGTCCCGGCGGCCGCCTGTTCAACATTGCGAGCAATTTCCTGTGTCGCTGCGTCCTGCTCTTCAATTGCTGCAGAGATGCCGGTCGTGTTAGTGCTAACAACAGAAATACTGCTTGAAATATCGTTGATAGAAGTCGCCGCATCTTCGGCAACATCGCGAATATTGGATACCTGCTCTCTGATGTCTTCTGTCGCCTTGGCAGTCTGATTAGCGAGATTTTTCACCTCGGAGGCAACAACGGCAAAACCCTTTCCTGCTTCTCCGGCGCGGGCGGCCTCAATCGTTGCGTTCAGGGCGAGCAAGTTTGTTTGTTCGGCAACGTCCGAAATCAGCTCGACCACATCTCCAATTTTTTGAGCTGACTCGACCAGTTTCTGCACCGTCTGCTCAGAATTATCGGCTTTGGACACCGCATCCTCGTTAGCGGATAACGCAGTTGAAACCTGCCGGGCAATCTCATTGATGGAACTGGACAATTCTTCGGCGGCTGCAGCGACGGTCTGAACATTAGCCGCCGCTTGATCAGATGCCGATGAAACGTTGCCAACTTGCGTGCTGGTCTGTTCGGCTGTGTTGGCCATAGTTTCGGCTGAGGCCTGCAATTCTGTCGCTGCCGCTGAGACAGACTGGATAACATGACCAACAGCATCCTGAAAATCGTCTGCCATCTTCACCATCATGGCCTGTTTTTCCTGTTCGGCTTTCTGCATCAGCTTTTCCTGTTCGGACTCAAGGCGAATGCGTTCGATGGCGTTATCCTTAAAGACCTGTACCGATCCCGCCATGACTCCGATTTCATCTCCGCGACCAACCCCGGGAACGTCAACCTCCAGATTGCCGCTCGCCAGGTCATCCATTGAATTGGTCATGTCGACGATTGGTGTGGTGATTGAGCGGATCAGTAGAAACGAAATCCCAATCCCCGCAATTAAGGCACCAATGGTAATCGCGATCATCAACTTGATCCCGGTTTCTTCATGGTCTTCTGCGGTGATCATCGCATTGGCGGTGAAATTTTCGATCTCAACAAGTGCCGCATCAAGCTGTTTGATGATTTTGTCTTCCAGATGTCCAATTTTTTCAACAATCTCTTTAGGACGGGAAAGCTCTCCAGTTCCGAGGCGCTTCAACAAATCCTCGGCGCTGTTTTCGTATTCCGTGTGTTCAACATGGGCTTTGGATATCACGGTGAGAAGATGCTCGAACTCTGATTTCATTTCCGGTGTACGGGCAATCTCGACTTCCTCACCCAGCAATTTTTCCGCTTCTTTCATCTCCATTTCAACTTTGTGACCCAGGTCGATGAATTTTTTTACGATCTGCTGAAAGTGCTCTCGAGAGTCCGGGTCTGAGACGACCCCTTCGCCAACGGCCAGCCCGCGTTCGAATAAAACAGCCTGTTCCAGTTGATGGATGGATATGCGGGTGATGTTTTCAGTCAACGGGATATCTACATCGGCAACATCGGAGATCTCCTCGCCAATCTTTTCCATCTGATAGATGCCGGTGGCCGCTGCGCCAACCAGAATGACTAACAGCATCACCGCCAGTCCATAAATCTTTATCGAGATTTTTGTATTCGCAAACATCAAAAAATATTCCTCATCAAATTAATACTTGCTGGTAGAAACCCTTGTTTGGCTCAACAGTATGGACGACCGCTCAACAGACAAATCAACCATACGGTTTCCAGGCATCTCGATTTCAACGAGCGTAAGTCAAGTTTTAAGTGGAACCAGCTCCACGACCAGACGGCGTCACCCAACGCAAACTGACTATCATCATCGTATGACACATCAGTAGAAAAATGAACCCGGTAATGTTACATCAATGTGAACAAAGATTAACAACGAGACGGGATCGTAATCCACAACTGCCATTCAGTTTGCCCGGCCCAACCACCCTTCCGATACTGCGCTTCGCAACCGATCCGCTGCTAACGCCTTATTAACACTTGCCCCGCATACTCGTTTACGGGTTTGGGACTGTGGACTGATAGACGGGTAGAAGAAGGTTCACGGTTCAGTATGGGATTATTAAGCGAATTACGGGCGCGAGCGCGTTACGTGATAGGGCCGGTTCTGGGGTTATCGGCCATTACCTATTTTGGCTATCACGTGTTGCACGGAGAACGCGGATTGTTGGCCTGGTGGCAGTTAAGAGAACGCATTGCCGCGACCAGGGTTTCGCTGGCGGAAATACATGCAAAGCGTCTGGTTTTGGAGAACCGGGTGCGCCTTCTTCATCCAGAAAGCCTGGACCCGGACATGCTCGAAGAACGCGCACGGATAATGCTCAACTACGGACACGCGGACGAAATTATTACCATCGACGGTAAAGATAAGGAGTGAAAACATGGGAAGTTTGGCTGAGAAACTTGACCCGCCATTCTATGCGGCGATCCTCAATGATAACCGCGAGCAGCGTTTTGAAGATGCTGAGCACGTCGCACCTTCTGATGAAATGGTGTCTCTTGCTCCGGCTCAACCCGGTTTTCTGGGCTTGGAGACCACCGAGGATCAGGCCGGAAAATATGTTGCGGTCTCCTATTGGCGCGACATGGATGCGCTCAAGGCCTGGGAACAGCGTGGTGACTTCGAAATACGCAAACGCTTTGCCGGTGCCGGCCTGAAGGAGACCTGCGCACTACGGGTCTCCAAGGTCAGTCAGAAGCTGCAGCCTTCAAGGCCGACGCGCGACAAACATTTGCGGGCGGCGGATCCCGCCGTGACTCCGAGTTCCCTGACGACGATTGGGGCTGGGTTACTCGGCCTGTTCATCGCCTTGGCAGGGTTCTTCGGTTATGAACAACATTTCAGCTGATCTGGAAACCCGCCCACCGTTCTATGCCCTGATCCAGCTGGCAGCGGGACCGGGCATGGACGCCGGACAATATTCAGAAGCCATCGCCACCCTGACCTCCATCGCCATGCTCAAGCCCGGCTTTCTTGGGTTTGAAACTGATCGGGACGCCAGCGGCAACAGCGTTCGCATCACGTACTTCGATACCCATGATGGCCTGCAAACCTGGCTTCATGATGCCAGTGAACTATTGCCTTATGCGGTAAAACTGGATGATGTCATCGGCGGCACCGGCTGCTTATGGCAGTGGCTGGGTGACGAAGAGCAAGAAGAAAAACGCTACGCTTCCGGCATTTACTGAGAAGCGGGCGGATTGTTAGCCGCTGGAAAAGAGATATAAAAAGTCGTTCCTTTTCCAATCTCAGACTCAAAGCTGATCACGCCCTCCATACCTTCAACAAAGGCCTTAGTGATCGACAAGCCAAGGCCGCTTCCCGAACGCTGGCGATTATCAGAAGAATCAATCTGTATAAATCGCTCAAAAACGCTTTCCTTATGTTCCTCTGATATACCGATCCCTTGGTCGCGGATTGTAACGATAATTTCCTCGTTGCCGTCGAGCACGGAAACCTCGACGGTTGAGTCGGCGGGGGAAAATTTAGCTGCATTAGACAGTAGGTTCCGCATAATTTGGGCGAACCGATGTTCGTCAACTTCCGCCCACCTGGGAGCTTGTGGCTCGTTCAGGTGAAACCGCACCGAATGAGACTGGGCGTAGACCTGATTGGTCTCAATTGAACTGTGAACGAGTACACCAAGGTCGTGTTGTTTGATGTCCATGGCCATGGTTCCGGAAATTATCTTCTCAAAATCCAGAAGGTCATTTATCAGCAACAACAATGTCTCACAGTTTTTGTTGGCGATCTCCAGCATGGTTTTGCCGTCGTCCGACATTTCGTCCGACATCAGGCCTCCCATCAGCCCGATGCAGGCTTTGATCGAGGTGAGAGGGGTCCTCAGCTCATGACTCATCGTCGCCAAGAATTCCGATTTGGCCTGATTTGCGCTCTCGGCCAGGTCTCGCGCCTGACGTAATCGCGTTTCGACTTCCTTCATATCCGTGATGTCGCTGATAAGAGTCCCAACCCCGTCGATGGTACCGCTCTCATCAAAGGTTGGGAATTTTATGAATTGAAACGAGCGCGGACCGTCCTCGGTTTGTACCAGTTCTTCGCGAGCCTGGATGTCTCCCGTTTGCAGAACCGATTGATCATGTGCCTTTACTCGTTGCGCCCGTTCCGGCTCATGGACATCGGAAGGTTGCAGGCCGACAAGCCGCTCTCCTGGCCTGTTGATAATTTTTTCCAATCGTGGGTTAAGTTCAGTATAATTTCCATCCTTGTCTTTAAGGTTGATCTCCAATGGGGCATGTTTAAAAATTGCCCGCAACCTGTTGCGGCTACTCCTGAGATCTTCTTCCATCTGCTTTCGTTCTGAAATATCTGCGGCTATGACAAAAGTGCCGCCGCTCGACAGTCGGTAATAATCAACTCTGGCCCAGACACCTTCATCACGCTTGAATTCATTTCCTCTTGTGCCCTCTTCAAACATTTTGACCCTGTAATCGACCCAGTCGCTCTGCTCGGCTTCCACCCCGCCATAAAACCCGCGTTCAGCCAGGGTTTCAAATATGGTTCGGAAACTGACACCAGGCTTGATGATATCGCTGGCGAGAGAAATAAACTTCAAATAACCGTCGTTGAACTTAATCAAATGGCCGGATGGGCTATAGATCGCCGCGCCATCTTCGATGCTATCGATAACCTCTGGCAGCAATCCATCCAGAAATTCCTGATCGTTCATAGAACTTCATTCCTTAAAGGTTAGCTCTTTATGTTAACTATCACATAATTCAACCCAAACCCAAACCACAATAGGCGGTTTCTATTGAGGGGACGAGCACCTAAAACCCACAGCCTGCACGGCTGCAAACCCGACCGGCCTCATCGACGTTAGGTGCCATCAACTTGCTCATGGTTTGCACCGCAATATAAAAATATAAATGAAATTTTTGATTAACTTGATTTCAGTTATCTTAAATTAATCCTTTAATTTTAATAACTTATGTACACACAATCTTATTGTGCCGGGATTGATTCTGGAGTACTGTGCCCGCAGATCATGCCTGTCTCGGCGATAGTTTCAGCTGTAGATCAGGCCCAGAGGAGGACCACATGGCTCGTACCCCGAAGGCCGCCGTCAAAAAAAAGGCGGCCCCCAAATCATCCAAACCGAAAACCGGCGCATCTCCGGAACAGCTATTGCATTATTACCAGCAAATGCTTTTGATCCGGCGGTTTGAGGAAAAGGCCGGGCAACTTTACGGGATGGGCCTGATCGGCGGCTTCTGCCATCTCTATATCGGTCAGGAAGCCGTTGTTGTTGGTATGAAGGCGGCGTCAAACGATGTCGATACCGTGATCACCAGTTATCGCGATCACGGTCATATGCTGGCCTACGACATGGACCCGAAGGGCGTGATGGCCGAACTGACCGGACGACGGGGCGGGTATTCCAAAGGCAAGGGCGGCTCGATGCACATGTTCAGCCGCGAAAAGAACTTCTTCGGCGGCCACGGCATTGTCGGGGCGCAGATACCATTGGGTACGGGCCTCGCCTTTGCCCACCAATACAAGGGCGACGACGGTGTCTGCCATGCTTACTGCGGCGACGGCGCGATCAATCAGGGGCAGGTCTATGAAGCCTTCAACATGGCTTCCTTATGGAAACTGCCGGTCGTCTATGTGATCGAAAACAACAAATACGGCATGGGAACCTCGATTGAACGGGCCTCAGCGGTTGTTGACCTCTACAAGCGCGGCGCATCCTTCAATATTCCGGGCAAAAGGGTTAACGGAATGGATGTCGTTGAAGTTAACGCCGCCGCACAGGAAGCCAACGACTGGTGCCGGTCGGGGAAGGGGCCTTACATTCTGGAAATGGAAACCTACCGCTATCGTGGGCATTCCATGTCTGACCCGGCGAAATACCGGTCTAAAGAAGAGGTCGCCAAGGTTCGCAAGGAAAGCGACCCCATCGACCTGATCCGGGATCGTATTCTGGGTGGCAAGGTAACTGACGAGGCCCGCCTCAAGGAAATCGACAAAGAAATTAAGCAGATCGTCACATCTGCCGCTGACTTCGCCCAGGAAAGCCGCGAGCCGGATCCGTCCGAGCTGTTCACCGACGTATATTTGGAAGCGTGACGGCAACTGCCGCACATGCCCCAATCTGATCTGCTTGAGGCTGATCAGGGGAAAAGAGGAAACATTATGGCCATTTCAGTTCTCATGCCCGCCCTGTCACCGACGATGACCGAGGGTAACATCGCCAAATGGATAAAAAACGAAGGTGATGCCATCGCCAGCGGCGACGTACTCTGCGAGATCGAGACCGACAAGGCGACGATGGAAGTCGAAGCCGTTGACGAGGGTATTCTCGGCAAAATTATCATCGCCGAAGGCACGGAGCATGTGGCCGTAAATACGGCCATCGCGGTTATTCTGGAAGAAGGTGAAGACGCCTCGGCTGCGGATACCCTATCGGTCAGCCCGGCCCCTGCGCCCGCTGACGAGCCGCCGGTTGCTGACACGGTGCCAGCCGCTACGCCAACAACTTCGTCCGCAGTGGTCAGCGCCCCCGAACCTGAATACACCGGCCCAACCGTCAACCTGACCGTACGCGAAGCCCTGCGCGACGCCATGGCTGAGGAAATGCGGGCTGATGATACGGTCTTCCTGATGGGCGAAGAGGTCGCCCAGTATCAGGGGGCCTACAAGATCTCCCAGGGTTTGCTTGAAGAGTTTGGCGACAAACGCGTCATTGATACCCCGATCACCGAACATGGCTTTACCGGCCTTGGTGTTGGCGCCGCCTTCAACGGCCTGAAGCCGATTGTCGAGTTCATGACCTTTAATTTTGCCGTTCAGGCGCTGGATCAAATTATCAACTCGGCGGCCAAAACGCGCTACATGTCCGGCGGCCAGATGGGCGCACCCATGGTGTTTCGCGGCGCAAACGGTGCCGCCGCTCGCGTCGGGGCCCAGCATTCACAATGTTATGCTCCGTGGTACGCTAACGTTCCGGGCCTCAAGGTTATCGCCCCGTGGTCCGCCGAAGATGCCAAGGGTTTGCTGAAATCAGCCATCCGCGACCCCAACCCGGTGGTCTTTCTGGAAAATGAAATCCTCTACGGTCAGTCGTTCGACGTCCCTGACGACAGCGACTTCACTGTGCCCATCGGCAAAGCCAAAATCGAACGTGCGGGCACTGACGTGACCCTGACGGCGTATTCGATTGCCGTCGGTTTCGCGCTTGAAGCGGCAGAAACGCTCGCCGCCGAAGGAATTTCGGCGGAAGTCATCAATCTCCGTTCCATTCGCCCTCTGGACAGCGCAACAATTGTCGAATCCGTCAAAAAGACCAATCGTCTGGTCAACGTCGAAGAATGCTGGCCGACTTGCGGCATTGGCGCTGAAATTTCGGCGCGGATCATGGAGGAAGCCTTCGACTATCTGGACGCCCCTGTGTCGCGCGTTTCCGGCGTTGACGTTCCCATGCCCTATGCCGCCAATCTGGAAGCGCTGGCGCTGCCCAAACCCAAAGACATCGTCGAGGCGGCTAAAGCCGTCTGTTACAGATAATCGAAGGAAACTGGGACATGCCCATACAGATTTTAATGCCCGCCCTGTCGCCAACCATGACGGAAGGCACGCTGGCCAAATGGCTAAAAGCAGAAGGCGATGCGGTCGAAAGCGGCGACGTGATCTGCGAGATCGAAACCGACAAGGCGACCATGGAAGTCGAAGCCGTTGACGAAGGTGTGCTTGGCAAAATTCTGGTCGCCGAAGGCACCGAAGCTGTGCCGGTTAACCAGGCCATTGCCGTCTTGTTGGAAGAGGGCGAGAGCGCCGGTGATATCAGTGCTGTCAGTGCACCGGCACCTGCGGCTCCACCTGTAGCCCCATCGGTAGCAAGTGTCGAAACGCCTGCACCAGCAGCAGCACCGGTTGCTGCACCGGCAATGGCGTCTACCCCAGCTGCCAGCGGCGGGCGTGTATTCTCCAGCCCACTGGCGCGCCGTCTGGCCGAACAGAATGGACTGGATATCTCCCAAATTTCCGGCACTGGCCCGCGTGGCCGTGTTGTTAAACGTGACATCGAAACCGCCATTGCCGCCGGTACGGGCAAGGCGGCTCCCGCGGCCGCACCGGCATCCTCGGCAGCTCAGGCGGCTCCGGTCAGCGTCGATGATCCTATCTTCACCCTGTTGCCCGAATTCGACGCAACGCCTCATTCAAACATGCGCAAAGCCATTGCCTCGCGCCTGACGGACTCAGCCCGCGACATTCCGCACTTCAATCTCAGCATGGATGTTGAACTCGACGCCCTGCTGGAACTGCGCAAGAAACTTAATTCACAGGACGGTGCGGATTACAAAATCTCCGTTAACGACTTTGTTGTTAAAACCGCAGCGTTGGCCTTGAAACGTGTTCCGGGTGTCAACGCCGCCTATACGGCTGACGCCATCCTGCAATTCAAGCGCGCCGACATTTCCATTGCCGTCGCCATTGAGGGTGGGCTGATCACGCCGGTGATCAAGGACGCCGGGTCCAAGGGGCTGGCGACAATTTCCGCCGAGGCCAAGGAACTTGCCGGCAAGGCGCGGGATGGCAAACTGCAGCCCGAAGAATACCAGGGAGGCACCTTCACCATCTCCAACCTCGGCATGTTCGGCGTTAAGTCCTTCAATTCGATCATCAACCCACCACAGGGCGGCATCCTGTCCGTCGGTGCCGGAGAATTGCGCCCAGTCGTCAAGGACGGTGCTCTCGGCATGGCGACGGTCATGTCACTGACGCTGGCAGTTGATCATCGCTGCATCGACGGCGCCGTCGCCGCGGCCTTCATGAGAGAATTCAAGGCTATTCTTGAGAACCCGTTCCAGTTGATGCTGTAGGGTATCGGGTTATGGACAAGGTCAACATCGCCGAAAAGCTGAACCAATTTAGCGATCACTGGTCGCCAAAAATCGTTGGTGAGTTGGATGATTATGACATCAAGCTGGTTAAGGTCCTGGGCGAGTTCATCTGGCACAAACACGATGACGAAGACGAGATGTTCCTGGTTATCGACGGCGAACTGAACATCGATTTTCGCGACCGCACGGAAACCTTGAACGCTGGCGAATTTCTGGTCGTACCCAAGGGCGTGGAGCATAAACCCCACGCAACTAACGAATGCTCCGCACTGGTTATGGAACGCAAAGGCGTGGTCAACACGGGCGACGCGTTCCCCGGAGAGCTAACCCGCGACACTCTTGATAGGATTTGAGTTATGGCCGAAACCAACTTCGACGTGATCCTGATCGGTGGCGGGCCGGGCGGTTATGTGACCGCCATTCGCGCCGCACAACTGGGCCTAAAAACCTGCGTCGTTGAAAAACAGCATCTGGGCGGCATCTGCCTGAACTGGGGCTGTATTCCGACCAAGGCATTGTTGCGCTCGGCCGAAATCTACAACTACATGAAACACGCCGGTGACTACGGCCTGTCCGCCGACAACGTGGCCTTCGACATTTCCAAGGTGATCGAACGCTCGCGCGGCGTTTCCAAACAGCTGAATGGCGGCGTTGGTCATCTGTTGAAGAAAAACAAAGTCACCGTCGTTGATGGCGAGGCCAGACTGAATGGGCCGGGCAAAGTTGACGTCAGCAAGGACGGCAGGGCGCTGCCCAGTCTGACCGCCAAACACATTATCGTCGCCACCGGCGCCCGACCGCGTGCCTTGCCAGGGCTTGAGCCCGACGGCAAGCTGGTCTGGACCTATTTCGAAGCCCTGAAGCCTGATATCATGCCGAAGTCCATGCTGGTCGTCGGTTCCGGCGCCATCGGGATCGAATTCGCCAGCTTCTATCAGACGATGGGCGCCGACGTCACCGTGGTTGAGGTCATGGACCAAATCATGCCGGTTGAGGACGCCGAAATCTCCGCCATCGCGAGAAAGCAGATGGAAAAACACGGCCTCAAGATCATGACGTCCGCCAAGGTCACCAAGCTCGACAAAGACGCCAACGACGTCACCTGCACGATTGAGGACGCCAAGGGCAAAACCCAGAAGATCACCGTTGATCGGGTAATTTCCGCCGTCGGCGTTGTTGGCAACATCGAGGATGTTGGGCTGGAGACAACCAAAGTCAAGACCGACCGTGGCTGCATTGTCATCGACGGCTATGGCCGCACGGCTGAACCCGGCGTTTATGCCATCGGTGATGTCGCCGGGCCGCCCATGCTGGCGCATAAGGCCGAGCACGAGGGTGTCATCTGTATCGAGAAAATCGCCGGTCTCAATTCTCATCCCATGGATAAAAACCAGATTCCCGGCTGCACCTACTGCCACCCGCAGGTCGCCAGCGTCGGGTTGACGGAAGCGCAAGCGAAAGAGCAGGGGATTGAGATTAACGTCGGTCGTTTCCCGTTCATGGGCAACGGCAAGGCGATTGCATTGGGCGAACCCGACGGGCTGGTCAAAACCGTCTTCAACAAAAAGACCGGGCAGCTCCTGGGCGCCCACATGGTCGGCGCCGAAGTCACCGAACTGATCCAGGGCTATGTTGTCGCCATGGGGCTCGAAACCACCGAAGAAGAATTAATGCACACGGTCTTCCCGCACCCGACATTATCAGAAATGATGCATGAATCCGTGCTTGATGCCTACGGGCGGGTTATTCATATGTAATGAAATGGTTTGATCAGGTTTGGACGATCATACCTCCGGCGTTCGGGGTTGTCCTGCTCCTGCTCACAGCTGGTCCTGTTGGTGCCGATGAAGTTTCCGACGCCTGCAACGATGGCTTAAGCAATATCACCAACATTTTGCGTGCCTGTGATGTTGTCATTAGCCGCCAGGAGACGGACCGAGCAACCCGTATCCGGGCCTTTCAGGTCCGCGCCAGAACCCATTTGGCAGCGGGCAACATCACCGCCGCCCTTGCTGATTTCTCAACTGCTATTTCTGCGTTACCCGACGGCAAACTGAAAGGTTACGTGCTGTATCTCCGGGCCCAGTCGCGTTTCGACTATGCGCCGCGCAACCCCCAATCCATCACGAACTCGCTCAATGATCTGGAGCGCGCCAATGGGCTGGCGCCCGCCAATCCCCGCATTCTTGAAACTCTGGCGCGTCTCTATCAGGCCGCGGGACGCACTCAGCAGGCGATCAAGAGTACCGATGAGGCTTTGAGCTATGATCCACGCAGCATCAGTGCGCGGAAAACCCGCGCTCAACTCTATGAAGCCGATGGCCTGACCCGCGAGGCCCTGAACGATCTGAACGTTCTGGTATCGCGCCAACTGGCCGACCCAGACCTGCTGACCTGGCGCGGCCGCCTGCACGAAAAACGCCGCAACTTCAGACAGGCGCTGGCTGACTATCGCAATGCGGCGCGGGTCAAGACGACGCAGGAGGTGCTCGATGGAATTCAACGGGTGGAGAGGGTGCTTGGGGTAGTTAAATAGTCACACGTTGTTATTAATACCAAGTTGCAGCGATAATAAGTTCAAGATTTATATTTTCAGGCATCAGCACCAGGGTTATCATTTGCTAAATGCCCGGTGGGCCAACGGCCCGTCCGGATATTGCTAGTTTCAATGAGCGTTTAAAGATATGGGAGAAAGTACTATGACCAGACTCTTTCTTACCGTGCTTGCAGCGACATTATTTAGCATTTTCAATGTCTTAAGCACGAGTCCAGTGGCAGCCGCTAGTGGTAAGCTGGTGATTGTCACGTCTTATCCACCCGACACCACTGAAACCGTCAAGAAGGCGTTCGAAAAGAAGCATCCGTCAATCAAGGTCGAGATGTTAAAAAAGAAAACCACTGCCGGTATCAAGTATCTGCAGGAAACTTCATCCAACAACACTTCTGACATGTTCTGGGCGTCCGCGCCCGACGCCTTCGAAGTGCTCAAGGGCGACGACCTGCTGGCCAAGTACAGCGTCAAACAAAAGGGCATTCCGGAAAAAGTCGGCTCCTTCCCGATCAACGATCCGGACGGCTACTACAAGGGTTTCGCCGCGTCGGGTTATGGCATTATGTGGAACACCCGCTACATGAAGGCCAAGAAGCTGCCCAACCCGAAAGAATGGGCCGATCTGAAGGATCCGGTCTACCATGGTCACGTCGGCATGAGTGCCCCGTCCCGTTCCGGCACCACCCACCTGACAGTCGAAACCGTGCTGCAGGGCATGGGCTGGGAGGCCGGTTGGGCCGAATGGAAGGCCATGGCCGGTAATTTCAAGACGGTCACCGAACGAAGCTTCGGCGTGCCTGACGGCGTCAATTCCGGCCAGTTCGGCATCGGCATCGTGATCGACTTTTTCGGCCTGTCCTCACAGGCGTCGGGCTTCCCGGTGGAATTCGTCTACCCGACGGTAACCACACTGGTCCCAGCCAACTTCGCCATCGTCAAGAACGCACCGAACCCGGATGCGGCGGCGGCGTTTATCGAGTATCTGCTGAGCCCGGACGGCCAGGAAGTGCTTCTGGACCCGAAAATCCGCCGTCTGCCGGTTAACCCGGCAACCTATGCCAAGGCTCCCAAGGGCTTCCCGAACCCGTTCAAGGACAAGTCCATCGGGGCCGCAGTAAAATTCGACTTGGGGCTTTCGAAGAGCCGCTATAACGTCGTCAATTCCCTGTTCGACGTGATGGTTACCTACCGTCTTGGAGACCTTGTTGCGGTAACCCAGGCCATCCAAGAAGCAGAAGCCAAAGCGGGCGGAAATGCCGCAGCGAAAAAATTGATCGCCGAGGCTAAGGCGCTGGTTGCCAAGGTGCCAATCACCGAGGCGCAGGCCGCCGATAAGAGCTTCAACGCTATCTTCAAGACCAAACGCAAGAAGGCAACAACCAAGGTCAAGGGCCGTCAGGCCGAGGTTGAGAAAGAATGGGACGATATGGTCGTCGCCAATTACGCCAAGGCCAAGGCATTGGCTGAAAAAGCGATGAACATGTGAGGCCGCTATTCAGGGACCGGCGTGCGGTGTACGCCGGTCCCTTTTTATTTACCTCACTCCATACAGCTGACGGGGCGGCTTGATGCAGTCATTCACTCGAGGGGACTCAAAAGCGGTATGGATCGCCGTGGCGTTGAGCGTTTTCCTGTTCGTGTTCCTGGTGCTGCCGATTGGGAAGGTGATTTATGTCGCCTTCCAGAACCCGCACACGGGCGAGTTGACCCTGCTCAACTTCGCCGATTTCTTCAATGCCAACCTGTTCCGGCAGAGTTTCTTCAACTCATTTTACGTGGCCGGAATGTCAGTACTGTTGGCAACCCTGATCGCCATTCCGCTGGCCTATTATACCACGCGCTTCAACTTCAAAGGCGCGGTGTTGATCCAGACCCTCGGTTTCGTGCCCCTGATCATGCCGCCGTTCGTCGGTGCTGTCGCCATGGTGCTGCTGCTCGGTGAAAACGGCTCGGTCAACCTGCTGCTCGATGAATGGTTCGGGTTCACCATTCCGTTCATGACCGGCCTGAACGGCGTGATCCTGGTCGAAAGCATCCACTACTTTCCCTTCATCCTGATCAACCTCTCGGCCGCCTTGAACAATATCGACCGGGCAATGGAGGAATCAGCCCAAAACCTGGGCGCGCGCGGCACCCGGTTGTTCCGTCGGATCGTCTTTCCCTTGGCCATGCCGGGTTACGTAGCCGGCGCGGCGTTGGTATTCATCAAGGTGTTCGACGACATCGGCACGCCGCTTTTGCTGAATATCAACAACATGCTTGCGCCGCAGGCCTATCTGCGAATCTCGTCAATCGGCATTTCGGACCCCATGGGCTACGTGATCTCGGTCATCCTGGTGGTGTTTTCTATTTTCTCACTGTGGGTGTCGCTGCAGGCCATGCGCGGCAAGGATTACGCAACCGTGCAAAAGGGCGGTGGCGGACTGGCCAAACGCGATATGCGGGCATGGGAAAAAACCTCCTGTTACGCCATTATCATCATCATCCTGCTGTTCGTATTATCACCGCACATCGGACTGACATTGTTGTCGTTTGGCACTGTCTGGTCATTCAGCGTGCTGCCCGACGGGTTCACCATCGGACACTACGTCACAATCTTCGAAAGTGCGTCCGGCTACATCACCAACACACTTTTGTACGCCGGTATCGCCGCCACCGCCGATGTTATTATTGGAACCGCCATCGCCTACATCGTTTTGCGGACCGGGATCGCCGGGCGCAAATGGCTGGACTACGTATCGACGGGCGCACTGGCCATTCCCGGCGTGGTACTGGGTATCGGATATCTACGTACCTTCCATGATTTCCAGGTGCCGATCATCGACAAGCCGCTGGCGTCGTGGTGGGTGATTATCGCCATCGCGTTGACCATCCGCCGCCTGCCTTATGCGCTACGTGCCTGCATGGCGGCGTTACAACAGCTCTCAGTCGCGCTTGAGGAAGCTGCCGAAAACCTGGGCGCAACAAAGGCGACCACGGTGCGACGTATTGTCATACCGCTGATGAGTGGCGGCATCTTGGCGGGCTTCATTACCAGTTTCGCCACCGCCTCGGTGGAGCTGTCGGCAACCATTATGCTGGTCAGTCAAGAATCCGATGCGCCGCTGGCCGCCGGCATTTATGAATTCATGCAGTCCTCGGCCGGTCGTGGACCAGGTGCCGCGCTCGGCATGATCGCCGTGCTGATCGTTGGACTGGGCACCTACCTGTCACACCACGTCATCGAACGCAGTAAACGCGAACGCGAATCCATCGCCGTCATAGCCGAGGAAGCCAAAACACATGTCTGACAGTCAATCTCCCGTCGAGGTTCGCATCGACAATCTGTCGCTGTCCTTTGGGACGACCAAAGTCCTGAAGGGCATCAATCTCGTCATCGAGCCGGGGGAATTCTTCTCCTTCCTGGGCCCATCCGGATCCGGGAAATCAACCTTGCTACGCGCCATCGCCGGCTTCGGTCCGACGCCGGGCGGATCGATCCGCATTGGCGGCAGTGAGGTCACCTCCATGCCGGCCAACCAACGCAATGTCGGCATGGTGTTTCAAAGCTACGCCCTGTGGCCACACATGAGCGTGCGCAAGAATGTCGCCTTCGGGCTGGAGGAACGGCGCGTGCCGACGGCGGAAATTCGTCAACGTGTCGATGAGGCCCTGGACATGGTTGGCCTGCTGGATTTTGCCAAACGTCGTCCCTCGCAACTTTCGGGCGGCCAGCAGCAGCGAGTCGCGCTGGCGCGGACAATTGTCGTCCGTCCCCGGGTGCTGTTGCTGGATGAGCCGCTGTCCAATCTTGACGCCAATCTACGTATTCAGATGCGCTACGAAATCCGCGCCTTGCAACGCAAGCTGGGGCTGACCACGATTTTCGTTACCCACGACCAGGAGGAAGCCAACACCATGTCGGATCGCATGGCGGTGCTGGACGACGGCGTCCTGCAACAGGTCGGCCCGCCGATGGACCTGTACGACAACCCGACCAACCTGTTCGTCGCCGGTTTTCTCGGCACCGCCAACGTCATCCCCGGCACCGTTGACGGTGGTGTGTTCAGGGCTGATGACGGCATCTCCGTTGTCGTCGGTGAGGTGCCAGCCGACGGCAGCGCCCTGGTGTTCAGACCGCAAAATGTGGTTCTTACCCCCGCCGCGGCGCCCGCCATCGACGACTGTGCACGCCTGGACGGCACGGTGGTACACGTGGAATTTCTGGGGGGCACCATCCGCTACCTCGTCAACGTCGGGTCGCATGAGGTTTTGGTCGATGAAGCTCACCAGTCCGGCATCGCGCCGGTGGGCGAAGGGGAGGCGGTCGCCTTATACGTAAATCTCGCCCAAATCGTGGTACTGGTGAAGTAACGGGGGTGCGAGCCCTAGATGATCTGAACGTGTTAGTATCGCGCCAACTGGCCAACCCGGACCTGCTATCCTGGCGCAGCCGCCTGCATGAATAACGCCGCAATCTCTTGCAAGCGCTAGTCGATTACCCCAACGTTGCGCGCGTCAAGACAACGCTGGAGGTGCTGGACGCCATCACGCGCCTGGAATGGGTGTTGGGTGAAGAATAATTCAGATGAGGTTTGGTGCATAAAAGGGAAAAGGCATCTGCTTTGCGCCATCTGGCAGACGTAAAATAAGGTTGTCTGGGAGTGCCGAATCTAGCCCAGCACGGACACAGCTCGCTCGACAATTTTTACTGTGATTAAGACGATTATCGTTGTTGATTGGACTGACTCAAAGATTTACTGTCCTTTCATGAAAACCGAGATACGTAAAGAAATAGAACTCATAGAACCTCTTGATTCTATCGAGCGCGGTTTCAAACTAGATGTACTTTCTTGGATCGATTCTGGCGCGGAAATATGTCGGCTAGAAAAACCAGCCATACCGCCGAAACATTTGGTTTCCTATTTCGCTGTCGTGGACGAAGATCACCTACTTCTCGTTGACCACATCGATGCAGAACTTTGGTTGCCGACCGGCGGTCATGTTGAGCCAGGCGAACACCCCAAAGCGACCGTTATCCGCGAAGCAAAAGAAGAGCTATCCATTGATGGAGAGTTTGTCAAAAGTGATCCCGTATTTTTAACAGTTACAGAAACCGTTGGAAAATCGGCACGTCACAAGGATGTCTCGCTTTGGTATCTCCTGAAGGGAGATCGTTCTGCAAATATCGTGTTCGATGATACTGAATTTCACGCAATTAAGTGGTTCCATAAAAACGAAGTGCCACTTAATCGAACTGATCAACACATGGAAAGATTTTTACGTAAGGTGTACTCATATTAGTCAATTATTGCCGCCATTTTTTTTTGTTTTAACGACCAACTCAATGGCCGCCCTGGCTCTAAACAGCCGAAATGCTCCCTTCAAATTACGTCCGTTCTCTTTGCCCTAAGCGGACATTTCCGGAGTTCGGACCGGCTTGTTGATTTGCTAGAATGACGGTCCACACCAAAGTCTTCGAATCGGCTCAAAACTGCTTTTAATTGCGTCACAGAATTTGATATAATTTTCGTTCGGCAGGACACGGGGGGGGGGGAAGACATGGATGATATCATCAAATCACATCGTGAAAACGCTAAAACCTTCCAGGAGCTTCACGCGGGGCCCCAGACTTTTGTCATCCCCAATCCGTGGGATGTGGGCTCGGCACGAATGCTCGAACATCTGGGGTTCAAGGCCCTGGCGACAACCAGCGCCGGATTTGATTTCTCCTCCGGTCGACCGGAAGGAACATCAAGTCTTGATGAGGTTCTCACCCATTGTCAGGAGATCGTCGACGCCACCAATCTGCCGGTCAGCGCCGACATGGAAAGTTGTTACGCTCACACCCCGGAAGGTGTTGCCGAGACGATCCGCTGTGCGGCGCAGACCGGTCTGGCCGGATGTTCGATCGAGGACGTCAACATCAACACGATCGATTCCTACGCTGACTCGCCAATCTATGAATTGTCGATTGCGGTCGAACGTGTGGTGGCGGCTGTGGAGGCGGTGAGGGGACTGGACAGGCCGTTTATGCTGACGGCACGCGCCGAGAACTATTTGCACGACCGGCCGGACCTCGCCGATACCATCAAACGGTTGCAAGCCTTTCAAGACGCCGGTGCCGACGTGCTGTATGCCCCCGGCCTCAAGACCGCGGATGATATCCGCAGCCTCGTCACCTCGGTTGACCGGCCTCTCAACGTCATTGCCGGTCTTCCGGGAATGACGCTGTCGGTGGCGGACCTCGCCGATCTTGGTGTCAAACGGATCAGCCTCGGGTCGAACCTGTTCCGCACCGCCTTCGGCGCGGCCCTCAGCGGCGCTCGCGAAATCATCGAGCACGGCACTTTTGGCTACGCCGCCGACGCCGCAACCTTCAAAGAGATTTCCGCCCTGTTCAGGGACTGAAGTGACCTGCGGACTTAGTCCTTTGATGGGACCGGTTTTTTCACGGAAGGCGCTGCGACAAGAAGTCCGGCCAGCGTGATCAGGACCATGCCGACAATCGTCAGCAGATCCGGTTCTTCGGAAAAGAACACAAAACCCCACAACGCCGCCGAGACCAGATATCCATAATCAAAGGTCGCGACGATTTGCGGCGGCGCGATCTGATAGGCACGCGCCACACCGAGAAAGAAAGCGGCGGAGAGGACGCCGAGAAGGGCCATCAAACCCCATTCCGGCACTCCCATCGGCGTCCAATCCCCCAATAGGAACGGGTAAGCCATCTTCGTCTCGGTTCCGAGGCCGACAAGGGCGAGAATACCTGTTGCAATCAGACCGGTAACGATGAACGAACCGTGAAGGGAGAGGGCCAGTGCAACCGCTCCCTCGTTCCGACACTTGCTTCGGGTGAGAACCATCGCCAGAGAATAAAATACAGCCGCCATAAACGGCAGCAGGATGAACCAGGAAAATTCATCGCTGCCGGGTCTCAAAATCGCCGTAACACCCAGAAACCCCAACACAACTCCGCCCCATTGGCGGCCCGACACCCGTTCACCAAGCAAGGCTGCCGACAGCAGGGCGGTCAGGATCGGATTGGTATAGACAGCAACCGCTGCGACGGAGAGATCGAGCACGGGAAGCGCCGCATAAAAGGCCAGCCATGTTAAAACGAGAAGAGCGCTTCGGACAAAAACCCATGTCACGGCGCGCGGTCTAAGACGGGAACCTCTCACGTAGGCCAGAACGATCAGGCAGGGGATTGCGAAAAGTGATCGTGCGGCGAAGACCTGCCAAAGTGTCAGCTCTGCGCTCACCAATTTCACAACGGCATCCGCAAAGGCCATGGCCATGACGGACGCAAGGATGGTGCCGATACCGAGCGCTATCCGGTCCTGACCCGTGCCGCTTGCCACCATCAGGGAGGTTCCCGGCTACTCATGAACGGACAGGATTTGCTTAGTCCTTCGGCTCAAGGTGATAGCCCGGTGTTGATCCTGAAATCTCAAGCTCTTCGTCGGTCATGTCAGCCGGGACATCGCCGAACAGCGGCGTGCTCAGATAACGTTCGCCGGTATCGGGCAACATGCAGAGCACGTTCGATCCTTCGGGTGCCTCTTCACAGACCTTCAGCGCCCCGGCCAGCGTGCCGCCGGCGCTAATGCCGACGAAAATTCCTTCTTTCAAGGCCAGCTGTTTGCTGCACTGCATGGCCTCGGCCCCGGAGATCGTCAAAACACGGTCAATCGCGCCCGTATCGACGACGTCTCCGGTTAGTTTGGGGATGAAATCCGGGCTCCAGCCTTGCATGGGATGGGGTTTGAAAGCCGGATGACTGGCCGCCGGTGTGTCGTCGGCGTTGCGTTCCTGCGCCGTGCCACTGCTCAGCATGGCCGCGTCCTCGGGCTCACAGACGACAATTTTGGTTTCCGGTTTTTGTTCGGCAAGAACTCGGGCGACACCTTTCAAGGTGCCGCCGGTGCCAAATCCGGTGACCCAGTAATCCAGCTTTTCACCCTCAAAATCAGCAACGATTTCCTGGGCCGTGGTCCGTGAATGCATATCGGGATTGGCTTCGTTCTCAAACTGACGGGTCAGGAACCAACCATTTTCACGGGCCAGTTCCTGGGCTTTGGCGACCATGCCGGTGCCTTTTGCCGTGGCCGGTGTCAGCACCACCTTAGCGCCCAGAAAACGCATCAGCTTGCGCCGCTCAACGCTGAAGCTTTCGGCCATGGTCACCACCAGCGGATAGCCTTTCTGCGCACAGACCATGGCGAGGCCAATGCCGGTGTTGCCGCTGGTCGCTTCGATCACGGTCTGGCCGGGTTTCAGGGCGCCGGATTTCTCGGCCTCCTCAATAACGCCAAGGGCCAGCCGATCTTTCACCGATCCCATGGGGTTGAAGGCTTCGATTTTGACGTAAAGATTGACGCCGGCCGGGGCCAGCTTGTTGATTTTGACAACCGGTGTATTACCCACCGTCTCAAGAATTGAGTTGAATTTACCTGCCATTGTCCATGCTCCCCGATTTGGTTAACTGAATCCGAATGTATCCGTTAGCTATAACACTTAATCCCGACGCTGTAGATTTTCCAGTATCACCGGTCTAACTTTAATTCTCAGGCCGCGGCCTTGCGGCTTTCCTGACGTTCCCGCCAAGCGACGAAAATTCCTGCACCGGCAATCAGGAACATGCCGATAAACGACAGGGCATCGGGTAAATCGTCCCACATAACAACGCCCCAGAAGGTGGCGAAGATCAGGTAAGAATAATCGAACGGCGCCAGCCAGCTGGCCTCGGCGGTCTGGTAGGCTTTGGCCAGACCGATGTTGGCGAACATGTTGAGGCATGAGCAAAACGCGATGATCGCAAAAATCCCCAGGCCGACTGAATTCCAGCCGGTGAACAGATAGGGCCACGATGTCGCCAGTTCGGAAAACGTGCCGCCTGAAAAAACCGTGATGCCAACCGTACCCAGGCTGAGAAACACGACGGATACGGCATAGGTCAGGGTGACGGGAGATTCTTCGCGGCACAGTTTGCGGGTTACAAGGATGGTCGAGGCATAACAGAACGCCGCACCTATCGGCATCAGTCCAACTAACTTGAAGGCATCAGTACCGGGTTTCAGCATCAGCAACGTGCCCGTAAACCCGCAAATGATAGCCATAATCCGCCGGGGGCCGACCCGCTCGCCAAGGACGGCGCTCGACAACACAGCGACGAACAGCGGAAACACATACAACCCGGCAGCAACATTAGCTAGGCTGAGGAAAGGTATGCCACCAAAAAACAGGGTCATAGCGGCCCCCAGCAACAGGCTCCTCAAGGCCACCGCCCACAGACGTTTGGGGCGCAGGCCCTCGGTGCCCCAGAACAACCGCGTCATCATCACCAGCAGGACCAGATTGAACGAGGCCCGTAAAAACTGGTATTGCCAGAGCGACACGTCAGAGCTGATCAATTTGACCAGACTGTCCTGAAACGCCAGCATGAACAGCGACCCCACCATCATCGATGCTGCGACCCCCGGCCGGTCAACTGACGTTCCAGAAAACAGGGTTGTGATTGAGCGTCTAGGCATGGCAGGACCGTAAGCAGCTCGGGCGGGCAGCACAATACGGATGTCTGTCGCCGACCTGCCGCCTGTACCTGTTGGTGACGAAAATACTCCGTGATACAATCACTGACTATGCCCGCAGCCTGCATAAAGGCATAACAGATCGTCGTTCCGACGAATTTGACCCTCCGCTTTTTCAGATCCTTGCTCTTCTCATTAGAAGAAATTTCTCCATTTCGGTTGACTGTCGGACATAAGCCGTCGGCGGGGTATGGTGTTGCCCTGGTCAGCGCGGGCGAGGAAATCAATAATCTGTCTCGACATCACATCAAAATAGGGGTTGAAGGTCAGTTTAAAGTGATTGGGCGAGTCCTCCTCACCACGCACGTTGGTATATATGATTTCCGTCGCGGTTCGGCAGGCTTCATGATCTTTGGACGCCTCGGCATAATCTCCACACGAGCGGACACCGTTGCGCCCATACGCGGGATTGCCCGGGGAGTAGGGCATAGCAATGTGTGAAAACTTCAAAATTCCTTGATCGGGCATGCTGCTGTTTAAACTGATAATTTTAGAGTTACGGCGCCCTACCGCCAGTTTAGCGGTATCATCCGGGCCGCCGACAATCAGCATCCGGTTATGCGGCGATGTCAGGAATTCGTTAAAAGCACGAACCGCAAAAGGAACATCAATCAGGGAATCATCGGATGAGAGCGCCATGTAAACCGGGATCGTCAACTCAAGATCACGACGGCCCAGACTAAACAACCTGCTGGAGAGGCGATGAAATTCGGCCGCGCCGTTAACCGACATCGTGCTATACCTGCCTGGCATTTCCCCAGGCTCACGATGCAACCAGTTCATGAACGGCTCCAGCCAGGTGATCATGAACTGCAATCTGGAAAATGTCCTGAAGGCCGGCGATAATAAAACCAGCCCATTGATGGGTTCACCTTCGTACGCCAGAATTGCCGCAATCGTCGCACCCATGGAAAAACCGGCGACGTAAAGCTGATCAACTTCATCGCTCATCTGACGGACGGCCTGACGGGCGGACTGTAGCCAGTCTAGGTGGGTCACGTTCATCAGGTCGCCCGGTCGGGTTCCGTGTCCGGGCAACAAGATTGTCCTGACAAGATAGCAGTTGTCGACCAGTTGGGCTGACAAGTCCCGCCACACGGCAGGGGAATCCGACAGCCCATGTACCATCAAAATGCCGCGGTTGGGTTGATTTGAGCATTTAGCCCCATTGGGCCGGATTTCGAACGGCGCATTGAAGTCAACTTCCTCATGACGTTGTTCAGGGTCATCAAAAACCCGCGCCCTGTAAATCATGGCTTTTGCCCGGATAACATAGGCGTTAAACCCGCCCTCCATTGACAGGGGTCGGTCATTTCGACCGGACGGCAGGTAGCGGTCTTCCGCAACCGGGTCGGATGCTCCTGAACAGGCCTGAACGGTCAGTAATATAATGATCGCCGACGTGACGACCGCAACGCTCCGTGATGCTCTCATCACAATCTCCTTCACCCCAGGAATATCTTAAAACCGGTAACTGACCGCAACACCGCCAAAGAACTGGTTATCAGAGCCCTCATCCTTGACAAGAGGACTGTCAACGGCGTCCCCAAGCAGGTGGGAAAACCGGGCGCGCGTCATGACACCCCAGTTTTGATTAAAGCTATACATGGCAGACGCATTAAACCCGACATCCTTGAAACCACCCTCTGCCTTATAAACGGCGAGGCCGCTGCGCGCTGCATTGTCCGGGTCAACACTGAAGTAGGTGTCCGCAAATTTGTCGGACGCATAGGTAGAATCAACACCCAACCCGATCCGCCATTTTTTATTGATCGGTTTCGCATAGGACATGCTCAGGGAAACCAAATGGCCATCATGGGCATCTGATGTATCCCCCATCATTTCGACCCGTCCGGTCAGGGAATCGCGCTCTCCAAATACGCCCATCTGACTGAGGGCGACAAATCCACCCACTTCAAGGGCCGCATCTACATCACGCAGATTACCAACGCGTACGTTCTCGACATCACTTCTCTCAAAACGGTAGTTAATGCTTGGACCGGCCTCCAGGAACAATGCCTTGCCAATAGCCCCGATGCTCTTCGGAATAAGGTTGGCGCGGCCGGTCGTTCCCTGCAGCTCTATATAGTATCCTTCCGATTTGGAATGTGCCCGTCCGACAAGAAGCGGCACCCCCTGATAATCCTCTGAACCTTCATATTCAGGAGTAACCGCGGCTCCTAGCGCGATAAATCCTCCAACGTCGCTCGATTGAGCAACAGCCATATTCGACACTCCGGAAAACAGTACGAGGGTAGCAACAACAAACAGTCTTTTCATTAGGCACTCCTATACACATGGCAAACACATGATGTGTTCATCCGCACGATATAGGCAGCAAATCCAGGCGTTTCTTTGATGATTGTGCCAAGTTTCGCGGTGGCGCGTTCTTTCCTCATGCCCGGTATACCCCCCGGTTTCTTCACAAGATATTTGACTTTAAAGGCCAAAGAGACGACAGATTTGAATTGAATTAAAACCTTGGCGAGACGACGATATTTTCATGGACACCCTGATTTCCGTATCCAGCCTGTCAAAGACCTACGCCGATGGGTTCCAGGCGCTGAAAAGCGTTGATCTGGAGATCAGGCGTGGGGAAATTCTGGCCCTGCTGGGTCCCAACGGAGCGGGAAAGACAACGCTGATCAGCATCATCTGCGGCATCGTCAATCCGACATCGGGCAGCGTTACCGTCGATGGTCACGACATCATCAAGGAGTATCGCAAAACCCGGAACCAGATCGGTCTGGTTCCCCAGGAACTGACCACCGACGCGTTCGAGACCGTCTGGGCCACCGTGTCATTCAGCCGCGGCTTGTTTGGCAAAAGCGCCAATCCGGCACATATCGAGAAAGTCCTGAAAGACCTGTCGTTGTGGGACAAAAAAGACAACAAAATCGTCGAACTTTCCGGCGGCATGAAACGCCGGGTGCTGATCGCCAAGGCCCTGTCGCACGAACCCAACATCCTGTTTCTGGATGAGCCGACGGCGGGCGTCGATGTCGAGCTTAGAAAAGACATGTGGGCGATGATCCGCGAGTTGCGCCGCTCCGGTGTGACCATCATCCTGACCACCCACTACATTGAAGAGGCCGAAGAAATCGCCGACCGGGTCGGGGTCATCAACAACGGGGAAATCATCGTCGTTGAGGACAAGACCGAACTGATGCAGAAACTGGGCAAAAAACAGCTGACGCTCGATCTGCTGAAGCCGCTGGAAACCGTGCCCGATAGTCTGGTTGACTACAATCTGTCGGTTGGTGAGGACAGCAAGACGCTGATTTATACTTACGACACGCGGGGTGAGCGCACCGGCATCACGTCTCTGCTGGGGGCACTTCACCATGCCGGCATCAAGTTCCGTGACCTCAATACGGACACAAGCTCTCTCGAAGATATTTTCGTCACCCTGGTCAGGGAGTCGTCATGAACTTCCAAGCCGTCAAAGCCATCTACCTGTTCGAAATGGCGCGCATGTGGCGCACTTTGGGCCAGAGCATCATCTCGCCGGTGATCTCGACGTCGCTGTATTTCATTGTCTTCGGGGCCGCCATCGGCTCGCGCATTTCCGAGATCGAGGGTATCAGTTACGGCTCCTTCATCGTCCCCGGCCTGATCATGCTGTCCCTGCTGACACAAAGCCTGACCAATGCGTCCTTTGGCATCTACATGCCGAAATTCATGGGCACCATCTTTGAGGTCCTGTCGGCCCCGGTGTCGTCTTTCGAGATTGTCTTGGGGTACGTCGGGGCGGCGGCGACCAAATCGCTGTCTCTGGGCCTGATCATCCTGGCGACCGCCGGGTTCTTCGTCGATCTGCACATCGCCCACCCCTTCATGATGGTGCTGTTTCTGGTGCTGACCGCCGTGACGTTTTCGTTGTTCGGCTTCATCATCGGCATCTGGGCCGGTAGTTTCGAACAACTGCAACTGATCCCGCTGCTGGTGATTACGCCGCTGGTATTCCTCGGCGGCAGCTTCTACTCGATCAACATGCTGCCGGAATTCTGGCAGAAGGTGACCCTGTTCAACCCGGTGCTCTACCTGATCAGCGGCTTCCGCTGGAGCTTCTACGAAATCGCCGACGTCAGCGTCATCACCAGCCTGTCGATGATCTCAATCTTCCTGCTCGCCTGCATCACGGCGATCTGGTGGATCTTCAAAAGCGGGTGGCAGGTGAAGCGGTGAGGGGACCCAACAGGGGGCTAATCCATATTTATTTCACCTTCTTATTGACCACTTGAACGAGATCAGCCCAGACCTCACCTTTCTGAATGTCACCAGATTTAGAGCGCCCAATTGCGTAGAAACCAGAGCCCGCCGAAACTTGTACTCCATAGACTCCGGCCATCTCTACTATCTGTTCAAAATCCCCAACACCTTCGATACTATTCATGTAAAGGTCATCACCGCTTGGCGAGAGAACCCTAATCTTAATCGGACCTTTAGATACTGACCAATTGACAGACAGAAGCCCCGGCCCGGCATACCGCTTTAACACATTAATTTGACCCCTCACTTTACCACTGCCAACAACGGAAGTTGGCGTGATGCCATCATTAGTGTTGATAAACGATCCAGTTCCATACGTGTCCAAGCTCACCTTAAGCCGGTTTTTACTAATTCTGGACACTCGGGCGATGCCTGTAGCAATAGAATTTAAACCAGCACTCGCATATTTTTGCCCAGGTGGTCCTGGAGGATAAGAATCTTCATTACCTTCCAGTCTCAGTATCGCGGCCGCGTCGATTGCGGCAGTGCTTTCGGTCTTTTTAATATTCGACCCATCGAAGGCAACGTTTGAACTTCCTTGTATATCAAACGCTATGTGTTTCGTGCAGGGTACGGCTGCTTTAATTATGTCATCTCGGATAAAATCCATTCCAACGACAACCGGCGCATCAATTCTATTTTTCAAATTGAGTTCCGAAATGCCTTTCCCTGAAACCTCAATTACTCCCTGTTTTACAGCACCTTCCACAGATAAGATTCTCCCCTCAGACGACAAAAACTCGTACTCATACCCCTCAACGATGAGGACATTGTTTACGACCTTGTCTTTTAGGTTAAGGATACTCTGAACACATTCGTGTCTGACATAACAACTTTCTATTTCACTGCGTAATAATTGTTCATCAAGACGGCGAATCCATGCACGTTTAGCTTTCAATTGAACATTCGTCCCACTTGTCCATTTTGGCCCAGCCCGGAATTTCAAATTTTTCATCTTCGGAATATCCAGCGAACCACCTATCGCAATCTTTTTGTCAGTCTTGAACTTGACGGAATCGAAGCTGACAGGTGTGTCTTCAGGCAATGATTTACGGAACTCATCAAGCTTAGCGCCATTCAACAAACAGGCTTTGGAAACCAAAGATGAATTGGGAAGCCCAATGCGTTGATCAACAGCTTCAGTTTCTGGCAGGTGGACAATTGAACCGGGTCCAAAAACCTGATCCGATGCGATTACAGCTGGACAATGAAGCTTGTGACGCACTTTTACGTAGTCACAAAGTGCGTCCACGTATTGGTTGGTTACATTTGTCCCTTGGAACACGATCCAACCAATGCCTGCAACTACTATCAAAGCAAATATTATGTAGGGGCTTTTCTTTATCTTGTTGGGATCTTTTGATTCATCCGACACATTGCTTCCAGATGGTGGGTGTATGGTGTCATTTGGCATCTCGTACTCTCCCGAATTCGAAGTGCAGCGTTCGACAACCTGCCGCTCATTAAGTAGATTGTTGCAGCCATCGTCTCCCCATTTATTCAATCACGTGCGAGGGTGATGCGAGCAAAATTGTAAATGAATCATCCTCAGATAGCGAGTAAAAATTGACCACTATGTACACTAGCTACAGGCTGGCTTTCATAACGCTTCCTGAGTTTTCTAAATATCTATTTTCGACACAGCTTACTATATCTCCAAAATTTTTACGTTTTCATTCATCGAATCAGAAAACACTGAGATTAAGAAGCGATTGACGGTTTTTTTTCAAATTACTCAGAATTTCAGAAAAATCATCAAATAGATTAATTTATCTAATAAATTGAATACTGCCCTAAAATCACCGCAATCCTAAGCTAAACAAACCCTTCCAGTGGGCTCCGCCCCGCTGGATGTGCGGATGCGCCTTTGTGGTGCGGATTGTGATTTTGAAAATTGGTCTGTTGTCTGGTTTTGTAGACTGGACGGGCGGACAGTGGGTTCAAGGTCAGGGTCGAATTGTGGCCGGAGCAGGGTGGGGTGCGCGAGAAAAGACGCGCAAAAACGCACAAAAGCACACATTTTTGCGGAGCCGCGGGGGATCAGGGCCGTTGGCACGATGCGCGCCACAAGCCACCTTTAAAAACCGGACCAGCTACGCCATATTAGAAGTCAAATTCTATGAACGGGCATGACCATGAGCACTGTCGAGAACATTCGCAAACACCGCCACCCGGAAAAGCGCAATAAACCCGAGAACCCGGTGCAGCGCAAACCGGACTGGATCCGGGTCAAGGCGCCGACGTCGAAGGCCTATGGCGAAACCCGCAAACTGATGCGCGACAAAAATCTGCACACGGTCTGTGAGGAGGCAGCGTGCCCCAATATCGGTGAATGCTGGTCGGCCAAACATGCGACCGTGATGATCCTGGGTGATATCTGCACGCGGGCCTGCGCGTTCTGTAACGTCGCCACCGGCAAACCCGGTCAGGTCGATGTCGATGAGCCGAAAAACCTGGCGACCTCGGTCAAGGAAATGGGCATGCGCCATCTGGTCATCACGTCGGTGGACCGCGATGATCTCGACGACGGCGGGGCAGGGCAGTTCGTTGACTGCATCACCCGCATTCGCGAAACCTCACCAGACACGACGATTGAGGTGCTGACCCCGGATTTCAGGGACAAGGACGGGGCGTTGGAGGCCGTTGTCGCGGCCAAACCCGATGTCTTCAACCACAATATGGAAACCGTGCCGCGGCTCTATCAGGCGATCCGCCCCGGCGCCCGGTACTTTCATTCGCTGCGTATCCTGCATGATGCCAAACGTCAGGACCCATCGATCTTCACCAAATCCGGCATCATGGTCGGTCTTGGCGAGGCCCGCGAAGAGGTCTTGCAAGTGATGGATGACCTGCGCTCGGCCGATGTGGATTTCCTGACCATCGGACAATACTTAGCCCCAACCCCGCGCCATGCAGCGATTGACCGGTTTGTTACCCCCGATGAGTTCGAAGACTACAAACGCATCGGTCTGGCCAAGGGATTTTTGCATGTGGCGTCGTCGCCGCTGACCCGTTCGTCCTATCACGCCGACAAGGACTTCGATGCCTTGCGCCGGGCGCGATTGAAGAAACTAGCGAACGGCTAGGTTAAGTTTCGTCATGCCGACCCACGCCGAAAAACGCTATCTGCCATATCCGCCCACCGACCTCTACGACCTGGTGGCGGACATCGAGAAGTACCCTGAATTCCTGCCGTGGTGTATGGCACTCCGGGTTCGTAATCGTGACGGCAACGTGTTGTCGTCGGACATGGTCATCGGCTTCAAGATGTTTCGCGAAAGCTTCACCACGCGGGTGACGCTGAACCCCAGCCATCGCATTGACGTTGAGTATCTGAACGGGCCGTTCCGCTACCTGAACAATCACTGGATTTTTGAAGACGGTGAAAACGGCGGCTGCGTCATCGATTTCTACGTCGATTTCGAATTCCGCTCCATCTTGTTACAAAAGGCCATCGGCGTTGTCTTCAACGAAGCCGTCACCAAGATGATCAATGCCTTCGAAGTCCGGGCCGACAACGTTCTGGGGGGAAAGAAGGCGCCTTAAGCGGCGGCCTCGGACAACATGCTGATGGCGGCTTCCACACTGGCCAGACGCACGGCACTACGGTCACCGACGAAAACATAGCGCTGATGGTAGGTCTCGCCAACTCTGGCAGCGACGGCCATATGGACCAGCCCAACGGGTTTGGCCTCAGTACCTCCACCGGGCCCGGCGACACCGGTCACCGAAACGGCAAGGCTGGCTTCTGAGCGGGCCAATGCACCGTCGGCCATGGCCCGCGCCACCTGTTCGCTGACCGCGCCAACCTGTTCGAATAATCGCTCCGGCACCCCCAGCATCTGCTGTTTGGCTTCATTGGTATAGGTAACGAAACCGCGTTCAACCACGTCCGATGATCCGGGCACGGCGGTCAGCAACCCGGCGATCAGGCCACCCGTGCAGGATTCCGCGGTGGCAATTCTGAGCCCTTTGCCGCGGCACAATGCCAATAATTGTTCGGCCTGACTTTCCAACGCTTTGGAGAACATGTTCAGATCACCTTCCAGTAAAACAGTGCAAACACGATACCCCCGGAATACAGCGCCGCCAGCACATCATCGAGCATCACGCCGAGGCCACCCTTGATGTTTCTGTCCGCCCACCCAGCCGGCCAGGGTTTGAAGATGTCAGCAATGCGAAACAGCACAAAGCCTGCGGCATACAGGCCCAAATCCGGCGGCACGAAGGCCAGCGTCAGCCACATTCCGGCGACCTCATCGATGACCACCGGCCCAGGATCCTCGCCACCCGTAAGCCCCATGTAAACGTTCGATGCCCAGATGCCGATGACAAAAATAAGGAGACTGGCGGCAATCAGGCCAACGGACCCCGATAGATTGGCGATCCCCCAGGCAAACGGCAGGGCGGCCAATGAGCCCCAGGTTCCCGGCGCTTTCGGCAGATATCCGGCACCGAACCAGGTCGCCAGCAAGACGGCGGGACTGGAGAGACGGGGATTCGTCGGTTTTTCGCCATCAAGGGCCATGGTTTGATCCGTTCAATTGGTGTCGATTTTGATGTGGTTCGGTTAAGTCGACTGGATTTCTGCCGTTTTCGCCTGAATCCGCGTGACAGGCAAGTATAATTGCCTTGCAAGGTTTTAAGTCAGCGGATATTTTCTTTTACCAGATTTGGCGACTTGGAAAGCCTTTGTTTTGGGGGGGAAATTTCCGAGCTAGACGGAGGCAACATCCGGGCCGAAAAACAATACCCCCGGTACATAAGCCGAGATACTAAAAATTCGGGACCAGGGATAAATTTGACGGGATCAGCTTTGAGGGAATTTAAATGATACAGGATGATCGCCCGGATACATGGCGCGCCCGACTGCGCCGCTGGTTTCCAGAGCGCTTGTTACACATTCGCACTGACGGTCGCGTTTCGTATTTTCGGGTGTCTACCGGCCTGCAATTCACAACCGCCGTTGTTGCTCTCGGGCTTCTGGGCTGGGGGGCATTTGCCAGTTGGAGCTTTGTTGAACATGGCAAGGTGGTTGACGCCAAAAACAAGCACATCTCCAACGCCCGCCTAGCCTACCATAGCCTGCTGGGTGAGGTCGCCGATTATCAAATCAAATTCACCGCCATCACTGAAGACCTGGAAAACAACCATGCCCTGATGCTGGGATTGGTGGAGAAGAACGCCTCTCTGCAACAGAGCCTGAAGTCCGTCTCCAAAAAACTTGTGGTCACGGAATCTGAACGCGAAACCGTGCGCTTGGCCCGTGAGGCCCTGAAGCGCCAGCTTGGTGATATCGAAAACAAACTCAGTCAGACCGCCAGCCGCGCCTTCTCGCTGGAAGGCAACCTCAGTTCGGTGGAAAACGATTTGCAGGTGGCTTTGTCAGAACGCAACCAGGCGCTTTTCAAGGGTTCTGGAATGCGCCGCGAAATCAAGCAGTTGCAGGTACGTCTTGAGACTCTGGAACAGGACCAGGAAGGGTCAATTGACCGCCTGACGTCGCAGGCATCTTCTTCTATTGAATCGGTGGAACGGATTATCGAGACGGCGGGCCTGAAGGTTGACGAAGTCCTGAAAGCCAGCGGAGCAATGACTGTACCGGTCGGTCAGGGCGGGCCGTTTATCCCCGCTGACATGGATAATCTTCCCGGCAAAAATCTAAAAAACAAGCTGTCGAACCTGGACAATCATTTAAGCCGCTGGAACTCGCTGAAAGGCCTGATGAAGAATTTACCGTTGGCCTCGCCAATGGACACTTATTACATCACCAGCAATTTCGGCAAGCGCCGCGATCCGATCAATAAAAGGTGGTCTGCCCACTACGGATTGGATTTTGGTGGAAAATTCAAGTCCAAGATCCTGGCTCCTGCGCCCGGCAAGGTGACCTTCTCGGGCTGGAAAAATAAATATGGCCGCTTGATTGAGATCGACCACGGGGCAGGCATCAAGACCCGATATGCACACCTCAACAAAATATTCGTCAAAAAGGGACAGAAGGTGAAATTCCGCGACAAGATCGGACTTCTCGGAAGCTCTGGACGCAGTACTGGCGCGCACCTTCATTATGAAACTGTGTTTAACGGGAAGCTGATGAACCCACTTAAATTCTTAAAGGCAGGTCGTTATGTTTTCCAAGAAGAGTAAAGGCAGTGTCGCCGCGTCAGCCCAACCGGCACAACCAGCCAAGCCGGCACCACCGTCCCTGATCAGCAACGATCTTAAGATTGTTGGCGACCTGAAGAGCGATGGCGAAATCCAGGTTGACGGTATGATCGAGGGCGATATCAGGACCAAGTCTTTGCTGATCGGCGAGGGTGCTGAAATCAAGGGAGAAATCGTCGCCGATACGGTTCGCGTCCACGGGCGCGTTAATGGACAGATCAAAGCCCGAGCCGTGCTGCTGTCCAAAACCGCACATGTTGTCGGCGACATCATGCACGAGGACCTGGCCATTGAAACCGGTGCCTTCCTTGAAGGACACTGCAAACGGATGGTTCAACCTGCGGATAAAGTGAGCCCAGAGCCCAAAACAGCATCTGCAAGAATCTCAGAAACGAAAGTCGCGGGCGTCGCAAAACCTGCTTGATCAGCCCGCTGACAGGATTTCTGCATAGAGTTTGCTGTCAACATTTCCGCCTGAACATACAACGCAGACGGTCTTTCCGGCGCAGTCATATTTGTTGCTTAGGGCTGCGGCCAAGGCGACTGCCCCTCCCGGTTCAACGACCAGTTTCAGTCGTGAAAATGCCTGACGCATTGCTTCCCCGGCCTCACCGTCACTCACCACCAGACCTCCTGTCAGAAGCTTCTTGTTGACGGCAAATGTCAGTTCTCCGGGCGTTGGCGCCAGAAGGGCATCACATATTGAAGGAGTGGTGATATCTACTTGTTTACGCACCCCAGCATCAATCGACTGACGCGTATCGTCATATTTCTCAGGCTCAACGCTGTAGATTTTCGCTTGGGAAAACGCATGATGAATGGCAAGTGCCACCCCTGAAATCAGACCGCCACCGCCGCATGGCACTAAAACCGCATCGGGAATGAGATCGAGGTCTCGCATCTGCTGCGCAATTTCCAACCCCACCGTCCCCTGACCGGCAATAATGCGGGGGTCATCATAGGGTTTGATCAATACGGCACCACGCTCATCGCTGATCCTGGCACCAATCTCTTCGCGAATGTCACTGTAACGGTCATACGTCACGACTTCAGCTCCATAGGACCTGGTATTGGCTATTTTTATGGCGGGCGCGTCCTCGGGCATAACAATAACGCAGGGCAACCCGAGAATTTCAGCGGCAGCGGCCACACCCTGCGCATGATTACCCGATGAATAAGCGACTACCCCTCCATCCTTGGCATCATCACCTAGTTGCGAGAGGGTGTTGAAAGCTCCCCTGAATTTGAACGACCCGGTCCGCTGTAGGGGTTCCGCCTTGATCAGAACCCGCCCACCGCAAATCTCATTAATATGGGGTGATTCCAGTAACGGCGTTGACAGGATGTACGGCCTGATCCGCTCGGCAGCGGCATAAAGGTCATGAAGGACAGGTGGTGTCGGCATGGGCGAGGGCTCCGGTCAGGGCGTCGATGGATTGCGGTTCCGCCAATGAAGGAACATGCCCGACATCAGGCACCGTAACCGCGATCATGTGTGGGCTTACATCGATCATATGTTGAAAGGTTTCTGTTGTCAGAATATTGGATTTTTCGCCACGTAATGTCACGAGCGGAATTCGACCAAGCGAGCGGAACAACGGCCAGAGATCAATTCCTTTTGGATCAAAATTTTGTAACGGTCGTACAAGATTGGGGTCCCACTCCTGTACGATCCTGCCATCCTCTCGCTGCCGGTAACTTAGGCGTGCAACAAACTCCCACTCTTCCGGAGTTTTGAAGCCCAGGTCCGGAAAAAAATGGGCCAAATGGTTCGCCACTGCCCGCCAGTCTGAAAAGGCTTTTTCCGCCTCCATATAACGTTGAATGATGGATAGGCCGGGCAAGGATATGTCAGGCCCGACATCGTTCAGCAACGCTCCAGCCAAAACACCCGGCATGGCAACCCCCATTCCCATAGCGACGATGCCGCCAAGTGACGTGCCAATAACAAAAACCCGGTGCAGATTTAACGCGGACAGAAGGTGGCGCACGTCGCTCACATATGTTGCGGGCTGATAGTTCTTCCAGTCAGGATCGTATTCTGATTGTCCACGGCCCCTATAATCGAGCGCTATCACTCGTCGGTCACGAGCCAGCCATTTTGCCAGCCCGTGGAAATCCTTGGAATTACGCGTCAGGCCGGACAGGCATAACACCGGAGTTTTGGCGGCGTTTCCGTCGCCATAGTCCCGGTAATACATGCGGATTCCATCGCCAGCCGAAACGCCCCCCTCAGAGTATTCGCGGGATTCTGTGGTCGTCACGCCGGATTAGAGCCCCAGTAACGGCGGCAATTGAGACAGGTCAGTGATTTCCTGTTCCTGTTGACCAGGAATGCGCTCTTCTGCCTGACCAAAACGATTGACCCAAACCACCCTGAAGCCGAAATTTGCAGCAGCACAGGCGTCCCAGGCGTTCGATGACATAAAGCAGATGCGTTCTTTGGCGACGCCAAGATCATCGACAGCCATCTGGTAAACGCTCCGGTGCGGTTTATAGACGCCGAGCGCTTCGACGGACAAAACCCCATCCAGAACATCGGCAATGCCAGCATTGTTAACAGCAGATGCCAGCATGTCGCGAGACCCATTGGACAGAATTGCCGTCTTCAGGCCAGCCGCCTTGAGCGTTGTCAGCATGTCCTTTACTTCCGGATAGGCATCAAGCTGCAGATAGATATCAAGCAGGCGCTTTCTTAAATCAGTGTCATTGATATCGAGCGTCGCCAGCGCATAATCGAGGCCATCCTGCGTGACTTGCCAAAAGGGCACGTATTCATCCATGAGACTGCGGAGCCAGGTGTACTGCAACTGCTTGTCACGCCAGATTTGTGCCAACGGCCCCCAATTGTCACCTAGATCATCCTGACAATGTTTGGCCGCAGCGACGACATCAAACAACGTCCCGTAGGCATCAAATACACATGCATCAATATTTTCCAGCGCAGCCATCTTGTAGGTTCTCCCCCATGAATAGAAATTCAGCTGGCTGCATTATTGGGAGCAAAGGGGCAGGGGTCAACAACAAGGGAGTTCACAACACGTTGATCCCTCAAAATGTCATTATTTAACAGGACCTCGGACATTCTGATCATACTCGTTTTCACGTATTTTGTTAATTAAGCGATTGAGAAGCGATTTCAGCGCTGTCAGCCAGAGGGAAAATCACTGATATGGCGCACCCTGCCAGCCATTGACCCGAGGCCAGTCACCAATAACAGCCCCGTTTTCGATCACAAGGTAATCTGGATAACAGGCTGCGGTCGCGCAGGCATGATTGGGTAACACGCGAACCAAAGACCCGACTGGCAGGCGATCAAACCAGCTATCATGCTCAATCGGGATTGTTCCATGTTCCTGATGAACGTTGGCAACAGAAAGTGAGCCAAAGCGTTCCAAAGTATCAGGGTCACAGACATGACCATACGCGGCGTCAGGCAAAAACGTATTGGCGCCAAAGTCTTTCGATAATGCAAATGCCCCGGCATCGATGATAATCGACCGTCCCTGAGGATTGTGTCCGATCACTGTTGAGAGGACGGAAACAGCGATCTGATCGAGAGTACAAATCTTGCGGGAATACTGCGCCAAATCAAAAAACAGATAAACACCGGCTCGAACTTCTGTCAGGCCATCGAACGACTTTGCAAAAAGGAACGTAGGTGTTGAACCAACACTGATGATTTCAGAAAAAATCCCAACTTGGGATAACCTGTCTGCGGCTTCGACAACGCTTAGCCTTTCGGATTCGGCGACTTGGAATACATCTTGCGGATGTTCACAAGCATATGAGTGACCGGCATGGGTCATCACGCCCTTGAACTTGATATTGGCGCAATCGTGAAACATTCGGCCAATTTCCAAGATCTCTGCGCCGCCGCACGCGATCCCGCCGCGATGTTCTCCACAATCGAGTTCGATCAGAAAATTTAGCGGACAGTTTTCTTTCCTCGCAAACTCTGCTGCAGCTCGCGCGACCGGCACGTTGTCGGTAATGAGAATGAGGTCGCAATCGTATTGCTCTACAATCTTTCTCACACGGGGAAACTTCCTAGGCACCATACCGACCGAATACAGAATGTCTTTATATCCGTGGGACGCAAAATACTCAGCTTCCCTCAGGGTTGATACGGTGATGCGCGATAAGCGTCCGGCAGTCCCGATCCTGGCAACATCGATCGACTTAGCAGTCTTTAGATGCGGTCGTAAAAGGATGTTGTTCTCGTTGGCGCGGTCAAGAAACCGCTCGGCGTTTTGTTTCAATCGTCTTCTGTCCAGAATTAACCTCGGCGTATCAACAGTCTCAAACATTTGTATCCCCTTTAAATTTAAGCACCACACGTAGCCGCGGCTAACAGCTTCGGACAGGCCTAACGGGCTCGCTATAAGGATTGCTAGGATCATTAATTTAAGTTAGATTTCAATTCATTAATTATTAATTTTAGATTTAGCTTAGCCTTAATGATAACAACGGATGATTTGCGGTTTTTTGCACGAATTTCCGCAGAAACCACCTTAACCGCCGCAGCAAGAGCGCTTAACGTCACGCCCTCGGCGGTTACCCAGCGCCTAAAACAGGTTGAGGGGCGGGCTGGGGTTCGACTGATCGACCGTTCTGCCCGACGACTCCAGCTCACGAACGAAGGCGAACTTGTTGCGGCGCGTGGGCGGACGATCCTGAACGAAATTGACGACCTGGTAGAGGACCTTGCGGCACGCAAGGATTCTGTTGCCGGGCATTTACGACTTATCGCGCCACTGCCTTTTGGCCGTCGGTTTATTGCGCCCGCCGTATCGCAGTTTCGAGTGTGTTACCCCGACGTCAAAGTGGACCTCTATTTGTCTGACCGACCGATCGCCGGGACGGGAGAGAATTTTGACATCACGATCCACATTGGCGACCTTCCGGATTCCAGTTTGGTTATGCAAAAGCTAGCACCAAACCGGCGGATTCTCTGTGCATCTCCGTCTTATCTCAGCCGACGAGGAACCCCAGAGACCCCGAGCGATTTGCGACGGCACGACTGCATCGTTATCCGGGAGAACAATGAAGATGTAACAATGTGGCGTCTGACACGGCGCGGCAAGACCGAGCATCTGCGGATTGATCCCGTTCTCACCACCAACGAAGGGGAGGTCGCCCGCGCCTGGGCGCTTGAGGGGCAGGGCATTTTAATCCGCTCTGAATGGGATGTCGCCGGCGCGGTGCAAGCTGGACAACTTATACATCTTCTGCCCGACTACAGCCTGCCGGATGCAAATGTAGTTGCACTTCTGGGGCACAGATATGGCAGGGCGGCGCGGACGACATCGTTCCTTAAAATGCTGCATGAAAACCTGACACCGGTACCGTGGCGACAAGTGTAGTTTTGTATCCAGTCACGCTGTCATCTGCATTAATATTTGTGCGCCCGTTTGATATTTCTAATTCTCCTCTAAAGTGCTATCATAACTGCCACTCAGTAAGAATACTGTAGGGGTCCGCAGAACGATGGCCGACATTTCCGGTGCTTCAGTACACTATCAACGCACTTTGAGTGCGGCGCAGTCGGCTGACAAAATAAATGCGCCTGCCAAATCATCCGGCGATCTCTACTCCCCGGAACGCACCATCCATGACACCGTTGAAATCAGCGATGACGGCACCAAGATCATCAATCTGGCGCGCGGTCAGGAGCTCGCCAATGCCTTGCCTGACGCGACACTCGACCGCGATGCGTTTAACGCGGCGCTGGCAAAATCTCTGGAAGACATCAACCGTATCACGACGCTCTACGGTGGCGTGCTTGATGAGCTTGCCACGCTTTATTCATCGGCACCAAACTCCTCCTCTGAAACGACACAGCTGACGGAAGATGGGGGGCAGGGCGTCAATCTTGTTCAGACGAATGAGGTCGTTGAACGCCTGAGGAAGGGTTCCGTCGCAAACCAGGACTTTATTGCCTCTCTGGAAAAATCACGGAGCGAAATTCAGCAGATTACATCGGTGCTGAGCGACACCATCAAGTCGACGTCTGGAAAATCCTGAACCCTGACCGCAATCGCGTGATTGAAATCTTCGGTTAAAGTCCGCATAACCCTTTCATGTCAAAATCCAAAACAACACCTAGCTGGGTACGTCCAGTCATCGACTACGGCCCCATCGCCGTTTTTTTCCTGGCCTATTACGGCGGGGACCTGTTTGTCGCGACGGCATCGATTATGGTCGCCACTGTCATCGTGCTGATCATCTCGTACGTCGTCGAACGCCGCGTGCCGGTCATGCCGCTGATCACGGCGGTGATCGTTGGCGTGTTTGGCGGACTGACCCTGTGGTTACAGGATGAGACCTTCATCAAGATGAAACCGACGATCATTCAGGCGATTTTTGGCACCGTCCTGCTCGGCGGATTGTTGGCAAAACGCCTGTTTTTGAAATCCTTGATGGGATCGGCCTGGCACATTACGGACAAAGGCTGGCGGGTTTTGACGCTACGGTTTGCCTTGTTTTTCTTCACCATGGCCGCCATCAACGAAGCCGTCTGGCGCACTCAAACGACGGAATTATGGGTGAATTTTAAGGTCTTTGGCCTGATGGGCCTAACCTTCGTTTTCATCCTGACGCAGTTGCCGTTACTCAAACAGTTTGCACCTGCCGAAGACACATCGGATACCAGCGCTCACTGATGCAAATCGTCTTCCAGACTTAAAGCAACTTCCGTTTCGGCCATGCGGGCGCGATACACCTGTAGGTTTTCAAGGACGCGCTGAACATAATTTCGGGTCTCATCGAAGGGGATCATTTCGACCCAGTCGATGGCATCGACATCCTTGTCGCGGGGGTCACCAAACGCCTTGATCCAGCGTTTAACCCGGTGCGGTCCGGCGTTATAGCCGCTCAACGCCAGCACATAGGAATTATCAAAGGTCCCCAATACATCGGCCAGATAAGTCTGCCCCAGCGTCATGTTGTATTTCGCATCGCGGGTCAGTTTAACACTGGAATAGCGCAGCCTTAATCCCTTGGCGACAACTCGCGCCGTCGCCGGCATCAATTGCATCAGACCCTTGGCCCGGGCCGAACTGACGGCATCGATGCGAAAGGCGCTTTCTTGGCGGATCAGTGCCAGGACGAAAGGTTTTTCCGGCTGGGCGCGCTTTTTACCGGGTCTGATGGCCGGTGGCGACAGCGACGGATAACCGGCTTCCATGATTTCACGACCGTCGCGGCTCGAGCGTTTGGCCGTCCAGATGCCGAGATCAGGGCGTTTGTTGGTATGGGCCAGGGCCGCCACCTGCTTGCGCCAGGCAAAATCCTCAGACAGGTCATAGAGATGGCGAATGAACGGCCGCATGCGGTCCTGTTCGCCAATTTCGCTGAGCATACGCACCACCTGAACCAGTTCATGGTCGTTGAAGGCGGCGCGCTGATCCGCACTGACGACCGGGTCCTCGGCAAACACCAGACTTCGTTCAGGGCTCACCTTGGCCATCGCCAACTGCCCGTAATAGGCGGTGGGGTAGGCGGCGGCGGTTTCGTACCACTGGTTTGCCTCATCGGTCCTGCCTGCCGCTTCCAGTGCGCGGCCGGTCCAGTAGGCGCCTCTGGCCCGACTGATCGGGTACTTGACGGCCTCGAACATCTTTTGGAAATGACCGTAGGCGACCTCATAATCGTTGAGGAAACGCAGCGCAATCCATCCCGACATCCATTCTGCATCGGCAAAAGCGGCACCCTCGCTCAGGCGATGGTCCGAGACGATACGGTAGGCGTCGGTAATGTCCCCTTTAGCCAGCGCCCGGCGGACGATGGTCGCGCGGTCTTTCCACCAGATATCGGCCCGAACCAAATCGGCTGGTGGGGCTTTTAGGATATCAATGGCATCATCCTTGCCCTTGCGCCGCCGCCAGCGCAGACGTTCATAGGCCAGACCCGGATCGTCTTTCAGGCTTTCCGGCACCCGCTTGATCAGGAAATCAACATTGCCGGTGCGTCGGCGCAACGAATAGCGGGCTTGCGCCAGGGCCTGCCAGCCTTTCGAGACCCTCGGCAACATGCGCCGCGACGGCCAGTATTTGCCATCCCAGAGAAGTCGGTCGAGGCGTTTAACATGATCATCGGCAGTTAGAAGTTTGCGAAATTTCTTATAAAAGTCCCGCTCTTCAGCTTTCGGGAAATTCCCCGTCAGCCAGGTCTCGCGGGCCAAGGCCCGCGCTTCATCGACCTTGCCAGATGCCAGCAAGGCGGCGGCGAGGCGGCTTTTGCCGGTGGCGCTGACCGGCGGGTTTTGTTCGAACCAGTCGAGAACTTCATTGACCGGAATTTTCAGGCCCAGGGTTTCTTCGGCGCGTTTGCGAAGTTTACGGTGATGCGGCCACAGTGGATTATCCTTCAAAAACGCCGTGATCAGTTCGAACTTGGCGACATTGTTGGTTTTGGACAATATATTCCAGGCGAGGTATTTGCGCGCCAATGGGTCCTTAACCTTGCGCGCCATCCGCCCCGTCGCCGACCAGTTACCAAGGTCCATGGCGAGCAGGGCCTTGGTCGTATTATGCCGATCCTGCTTATCGAGCGCCCAAGACGGTGTCGCGGCGACGCCAAGCCCGACGATCAGGACAGCCAGAAGACGCGATACGGATAGGGCGTTGAGCAGTGTCGTTCTCCGGTCCCGATGCGAATAATTGCAACAAGACTAATGCCGATCGGTTAACGAGACAAGAACGCCAAGCATTTCTTTGCAATGCCACCACGACAACCCCCTACAATTCCCCACAAATCACTACATTTTCAGGGTGCCTTGATGGTGATTGACAATTTCCGGCAAAAACGGCTGTAAACAGCGCCCCTTCAGGGCATCATCACCGGCCAAGGGCCGAAAAAACACATCCTATGTAGTGATCTGTGGTGTTTTTTCTGCAATTCCATTTCATCGCAGAGCTGTTACCTATGTTGCCGGGTTAATCTGTTACCTATGTACTCGGATTGGACCCCCTCTTTTTCCCTCCCTCCTTGAGGGGGAGGGCAGGGTGGGGGGATGAAGCGCGAACACGCGCTAAAAAAACAACGAACTCGCAGCACCTTTCACCCCCCTCCTGACCTCCCCCCATCAAGGAGGGAGGAAGGAAAACGGCGATCTGTAACGTACGCAGCGCAACAACCACTCCCGTTCGCACAACCTGCCACCAGCCACCAATTCCGACCAGACAACAGAAAAATCTTCACAAGGACAATCAGGCCTTCCAAAAGGCACCAGCACCTCCAGCGGACGAAACCCGTGGAATGTCCTGTCTATATCGTAAATGTGGTTTTCTTATGGCGCGTTTGCGATTTTTTGGAACCCGCACCGTTGCCTACTCCTCAAAGCGGCCCGTGGCGTCACGATCACGCTCGTAGCGTCTGGTCAGCGGAAACGGCGGCAACCAGGACTCGCGCCGCACGGTCCAGAGTTCGTAGGTTGGCATCAGTTGGTCAGGAGCATCCAGGGAGCCCAGGTTGACTTCGATTTCGTCGGCGCTGCGGGCGAAAACGGACGAGCCGCAGCGGGGACAGAAAAACCGCCCGGCGTAGTCGCCGGTCTCGCCATCGATGGTCACCGCATCCTCGGGGAACACCGCGGAGGCGTGAAACAGGGCCCCATGATGCTTGCGACAATCGAGACAGTGACACAGGCCGACCCGGTAGGGGCGCCCCGACGCGACAATTCGGACGTTGCCGCACGAGCAACCACCGGTGAACTGGTCCATGCTCCGTCTCCTCTAAAATCAAGTGATCAGATTGGTTACAACGAACAGCACTGTTATTGCAATTGCCCGCTACGGGGGGCGAGAAATTAAACTGCGGGCGTCGCGACAATAAACCGTCATCACCGGGCTTGACCCGGTGATCCACACCTCCGCCTGATCACGGCCACCCGGATCAAGCCCGGGGTTGACGAGGGAGGGAAACACGTGAATACGCGGGTCGAATCCGCGCATCGTATTTTTGAAAGAGTTTGCGCAATAAGAATTATGGGGCCATGACGGGATCCCAATAGGATCGGGATCGTGTATCCCTAATTCGGGAGAGGACTGGAGGAATTAGCGGATTGTGAGGGTTATCCGTGTCAGCTCCAATGATTATTTACCATCCGAAATGCATAGTCGCTGAGGTCGGCAAGGGTTTTCCGGGCGTCGTCCGGATCCAGGTGAACTTCTTTGATTTCTGTTTGCGGACGGGAGTTTTTCAGCAAAGACCTGATGACCCAGCCATCCGGTGTCTGCAATTTATCAAACGCATGAATGAGACCTTTGGCCGCGATAATTTCTTTCAGGGGAGCACCACAGGTTCTGAGGTCTTCGATGTCAAAGCTACCTTGCCGATGAACAAGATCCTCGAAAGTTTTGGGTGAGAAAAAAAGGATATGCTGAGGACTATGCCACCCAGTTTGCTTCAAGGGTTCAGCTTCATTGGGAATTTCGACGAATAACCACCCGCCGGGTTTTATTATGCGGGAAAAGTCACCCATCCGTTTGATTGGGTATGTCATGTGCTCAAGAACATTGGAAAAAATCACCAAATCAAAAAAACCAACGAATTCATCGTCCATCAGATGATCGTCTTCAATCAGCTTTAGTTCGTACCCTTCCCGAATGCGTTCGATTGACCTCGGGTCACTTTCAGTTATGTACACTTCATCGGAATACGGCAGATACAACCGCGCGGCTTCCCCCGAACCTCCTCCGAAATCCAGAACTTTTCCAAAATTTTCAGGCAAGTAGGGTCGTATGGTATCCAGCTGTGACTGGGCGTTTTCTGTTGCCTGAACCTGCAGGTGCGCTTTGTCATCCGCATTCAATTCAAGTCGGCAAAAATGAGTGTAATAATAATCGAGGACCTGCTGGTAAATAAAATCTGTGAACACGAACCCGCAATCCGCGCATTCCAGAAAGGCGACGCCAAAATTTGTCTGCAGCACAGGCTTACCATCACGCATAATGGTAGAATTATCCGGGCAGTCGCAGAGCGGGCACCTCATTGTTTGCGCTTCATGATAACTGTCCTAAATCACAATGATACTAATCAACCGAGAAGGCGATTGGCTGGGCCGAGTTGTCGTCGTTAAGCCCCGTCCACTCCGAGCCTTCAGGCAAAGGTCTGGAGTATTTGGTTTTGTGGAGAAAACAAGAAAAACTCATTTTACCAAGCATGTGCATGATCTCTCCGAGAGGAACCTCGTCATCAAGCAGGGCCTCTAATCTATGCTCATTTTTCAACACTGCCCGGATACTGTCTCGCCCATCCGGGTGCTTGCCCATTTGCGATTCCAAAATACTAAAGCTGCCTTGTATGGAAATCAGATTGCCCAACGCCTGAGGTGAAAAGTAGTTAATCTCTTCCTGATCAAAACGCCCGACTTCGACCTGTTTAAATTCCATATTTGGCAGCTCCATCGCCAAATGCCCGCCTTCTTTCAGCAAATGAGAACACCAGGATAAACGGTATTTGGGATTGGGCATTCGTTCGAAACCGTTAGACATTATGATCAGGTCAAATGTTCCTGCCAAATCGGAGCCGCATAATGCCGCTTTATCGACAAGGGTGACCCCCGGGCCGGTCTGAATGGCATCCAGGCAACAGTGAAATAATTCATAAATATAGACTTCGCCGGATGCCGGTTTGAAGAGGCCTCCATGCAGCCCTCTTCCGGCCGAGATAAACAGGACCCGAGATGCCCCTTCGCCAATCAATGCGCGCCATAATTCAGATTGTCCGCGACTGACGGCTTCATCAATCTGCTGACGGGTTGATGGAGAACCATCTGAACTGTTGATTTCTCTCGCTCGATAGAACTCGGAAAAAATCATCGGGTGGACATATTCAACCGCCATAAACCCGCAATTATCACAAACTACAATTTCATTTCCAAATTTGGGGTGTGCGACAAATCGAATATAAGAGCCTCCATAAACGTTCCCGTGGACGCTCCTCATCTGATCACTACCACAACAACTGCAGATCATTATACCCGGCCCATCCACCAACTGAGATTACATTAACGCTGATTAGCATTTAAAATTTAGTTACGACCCTGTTTCAGCCGATGTTTTACTGAAGTTTGATTATCCGGAGACATCAATGTAGCGATGGTTAGAGTCAGGGCCACACGAAGATACGGTTTAAAATATGTTCCGTTGAATTGACGAAAACACTAACTCCGAGATGAATCAAATTTTGAGGAGAGGGTCACCCCAACCGAACATCTTGCCCCGGCCTTCACGGGAGAGTATGTTCCGCTCCTTGATTTTTCCATGATCCCTAGGAGAGTATGATGTTTAAAGGATCCCTCGTTGCCCTGATTACCCCGTTTGAAAACGGCAAGGTTGACGAGAAACACTTTAAATCCTTCGTCGACTGGCAGATCAGCCAAGGCACGGACGGTTTGGTGCCCTGTGGCACGACCGGAGAGTCGCCGACGCTGTCGCATGAGGAGCACATGCATGTCACCGAAATGTGCATCGAGGTGACGGCCGGGCGGGTTCCGGTGATTGCCGGGGCCGGGTCCAACAACACCGATGAGTCCATCAGCCTGGCGAAACACGCCAAGAAAGCCGGGGCCGACGCGACACTTGTGGTCACACCCTATTACAACAAGCCAACGCAGGACGGGCTTTATGCGCATTTCAAGGCGGTGCATGATGCCGCCGACCTGCCGCTGATGATTTACAACATCCCCGGTCGGTCGATCGTCGACATGACAGTGGAGACCATGGCCAAGCTGGCCAAACTACCGAACATCGTCGGCGTCAAGGATGCGACCGCCGATCTGTCGCGCCCGCAGCTGACGCGCCTCGCCATGGGTGAGGATTTCTGTCAGTTGTCCGGCGAAGACGCCACCGCCGTGCCGTATCTGGCGGCCGGTGGACATGGCTGTATTTCGGTCACCGCCAACGTGGCGCCGCGCCAGTGCGCGGAAATGCACCGGGCCTGGCAGCAGGGCGACCTGCAGACCTGTATGGAGATGCAGGACCGCCTGACGCCGCTGCATGCAGCCCTGTTCTGTGAAAGCAGCCCGGGGCCAGTTAAATATGCGGCCAGCCTGCTGGATAAAGGGTCGGCGGAAACCCGCCTGCCGATGACGGCGATTGCCGAGGCCAGTAAAGAGCGTGTTCGCGCTGCCATGGTTGGCGCGGGTTTGTTGAATTAAAGTCTTGGCATAAACCGGTGGCGCAGAAAAAGAAAAAGAAGGTTGTCAGCAACATCGCGGCGCAGAACCGTCGTGCCCGGCACAACTATGCCATTCTGGAGACCTTCGAAGCCGGCATCATGCTGAAAGGCACGGAAGTCAAATCCTTGCGTGAGGGCCGGGCCAGCATCGGCGAGGCCTACGCCCATGAGAAAGACAACGCACTCTATCTGCTGAACGCCTATATCCCGGAATACTCCAGCGGCACTTTTAGTCACAGCCCGCGCGATCCGCGCAAACTGTTGCTGCATAAACGCGAGATTGCCAAGCTGATGAACGCCATCCAGCGCAAGGGCCAGACCCTGGTGCCGCTGTCGATCTATTTTAACGACAAGGGGTTGGCCAAGGTTGAACTGGCGCTGGCCCAGGGCAAGCAGCATCACGATAAACGCGAAGCCCAGAAAAAACATGACTGGGACCGCCAGAAAGCCCGTATACTCCGCCATTCCTGAGCCGGAGATTTAATGATCAACGACGATCACGACGGTCGCGACGACGACGCGAAATTCGCCGCACTGTTCGAGGGAGAACAAAGCCGCGTGCTGTCGGGGTTTCGTGAGCCGCCGGAAGACCTCTCGAAGATCGCCGAGACCAAACACGACAACGTCCGCACCCAAAAACCCTTCGAGACGCCTAAGCGCGACCGGGGCAACCGGCGTTTGCCGCCCGGGCAGGGGCGCGCCACCGACTGGCCGGTGCTTGATCTCGGCGACAAACCGGTTATCGCCCCGGAAGACTGGGCGTTAAGTGTCGCCGGGCTGGTCGAGCAGCCGTTGCGCTGGAATTGGCAGACCCTGATGGCGCAACCGCAGACGGAGCTGAGCACCGACATTCACTGCGTCACCGCCTGGTCACGGTTCGATAATCTGTGGAAAGGGGTCAGCGCCAGACATTTGTTGTCCGTCATCAAACCCAAGACGCAAGCGCGGTTTCTGGTGTTTCATGGCTACGACGGCTACACGACCAACGTGCCGCTGGCGCGGTTCGATTCAGGCGACGTGATGCTTGCCCATCATTGGCAGGGCGAGGCCATCAGCCGCGAGCACGGCGGCCCCGTCAGAGTTGTCATCCCCAGCCTGTATTTCTGGAAAAGTATCAAATGGTTACGCCACATTGCTGTGCTGGAACATGATGTCAAAGGCTACTGGGAAACCCGCGGTTATCACAACGATGGCGACCCCTGGAAACAGCAGCGTTATGAGTAAACCGCACGTCAGCCCCTAGGGCATTTCCGCAAAGCCACGTTCGCGAATGAGCCTATTCGCTCCGGTCTTGCTCTAGCGTTTGTCGTATTGGGCACCGCCGAACAGGTTTTTGCGGGTTTCCTCGTCCATGCCTTTCGAGTGATCGCGTTTCTCAGCCGACAAAACCTCCATGGCAACCTTGACCGCCGGGCGGTGTTCAATCTCACCAATCCAGCGCATGACGTTGGGAAAGTCGCCGGGTTTCTGCTCCTTGCGCCCGGGGTTCAGTGCCCAGGGGAACGCCGCGATGTCGGCAATCGTATACTCATCCCCGGCGAGAAACCGGGTTTCTTCGAGTTTACGTTCCATCACGCCATAAATGCGACCGGCTTCGTTGGCGTAGCGGTCCTGAGCATATTCGATGTCTTCCGGCGCATAATGCAGGAAATGGTGAGCCTGACCGAACATCGGGCCAATTCCACCCATCTGAAACATCAGCCACTGAATAACGTCGTAACGCTCGCGCATGTCGCTCGGCATGAACCGGCCGGTCTTCTCCGCCAGATACATGAGGATGGCGCCGGATTCAAACACCGGGTAGGGCCCGCCGCCGGGACCATCCGGATCGACAATCGCCGGCATCTTGTTGTTGGGGCTGATCTTCAGGAACTCCGGATCAAACTGGTCGCCTTTGGAAATGTCGATCGGAATAACGTTGTACGGCGTTCCTGTTTCTTCCAGCATAATATGGACTTTATGGCCGTTTGGCGTTGGCCACGTATACAGGTCGATCATGTCTTTTCCTTCTCTTGAACCGGGTGTATGAACTTCCGCGATCGCATTTTTTGCCGCGATGGCATTCAATGTTAAAGTTATCGGGTCGGCGGAGGGCGGTTGCCTGACTGCCACAGTACAGACTGGAACACTGACATGACAAAACCCCTATTGCACCTAGTTTTTGGTGGCACCGTGGAAGATCCGCAGAACCTGGATTTCACCAGCTGTGATGGCCTTGATATCGTTGGCATTTTCCCCAATTACGCCACCGCACTCGATGCCTGGCGGGCCGCCAGTCAGGCCCGCGTCGATGAAGCCTCAACCCGATACGTCATCGTCCATCTTCACCGCCTGATGGAACCCGACGACACCTGATCATCTCCTCCAAAAACTCCGGCCCCGTCAGGTAGGCGACTTCACAAACGAGCGTTTCCTGTACGCCCCGCTGAAATGCGCATCGCTAAAATGGCGGATGGCGGAATCGGTATCCTGAGCATGCCTCAGTTCATGCGCCAGTTCATGGATCAGACGCCCGGTACCCGTGGGGACGGAAACCGTGACCTGTTGCGAGGTTTGACGTAACCTGGGGTCTTTGCCTTTTTTCTCGCCGTTCAGGTAAGGAACATAATCCATATCGCTTTTCAGAATGTGGTCGCTGAGCCAGCCGGTCAAAAACAGACAGACCTTTTCAAGATCGATACTGTCCGGTGCGGCCTGGTAATCGTTGGAAATGGAGTCAATCTGGTGGCGCAGCGCATCGTGACCATCGCGGTGTTCATTAAGTTTCGGATACCCATATTGTTCGAGGAACAGTTCTTCGCGGGAAAAATGACTGTCTACATATTCAGTTAAAGCCTCCAGAAGGGATTCGATCTGGCGAGGATCACTGGCCGTTTCTCCATTCACTTCATCAACAAGATTATTGACGATACTGAACAACATCTTGTGATCGTCGTCGATCATTCTGATTCCGGTTGCGTATGCCTGACGCCAATTCATCTTTTTCATTATCGTTTCCCACCCTCTGGTCAGATTAAATGATTTGCCTGATCATGACGTCACATATTTTTTATGTCATTGAGATAAATCTGCATTTGGGTTCAATCGTTAATCGTTTTTTGCAGAAATCAAGATAGGTTCAAATTTCCTTCCATTTAGAACACACGTGAAATTATATGGCCGAAATCACGACAGAACACCTAACAATTGATGATCTCGAAGGAGGCTTCAGGCAGATATTTGAGTACTGGCTGTCCCTAAAGGGCGACGGGCCGGGGCCAGGTTGGCGGGAATTCAATCTGATGAAACTGCCGACAAGACTTATCCCTTTTACCATCGTTACCGATATCGTCGATACGGAACAGGGGGTCATGACGTATCGCTTCGTCGGCACCGATTTCAGGCGGGTTCACGGCATCGAACTGACCGGAAAAAGCCCGCTGGATGTGCCGCCGACTGATCTCGGCCGTCGGCTCTATGACGACCTTCTTGAAATCATAAGACAGCAAAAACCCGCTTTTTCGCAACATCATCTGGCGGAAATTAAAGCTCTCGAAGTTCTGCAGCGTGTGGTCCGTCTGCCATTGTCAGACGATGGCAGGCGGGTCACCCATATCGTTTCCGTCGTCGAATATGTCGAAAACCGCAAGCAAGTTGAAAACTTCCTGTCGACTGGACCCGCCACCGACATTTAGGAACTGAATGCCTGTCAGGATCAAGCGGGCTCCGGTTCGTCATCGATTTCGTGACCGGAAAGCTGGTTTTCCATCCGCTCGGCGTCTTTAAGCTCGCCTTGTTTTTCAGCCTTGCCGCGCCCGAATTTTTTACGGTTGGCAATCGCCTGGCGGTTCTTTTCGGTGCGTTCCTTGTGTTTTCGGAACTTGTTCAAATTAACGATCTCGGCAGGCATGGCGCTCTCTTAGGGTCTTAATTTTTCACCAACAGTTACAAAAACGTCCTCAAACATTTCAGTCGTCAGCCGTCCTGTATTCGTATTATAGCGCGAACAATGGTAGCTGTTAACCAGAAGTAGACCTGATGATAATTCATGCACCGTGTTGTGGGCGAATTTATAAGAGCTTTTCCGCTCGCCAAAGGTCGAGAGGATTGCCCCATGGGCCAGCCCGCCCAGCGCAAAAAGAATTTTTAGATTTTTCATGGCCTGGATTTCTTCGATCAGGAAAGCCCGGCAGGCGTTGACTTCCGAGCCAATTGGTTTGTTTTGCGGCGGCACACATTTCACGGCGTTGGTGATCCGGCAGTTTTGTAATGCCAATCCGTCATCTGGCCGGGCCTCATAAGCACCGCGGGCATATCCAAATTTAAGCAAAGTCGCATATAAGAGATCACCGGCATAATCGCCGGTGAACGGGCGGCCGGTCTGGTTGGCGCCCTTAACACCGGGCGCCAAACCGACAATCAAAAGTTCGGCGCCGATATCTCCGAAGGATGGTACCGGCGCATTGTGAAAATCGGGGTAAGTCCGGCAGTTTTCATGCCGGTACTCAACCAGACGCGGGCACAGATCGCAGTTCAGGTCGGGTTCACGAGGTGCTTGCATGGGGATCTACCTGAATATCCAAGCTCGGTCAGACGGTTTCCATGGGGACGTCTTCGAGGTCTTTGATTGGCGGATGATCCTGATCCCGAACACCGCCCTGGCGCTCGATCTGAGAGCGGATATCCGAAAGCTCGATAAAACAGTCGGCCTGACGGCGAAGCTCGTCGGCGATCATCGGCGGGTTCGAGCGCATGGTGCTGACCACGGTGACACGAAGGCCCTTGCGCTGAACGGATTCAATCAGGCTTCTGAAATCTCCATCGCCCGAGAAGATCACCACATGATCGAGCGCATCCATCATTTCCATGACGCCGACGGCAAGCTCAATATCCATATTGCCCTTGATCTTGCGCCGCCCCGTATCGTCGGTGAATTCCTTGGTCGGTTTAGTGATCATGGTGTAGCCGTTGTAATCGAGCCAGTCGACAAGCGGGCGGATCGGTGAATATTCCTGGTCCTCAATCAGCGCCGTGTAGTAGAGGGCCCTAACAAAACGGCCCTTGTCCTGAAATATTTTCAACAAACGGCGATAATCAATATCAAAGCCGAGCCCGCGGGCGGCGGCATAAAGGTTTGAGCCGTCAATAAACAGCGCAAAGCGTTCTTCGGGATGAAACTGCATAATCAAATTCCTTTTTTAAAATATGCTGTCACCCGTTAAAGTACCGATCGGGCAACAGGGGTTTTGCCATTCTGGAAAAACCGAAAATATACCTGATCATAACCTCCGTCTTTGCTTTCAACCAGCGGATAAAATCTATTATATGCTCCCACAATAGGAGAGAGTTCTTGATATTCATTGGCCTTGGCGCAAATCTGCCAACCGAACAGTACGGCCCCCCACGCGCCACGCTTGGCGGTGCGCTTCATGCTCTCAATCAGGCGGGGGGCCGGGTTGTTCGCCGCTCTCCCTGGTATGAAAGTGCGCCGATTCCCGTATCTGACGACCCCTGGTATGTGAACGGCGTCGCCGAGGTCGAAACGACGCTTAATCCGCATCAACTGATCGCCACGCTGCTCGAGATCGAAGCAGTGCTCGGACGAACGCGAAGTGTCGCCAATGCACCACGCGTTCTTGACCTTGATCTGTTGGCCTACGATGAGATTGTAACGTCAGGCAGCGGGGAAGGGGGCATTAACGCCTCAGTGCCTCACCCGCGCATGACTGAGCGGGCCTTTGTCATGCTGCCGCTGGCGGACCTTGATCCGGGCTGGATTCACCCCGAAAGCAAAATCCCAATCGGCGACATCATCTCCCGGTTACCCGCCGGACAGATCACCCGGAAACTTGTCGACGCCGCAGGCTATCAAGGAACAGAATGGCCGGGAGCAGTCATCTAGAAGGCCTTGCAAAGTGGTTGTTTAATCCGTCTACCGCACCGAAATCGGCATGTAACGACCGCCCTCAAATAGATAAGCTTTAGTAGAGGAAGGGTACCATTATCATCGGATTCGGGGTAAAATGGGGAACCTTGGATAAGGAGCAAGTCGGATGACAACATTACGACAACTGCTTAACGAAAAAGGGAGCGATGTATACGCCGTAAATCCCGATAACACGGTGCTCGATGCAATCCAGGAAATGGCCGACAAGAGCGTCGGCGCGGTGATGGTGCTCGACGGTGATGATCCCGTCGGCATATTTACCGAACGTCTCTATGCCAGAGGGGTTTTCCTGCAAGGCCGGGCGTCGCCGACCACAAAAATCCGTGATGTCATGGCGACCCGTGTGATTTACGCAGAACCGGAGCAGAGTGTTGAGGAATGCATGGCGCTTATGACCAAAAAGAAAGTACGCCATGTACCGGTCATGGAAGACGGTCGGTTGATCGGCCTCATATCCATTGGTGATCTGGTGAAAAACAAAATTGCCGATCAGGAATATGCGATCGAACAGCTTGAACAGTACATCCGTACTCCCTAGCAGTGCCTTGACGGACACATCGTGTTCGAAAGAATGGCAGTGATGCAATGATTATTGTGACATTGCCGGAGGATCAGGCCGTTCAAACGACATCGTGGTTATTGAGACATAATGTGAGAATAGGGCGTCCGTTTCCCCTGCAGATTTGGACGTTAGCTGAGGTTATTATGGCGGCCGGTGTTAACCAGAAACGTAAAAAGACGCTGTTGAGCGAACCTCGGACATAGCCTTTAACTTTCTTTCTCAAAGGCTAGACGGGTCCACGTGACACCTGCACGTTTATTGTATTCCTGACCTGACTCTGTGTGCGCGTCTATCACCGACCTTAAGCGCTCTGTCCGGGCAAGTTCGACGGTCTCCTCCGCAGATACATCGAACATTCGGCGACCGGGCGGTACTGGACCGTGGCGAAGCGACATAATTATGACGCCACTTGGGCGAACCAGTGAAGCAAGTACTGGCATCGTTCTCGCGCGCTCGGTTGCGTCCAAATGCATCCAGACCGCTGTAAGCATGACCAAATCGAAATATTCGCCTAGAGCAACAAGACGCTTGAGATCAGGAAGGCTATCATCAAGCCAGTCTATCGTCGGCAACGGATGCATGCGAGAAGCTGGAATGCGCAACTCATCAGTAGGTTCAACCGCGACAACATGGTGACCCATTTTGGCAAAGTGGGCGGCATCACGACCTGTTCCCGAACCGATATCGAGAACAATACCAGGGGTACATGGCAACAAGTGTAGAACGGCTGAATGCGCGTCATCGAAGGTGAAAGACTCGTAACGAACCAGAAGTTCCTCGGCCTCTTCGGCGTAACCTTTTGTACCGCTTATGCCGCTTTCCACCATGGCCTGATGCTACTGCACGACGTCGGTAATGCCCAGCGTTGGCAAAGTGCAATGTCCGTCTTGTGTCAAAACCCCTGTCAGAAGCGGCTGAACATCAAATCTCTTCACGTCGCGATAACGGAAGTTAATACACTTACGTCCACGGATCAGCAGCTCGATTGTCCCACCATATAAGTCCATCCGCACATCAGCCATCGCCCATCAACGTGAAGGGTGCCCAGAAAATGGGATGGGCATAGCTGAACAGCATTTTTCCTTGCGGGTCGGTAAAACCTGATCGCTCAATTAGCTCAAGCATGGACTGGCGCAGGGCCTGAGACCGGGTAAGAGATGGCTCTGCCGCCTGTCGGCTAAAAATATCGGTCGTCAATTCCATCGCAGAATCGCTCTGCACCGGCCAGTTGCTGACCAGCAGGGCGCGCGTTCCTGCATAGAAAAAAGCCCGCCCCAGACCGGAAACAGCTTCCGCCCCGGCACCGTCGCCCGACGCCGTATTGCAGGCCGACAGAATAACCCAGTCCGCATCCATCCGGAGACCGAGGATTTCCCCCATGGTCAGCAGGCCGTCCTCCTTGCCGCCCGTGACCTCAGGTGAGGACAGGGCCAGCGCCGGTTGAACCAAACCATCCAGATCACCAGGGACCAGGCCATGCGTGGCGAAGGTCACCACCCGGTATCTGGTCAGATCAATTGCTTTGACGGCGTCCTCGCTGGCCTTGGCCTCAAGATACAGGTTTTGAGCGAGGTCGCTGCCGAGCGCGCGGGCCATACTTCTGACTTCGGTTGCCGTATCCGCCAACCGAGGCAACTGGGCTAATCCGGCCTGTTCAAGACCCCGGGTCTGTGGGGCCGAACGAAGCAGCAGTTTTGTCGACTTGCTAGATTGGGTGGCCGCAGCAACCTGTACTTTATTCTGAGCCGAACCCTGTGAGCGGTTGAACAAGGGATCCCCAAAACCGATAAACGCCTGACGCTTTAGATCACCGGCCGGCAACAGCCTCAGGGTACGAAGCGCGCTAACAGACGGGATCAGGGTTACGGCGTGGCGTTTTGCCAACCACGGCGCGGCGCGGTAATTTGAAAACTGAATCTTGGGTTTGCCTTCCAACTTGAATGGTTTGGTCGGCAATAACGACAGCGGAAGCCAGCCTATGGGGCCGTGGGCGACAACCAGAAGATTGTCCGCCCCTCGGAAGGTCTGCTCAACGGGTTTCAGGAACTGCCGGTACAGATCGTAGGCGGCGGCAAAATCAAAATCAGGCGTTCCGCCGACGGTCGCCGTTCTGGGTTCCAGTGCGCCGCGGAGATGATAGACGGCGTCATCCAGATCATCATAACCGATCGCCACGGAGTGAAATTTTACGGCCCCCTGTTTGGGCACCGCCCAGACGTAACTGCGTTCCGTCCCGACGTAGAACGACATCAGGGTTTCACCCGACCGAAGAGTTTTTTGAAGTTCGGAAATGCTGGGCGGTTTGGGGTTTATGAGGTCGGCATATTCAGGAAAACCGGTTTCAAGTTCTTCCATCAATGCCGAACGGGCATTGCGCAAGCTGTCTATCCGGAGGTGCAAATCGGCGACCACATTCGGGTCTTGCTGATCGGTCGGTGCACCCAAGGCGTCAGCCAGACGGGTGAAAAGAGCGGCGACCCGTTTTCTCGCATCCTGTTCGCGGCGCACAAAATCAGCGAGTTCGGGGTTGGCGGCGAAGGCTCTGGCGCCGGAGGCTGCAACGGCCTGCTGAACACTGCCGCCACGTGCCGTTTCCGCCATCTGAAAGGCCTCTTCGGCAATGTTGAAGTCAGCGCCGGCGGGTGAGCGTCCACCTTGGATACGGGCCAGCAGGTCAATGTAGGATTCCAGAACCGCCGCCCGCCAGACGAACTTGGTTGAATTGGTTTCGTTCTCGCCTTCACGGGGGCGGGATCGCGCCAGGTAATAGGGCAGGGACGCCCTGAAAACAGCCAAAGCCTTCTTGTCATTCCCCAAGGTCGCGTGGACCATCGCCATCAACACCGCGGCCTGGGCGGTCTCTGGGTGTTTCTTTCCCAACTTTGACTTAAGGCGTTTGTATTTCGGGACGACATAACCGAGTGCTTCTTTCGCACGCCCGACCTTTATCAAGGTGATGACCGCCGAAGGGTGGCCGGCGATCAGTTTGCCTCGAGCCTTGTTGTCTGTGCTCAGGCCGGCCGTCATGCGGTCGAATTCAATCATCGCATCCGCCCACTCACCGTCGGCGGCAAGTGCCGCGCCCAACACCCGACGGGTCGCCGATATTTTCCGGGTTCGCCCAGTTCCCCCGGATGCGCCAAAAATTTTGAGGGCGGCCTGGCTCAATTCCTTGGCATCCTCCAGACGCCCCTGAGCCAACAGGACCTCGGCAAGCTTTCGAACAATATCGGCGGTCGTGGCGTTGCTTTTACCGAGCTTGGCGAGGAACTCCAGAAGGGCACCTCGAATGATCACCTCAGCTTCGACAATACGGCCCTGACGCACCAGATTTTCAGCCAAGGCTTTTTTCTTGTTGGCGACCTTGGACGGGCGAACATCCTGCTCGGTCAGGCTGGTCAGGATCCTTATTTCCTCGCGGCGATAGGCCTCGGCCTCGGCCCATTTTCCCTGCATCTCCATAATCAAGGTTTTCAGGGTCAGTTCCTCAAGATTGAAACGGACCAGCGCACGATCAGGAATCCGCCGTCTTAACCGCATTTTTTGAATCATGCCTTGTGCATTGTCACGGGCTTGTTCCGCAGCATCAAAATTTCCACTTCGCGCATAAATCTGCGCCAAACCGCGATAAGCCACTGGGGTTTGGCGCTGCTCGAGGGCGTTATGAAAGGCCAGAACCGCGTTCTTGAAATTGCCGACATTCATCTCCGCAAAGCCGACGTTTTTATAAATTGCGTGGTTGGCTTTATTGCCCAAGCCAGCCTCGGGGATGTAGGAGGCGGCTTTCCGAAAATCTTTCAATGTTTGTGCATTACGACCAATTTTTGCGGAGGCGCGGCCCCTGTCCATGTAGAATTCGGCTAGTTCCCTGGCATCAGTGGACACTGGAGGCTGTTGTTTTGCAGCAGCGTGATCACGCTCGGCCTTTTCCGGTTCGACAATTTTTTGCTGAGTCAAAACGGCACTAACATCTTCAATACTTCGTGGCGGCGCGACAAACGCGACATCGCTCTGTGCTGCCGTGATCTCCTTGGCTTCCTCAATCGATACCTTAGGGGTCGATTGGCATGCCACCATTAAATTCGCCATAACGACGACGCTGACGGCTGGCAGCAGGGACTTCGCGGCAGAGGGGAAAGTCATTTCAACTACACCATCCTGTAAGTAATGCAGCGATCAGTATAACAAAAACCGGGCCGGATGTCGTTAAGTCACATGCTTTATGGGGGGGTTTCGAAATATTCGGCCTTAAACCGCTTGCCATTAGCGCCGCCTGCAAATATATAGACGCCAGCGATTTCCCCAAATTCCGGAGGTGCCGTATGGCCCGCGTTACCGTAGAAGACTGCGTCGTCAAAATTCCGAACCGTTTTGAGTTGGTTGCCATGGCTGCACAACGTGCGCGCAACATCTCTGCCGGTGCCGCGCTGACGCTGGACCGCGACAACGACAAGAACCCGGTTGTGGCATTGCGAGAGATTGCCGAAGAAACCGTTCCGCTGGAAGAACTGGAAGAGGCCGTTATCAAAGGCCTTCAGACCTATGTGGAAATGGACGAGCCGGAAGAAGACGAAATGGACCTGCTGGCCATTCAGCAGGAATTGAACCCTGGGCTTGCCGAAGAAGGTGGCGACGCCGCCGTCATCATCAACGGGTTTCAGGACTCGGAAGAAGCGATCATGGCCGATTCCGCCAGCGAAGTCATGTCGATCGGCGGAGACGCCCAGACCTGATTCCCGAGGTACTAATAAATTTTTGAAAAACGGCGTGGAACCTTTATTCCGCGCCGTTTTTCGTTTTAACTAGACGTTTGTGCTCTGGATCGATGTAAAATCGCGCCTTAGGAAATTAGATGATTCGCCAGTTCGAACTTGTTGAGACCGTAAAAGCCTACGAACCGGATGCCGACGAAGACGGCCTTAACCGGGCCTACGTTTTCGCCATGAAGGCACACGGCTCGCAGACCCGGGCGTCCGGCGACCCTTATTTTTCCCACCCGCTGGAAGTTGCCGGCATCCTGACCCAATACAAGGTTGGTTCGGCGACCATCATTACGGCCCTGCTGCACGATACAATCGAAGATACGGAAGCGACTCCCGAAGATATCAAAGAGCTTTTCGGTGACGAGGTCAGTCGGCTGGTTAATGGTGTAACCAAACTGACCCGCATTGAATTTCAATCCGACCAGGCCAAACAGGCGGAAAATTTTCGCAAATTTGTCCTCGCCATGTCAGAAGATATCCGGGTTCTGCTGGTTAAGCTTGCCGACCGCTTGCATAACATGCGGACCCTTCATTTCATCAAGAAGCCGGAGAAACGCCTGCGCATCGCCAATGAGACAATGGATATCTATGCGCCGCTGGCCGAGCGTATCGGCATACAGACCATGAAGGCTGAACTGGAAGACCTGGCGTTCACAGAGATCAATCCAGACGCCCACAAATCCATCATTCGCCGCCTGAATTTCCTGCGCGAAAAGGGCGAGGACGTGATCCTGCGGGTCATTATCGAGCTGAAGGATCTCTTGAGCGAACACGGCGTCAGTGCTCAGGTTATTGGACGTGAAAAAACGCCGTATTCGATCTGGCGCAAGATGCAAAAGAAGGACGTTGGCTTTGAGCAGCTTTCCGACATCATGGCCTTTCGTGTCATCGTCGACAGCGTTGACGATTGCTATAAGGCCTTGGGTGTCGCGCACAGTGCCTATCAGGTGGTGCCGGATCGCTTCAAGGATTACATCTCTACCCGCAAACCCAACGGTTACCAATCGCTTCATACCGGCATTTTCGGCCCCGAACGTCAGCGCATCGAGTTGCAGATCCGAACCCATGAGATGCACGAGATTGCCGAGAGCGGTTTCGCCGCACACTGGAATTACAAACAGGGCGGCCCTCTGAAAGAAGGCAAACAATACCGCTGGCTCCGGGACATGCTGGATATTCTGGAACATGCCGCCGGACCGGAAGAATTTCTGGAACATACCAAACTTGAAATGTTTCAGGATCAGGTCTTCTGCTTCACACCTCGTGGGGATCTGATCAACCTGCCGCATGGCGCAACGCCGGTTGATTTCGCCTACGCTGTCCATTCTGAGGTCGGCGACCGATGTGTCGGCTCGAAAATAAACGGTCGTATGATGCCGTTACGCAGTCAGTTGCGGAATGGCGATCAAGTTGAGATCGTAACCTCCAAAGCCCAGACACCTTCACCGACCTGGGAGCGCTTTGTTGTTACCGGTAAAGCCCGCTCGCGGATACGACGCTTCGTCCGCCTTCAGGAACGTGAAGAATATGAAAAGCTTGGTCGCTCCATTCTTCATCGTGTCTTCAAAGACGAAGGCTACGAACTGACGGACAAGGGGCTTTCCGGAATCCTGAAGAAATTTTCCCAACCCAGTGTCGAGGACCTTTGCGCACAAGTAGGGGCCGGACACATCACCGGACGCGGCGTACTTGAAGCCGTCTTTCCGGCCATCAAAAGCCAGAATGAGGGGAAACACAAAAATGTGGTTCCCATCTCGAAAGCCCGAGCAAAATCAAGCAAGGTGGGCAAGGACGGGATTTCTATTACCGGCCTGATCCCCGGTATGGCCATGCATCTGGCAGCGTGTTGCCACCCCTTACCCGGAGACCGGATTGTCGGCATTGTGGTGACGGGAAAAGGTATCACCATTCATACCATCGACTGCGACGTCCTCGAAACCTTCCACGACCAGCCCGAGCGTTGGCTGGATGTTGCCTGGGAAAACGAACTGGCCAGTGATATTCACGTTGGCCGCGTTCATCTCAGTGTATCAAACACCCCGGGCGCCCTTGGCGACCTGTCGACCATCATCGCCAAAAGCCATGGCAATATCTCCAACCTCAAGATCGTTAACCGGGCACGGGACTTCTTTGACATGCTGATTGACGTTGAGGTTAAGGATGTCAAACACCTGACCGAAGTTATTGCCGCATTGCGGGCCAGCCCGGCAGTCAATTCGGTCGATAGAGCCCGGGGATAAGGTGAAGATAATGAGGCCACGGCATACTCATTTGACGGCCCGGTACAGTATCGTTAAACATGTGTAATCTCAGGAAGATTCGCAGTACCCCTCATGTTTGATCGCCGGTCCAAACCACGCCTCCACCATCGAGTTTCCAACTTTTTCTGGCCGTCAATCGGTTGGCGGCGGTCTGCCAAATACCTGCTTCACCGGCTCGGGCGCCTGCCGGGAACCCCTTATTCGATCGCCTGCGGTTTTGCCTGCGGTGCGGCAATTTCCTTTTCTCCGTTCGTCGGTTTCCATTTCATTCTGGGTGGCATCTGGGCTTGGGTCATGCGGGCTAATGTTCTGGCCTCGGCAATTGGCACCGCGGTCGGAAACCCGTGGACCTTCCCGTTCATCTGGGTGTGGATATTCCACATCGGACGACTTATGGGAGCAGGAGAGGGACCTGCGGATATTTCCAATCTGGATTTCAGCGCCCTGTTTGGCAGCTTGACCGAAGCTTCGCTAAACGGCGACATCAATGGGGTCATCGACGTCGCCGCTCCGGTGTTATGGCCGATGCTTCTGGGCAGCATCCCGACCGCAGCGGCGGTTTGGCTGATTTTCTATTTTCCCTTGAAAAACCTTGTCGAACGTTATCAACATCGGCGGAATCAAACGCGCATTAAACCCTGATCGTCGTACGACGGACAAAATTGAGGAATGCTAAAATGACCCGATATCTTCGCTTGGGCGTCAATATCGACCACGTCGCAACTATTCGTAACGCCCGTGGCGGTGGACACCCCGACCCGGTCAAGGCTGCCAAGCTGGCTGAACAGGCCGGTGCCGATGGCATTACGGCGCATTTACGCGAAGATCGTCGTCATATATCCGACGACGACATCACCCGGCTGACCGAGCAACTCTCGGTGCCGCTCAATCTTGAAATGGCGGCTACGGAGGAGATGCTTGATATTGCCCTTCGTCACAAACCTCACGCCGCCTGCCTGGTGCCGGAAAAACGTGAAGAGATCACCACGGAAGGCGGATTGGATGTGGTCGGCGGTCACAATCATCTTGCGCCCTACGTCAGACAATTAACGGAATCCGGGTCACGGGTGTCGATGTTTGTCGACCCGGATGTCAATCAACTGGAGGCCTGTGCGCATATTGGTGCGCCAGTGGTTGAGTTGCACGTCGGTGCCTATTGTGACGCCCGTCAGGTCGACCGAACACGCGAGTTCGAACGCCTTAAGGCTGCTGCTGAAGCGGCCGATCGCCTTGGTCTTGAGTGCCACGCAGGACACGGCATTACCTTTGACACGGTTGGCCCGATTGCCGAAATCCCCAATGTCGTGGAGCTCAATATCGGTCACTTTCTGATCGGTGAAGCCATTTTCGGGGGCCTGGAAAGCACGATCACGCGCATGCGCTCACTGATGGACCGGGCAACAGCCAAGGCATCCGCGTGATCATCGGTATCGGTACGGACCTCTGCGATATCCGCCGCATAGAAAAAACTCTGAAGCAGTTCGGAGATCGCTTTGTCCACCGGTTGTATTCCGACTACGAACAGGCCAAAGCGGCGCGACGCGCCAACCCGGCCTCGTCCTTCGCCCAAAGTTTTGCGGCAAAGGAAGCCTGCTCCAAGGCCCTGGGGACCGGATTCCGCGACGGTGTATTCTGGCGTGATCTGGTGGTCAAGAACCTGCCCAGCGGAAAACCCTATATGGAAATAACCGGCGGTGCCTTAACTCGATTGAATTCATTAATCCCGGAAGGGTATGAAGCGAAGATCGATGTGTCGCAGACGGACGAATACCCGATGGCCCATGCCATCGTAATTATTTCCGCCGATCTGATTCCAGAGAAACGCGATCAATGATCGTCCTTGACTTGACGCGCTGATGCTGGCTTGATCTGGCGCTCTATCGGTATTTCGACAAAGAATTGTTTAATAACAATCGTTTATAAAGAATTGCATTGATGACAGATCACCCTGACACAGAAAACACCGTGACCGACAAGGCCGAAACTGCGCCGACATCAACCCATAGTGAATGGATTGATACGATCAAGACCATCGTCTATGCGGTCGCAATCGCAATTTTGGTCCGCACGTTTGCCTATGAACCTTTCAATATTCCGTCAGGATCAATGAAACCAACGCTGTTGATTGGTGACTATCTGTTCGTCTCCAAAACCACATACGGTTACAGCCGCCATTCACTACCGTTCAGCTTACCGCTCATCCCGGGCCGAATTTTATATGACAGTCCGGAACGGGGAGACGTTTTTGTTTTCAAAAAACCTCCCGAGAACAATACCGATTACATCAAGCGGGTCGTTGGACTGCCAGGGGACACCATTCAGGTCCTTGGCGGTATCCTTCACATCAATGGTAAAGCCGTATCGCGCCGTCGCATCGAAGATTTTGTTGAACTTGATGCTTACGGCGTTTCCAGCCGCACCCCTCAGTTTATTGAAACCCTGCCCAATGGTGTGCAACACAAAATCCTGGAAGCCGACGGTGATACGGCTCGCCTGGACACGACCAAGGTTTATACCGTACCGGAAGACCACTTTTTCGCCATGGGCGATAATCGGGATAATTCATCAGATAGCCGTGTATTCGGCTTCGTTCCGAAAGAAAACCTAGTGGGACCGGCGGAATTTCTGTTCTTTTCCATTGATAATTCCGCTCCGTGGAAAATCTGGACCTGGTTTGATAAGCTGCGCCCTGAACGCATTTTTGAAGGTGTCGAATGACGGCAGGGCGGCCTAAAAAGACCAAAGACGGCGAAACCGCAACCTTGAGCGTCGCGGGGCTTGAAACAGCCATCAATTATTCATTTTCCGATACATCTCTGGCCTTGACCGCCCTTACACATTCCAGCGTCGCCCGCAAACGCCAGTCTTCCAACGAGCGGCTGGAGTTTCTGGGCGACAGAGTGTTAGGACTGGTAATCGCCGAAATGCTCTATGAGCAGTTCCCCGACGAAGCCGAAGGGGCGCTAGGGTACCGGTTCCCGGCCCTTGTCCGCGCCGAAGCTCTGGCCCACGTTGCCGATCAATTGGGATTTTCCCGATTTCTATTGATTGATGACCTCGAATTTGCCGGTAATCCAAAACGCAAAACCAGCATCCTCTCGAATGCCTGCGAAGCGGTTATCGCGGCCCTCTATCTGGATGGTGGGCTGAGCGCTGCGCAGCGCTTTATCGAAACCCACTGGCAGGCCTTGCTTGAGCAGGACCTGACGCCACCCAAAGATGCCAAAACCCGTTTACAGGAACTGGTGCAAAGCAGGGGAGCCCCGATACCAGTTTATCGCATTGTCGAGCGCACAGGCCCGGACCACGCCCCGGAATTCACCTTAGAAGTCTCGGTTGAGGGAGAACCCCCTGCCACCGCAACGGGATCTTCCAAACGGGCCGCTGAAACAGCAGCCGCCGAAACGCTGCTCAACCGCCTTACAGGACACCTGAATGATTACTGAACACTCTTCTTCCAAAGCCGGGTTCGTTGCCATCGTTGGCGCCCCCAACGTCGGCAAGTCAACGCTGCTCAACAAAATGGTCGGAACCAAGGTATCCATTGTTTCGCCTAAGGTTCAGACCACACGCGCCCGCGTGCTCGGAATTTGTATCGAAGGAGGCTCGCAGATTGTCTTTATCGATACGCCGGGAATTTTTACACCACGCCGCCGCCTTGACCGGGCCATGGTCGCCGCCGCCTGGGGTGGTGCCGGAGACGCCGACGACATTTTGCTACTGATCGACGCGACACGGGGCATTGACGACAACACCCGATCAATTATTGATCGCCTGAAAAGCACCGAACGTAAGGTCATTATCGCCATCAACAAAGTAGATCTGGTTAAAAAGCCAAATCTTCTTGATTTGACGAACGACCTCAACCTTCACAACATCGCATCTGAAATATTTATGATTTCGGCAGAAACCGGGGAGGGGGTGTCCGACCTGCTTGCCTACCTAGGTGATCGCATGATGGAAGGGCCCTGGCTGTTTCCCGAAGACCAGATTTCCGACATGCCCCAACGCCTGCTGGCCGCCGAAATCACCCGGGAAAAGCTGTACCTCAAGCTCCATCAGGAGCTGCCATACGCAACCACGATCGAGACGGAAAACTGGGAACAACGTGAGGACGGTTCGGTTAAGATCGACCAGATCATTTATGTTGAACGGCCCAGCCAAAAAGCCATCGTGCTGGGTAAGGGCGGGCGGCAGATCAAGGCATTGGGAGAATCTGCACGCCGGGAACTCGAGGAAATTCTGGACGTTCGCGTGCATCTCTTCCTGTTCGTCAAGGTTCGCGAAAAATGGGGCGACGACCCCGACCGCTACCGCGATTGGGGTCTCGACTACAACGCCTGAAGAGGTGTTTCACTCAGTCCCCATCATACCTTAGGCTGCCTTAATTTGCCTTAGGAATTCCTCGACGTGGGAGCTGACATTGTCTGATTGCACTGTCAGCGTTTCAACCGCCTCAATAACCTGTGTTGCCGCTTGACCAGTATTTCCAACGGCATTGTTCACGCCGGTAATATTGTAGGAGACTTCGGTCGTACCGGTTGCCGCCTGTTCAACGTTACGCGCAATCTCCTGAGTGGCGGATCCCTGTTCATCAACGGCGACGGCAATCACTGCGCCAATTTCATCGATTTCAGTAATAGTCTTGGCGATACGCTGAATCGCCACCACCGCGTCCTGGGTCGCTCGCTGGATGTTATTGATCTGGCTGCCGACTTCTTCAGTCGCTTTAGAAGTTTGGTTGGCTAGATTTTTCACCTCACTGGCAACCACTGCAAACCCTTTGCCAGCATCACCAGCACGAGCTGCTTCGATGGTCGCGTTTAATGCCAGCAAATTAGTTTGATCAGCGATATCATTAATCAAGGCGACGACTTCACCAATCTTGTTAGCGGCTTCAGCCAGCCCTTGAATCTGTTCGTTGGTTTGCGCAGCATCCGTCACGGCTTTACCGGCAACATCTGAAGACTGTGAGACCTGGCGGCGTATCTCGTTGATCGAAGAGGACAGTTCTTCAGCTGCTGCGGCGACCGTCGCCACATTGGTAGAGGCTTCCTCGGAAGCAGCTGCCACTGCGGTCGCCTGGGTTGTGGCTTCCTGAGTCGTCGATGCCATACCCTCCGCCGTGTGTTCCATACTGCCCGTTGCTGCCCTCATCTCAGTGAGGGAGGTCCGAACATGGCTATCAAAATCGTTCGCTAATTCTTGCAGTGTCTCTGCCCGGGCGAGCTGTTCTGCCCTGGCCTTTCTACGTTCGTCCGCCATCTGGGCGGCCTCGGCCTTGTTATCCATAAAGGCAGCAAGGGCTGATGCAATCGGCCCAAACTCATCCTGGCGATCCGGACTGAGGTTAAGCGTCACCGCAACGTCGTCGGACATGACCATTCCAACATCTTCATTGAGGTCTTTAAAACTATTGGTAATTGTCCGATAGAGTACGATAACCCCAACGACCATCGCGACAGCGGCGATTACCGACAGAATGATCAACAGTCTGATCAAGACGTCATTGCCTTCACGCTGTTCCTTTACCAGGGCTTGCAGGTCGCTCAAATTGGTTGATGTTTTCTCTTCAACCAGCTTCACCAATTTATCCATGGCCTCGCTCATTGTCCCGGCAACGCTATCGAATTGCTGCATCTGCGGGTTGCCCCCTTCGGGGCCTTTGTTGATATAGGCCTGGGCCATTTCCTGACCACCCGCATAGAACGGCGGGAAGGCGGCTTGAAGCGCGTCCAGCGCCGTCAAGACCTCCGGAATTTTCAATTCGACGGCATGGCCTCGAGCTCGGGAGACGTCCTCCTCGAACTTCTTGGCAAACCCCTCAGCTTCAGCAAACCCATCGTCAAAACCCGGCAGCCCTCGCGTGGCAGCGATGTCGGTCAGCCATCCTTGCACCTGAATCACATCAGCCTTGATCTCCAAGATGCTGATCAGCAGCGGTACGGATGAGTGCGATACGAGCCCGACCTGGTTCTCAGTCCTCTCCAGTTCTGGCCCTTGAGCAACCAGCTTCACAATGGCAACTCCGAAACCACCGATCGTCAGCAGGACAATTAGCCCGAGAACTCCGAAAATTTTTGCCTTGATCGTCATCTTGAATCTCCCCACGGGTTGGCGGAGTAGGCAGCATCCCCTACGCCACGACAGGTAAAGTATTCTGAGTTCAGATCTAAAATTCGTCGCTGTTCTAAACGTGAATTCGCACTGAACTCCACACCCGATTACTACGGCACGGACTGAAAGTAATTACGACACATACTAGCGATTACTTATATTCCGAAATAAAAATCTAAATCGCCAACAGTGTATACATACGTAATTGATGCCAGTGATTGCCATCGCATATCACCAATATGCCCAATACTATTATTTTTATATTTCTATCTATGTCAGAATATTTCGTACTTATTTAGTCAAGTATTATACTAACTCACTATTATTCTTGATAAATATCAATTTACTTTAGAATCAAAACTGCTAATTTTCCCCATGCACAAACTAACACACTACGTTTTAATCTTCTCTCTAACCTTGCTTTTTTCCGTGGTTACACAAGCCGGTGAGCTGTCAGGAACGGCCCTGGTCAAGGATGGCCGCACTTTCGTCATTAACGGTACAGTCGTTGAACTCTATGGCATCGATGCCGTCGACATCGATCAGGTTTGTCATACCAAACGTCAAAAGGAGTTCTCCTGCGGACACGTCGCCGCGACGGCGCTCGCCACCCTGGTACGCAATGTTATCGTTACCTGTCAGCCGGAAGGCCCCCCGGAGCCAACTTTGAAGGCAATCTGCCAAGGTGGACCCATGGATATCGCCGAACAACAGGTCCTACAGGGCTGGGCCTTCGCAGACCCGGAGACGGGAGACAAATATCGCCGGGCCGAACGCGCCGCCAGATCACTTAATGAAGGCATCTGGAAAGGCCGGTTCGATTTTCCATGGGACTGGCGAAAACAGCATCGCTGATCGATTGTCAGCATGGTAACGTCCGGGTATGGACTGGATTGACCGGGGTATTGTCCTCACCGCACGCAAACATGGCGAATCATCACTGATCGTCAGCCTATTGACTGAACACCACGGCCGCCACGCGGGGCTGGTGCGTGGTGGTGCCGGGCGGCGCAACCGAGGAGTTTATCAGCCCGGAAACCTTGTCAACGCCCAGTGGCGGGCCCGGCTTGCAGAGCATCTCGGAACCTATACCTGCGAACTTCTAGAGGCCAAAACTGCCGCACTTCTGGATAGCCCATTGGAACTGGCAGCCTTGCAATCGGCATCGGCTATGACTGAAACGGCACTGCCGGAACGTGAAAACCACCCCAATATTTTCAATGGGTTATTGATTGTTCTTGAGTCATTTCATGATCAAAAAATCTGGCCCACTGTCTATGTCAAATGGGAACTGGGGTTACTTAAGGAGCTGGGGTTTGGGCTTGATGTCAGTTGCTGTGCGGCAACCGGACAAACTGACGACCTTATTTATATATCTCCCAAAACCGGGCGTGCAGTGTCGCGTCAGGCGGGCGAACCTTATCGGGATAAAATGCTGTCCTTGCCGGAGTTTCTTATCAATCCAGAGGTGCCGTGCGGCTTACCTGATCTTTATAACGCCCTGAAACTAAGTGGATATTTTTTGGAACGCCACGCCTTCGGCGGGGCGTCACTGCCACCGGCGCGCACCCGATTTGTCGACAGGATCCGTCAACGCATTAAAGTCAGCTGACTAAAATTCGACAAGAACAAAACACGATCAATTGACGTTCCGAACAGATCAGCTACTATATCTGGTAGATTTTTATGATAGATTCGGAACGATTCCATGGCTAAATCCGCGCCTGAAGGCGAAATTCGTGACACCCGGCTGGCTGATGCCCTTAGCGAAAGGTACCTGTCCTACGCTCTGTCAACAATCATGTCGCGATCCTTACCGGATGTCAGGGACGGCCTGAAACCGGTTCACCGTCGCTTGTTGCACGCCATGCGTCAGCTTAAACTTGACCCCGACCAGGGGTTTAAAAAGTGCGCCCGCGTGGTTGGCGACGTCATGGGTAAATATCATCCCCATGGCGATGCCTCGATTTATGACGCTCTCGTCCGCATGTCGCAGGATTTCGCACAACGCTACCCGTTAATCGATGGGCAGGGGAACTTCGGGAACATCGACGGGGATAACGCCGCTGCCATGCGGTATACCGAATCACGCATGACCGAAATTTCCAAGTTTATCCTGGAAGGCATTGACGAAAACGCGGTTGATTTCAGAGATACCTATGATGGTGAAGACGAGGAACCCGTCGTCCTGCCATCCGCCATTCCGAATCTGCTGGCCAACGGCGCTTCGGGGATCGCGGTCGGAATGGCAACCAACATTCCGCCACACAACATCGGCGAGCTGTGTGACGCACTTCAGCACCTGATCAAGTTCCCCAATGCAGGTATAGGCAAACTGGTTGAATACGTTAAAGGCCCGGATTTCCCGACTGGCGGCATTCTGGTTGAATCCACCGAAACCATCGTTGAAGCCTACAAAACGGGGCGTGGTAGTTTTCGCACCCGGGCCAGATGGGAGACGGAAAAACTCAGTCACGGTCAGTATCAAGTGGTGATCACCGAAATCCCCTATCAGGTGCAGAAATCCCGCCTCATCGAAAAAGTTGCGGAATTGCTGATCGCCAAGAAACTGCCGTTGTTGGCAGATATTCGCGATGAATCCACCGAAACCGTGCGCATCGTTTTGGAACCAAAAAACCGCACCATCGAACCCGATGTGCTGATGGAACACCTCTATAAACAAACTGATCTGGAAACCCGTTTCGGCCTCAACATGAACGCGCTGGACGCCAGCAACACGCCGCGCGTCATGAATTTACGCGAAGTCCTTCAGGCCTTTCTCGATCACCGTCATGAGGTGTTGATCCGGCGCTCCAACTTCCGTCTGGACAAGATCGAACGTCGTCTCGAAATTCTCGGTGGCATGCTGATCGCCTATCTCAATCTTGATGAAGTGATCCGCATCATCCGTGAAGAAGACGACGCCAAGCAGGTGCTGATGAGAACGTTCGATCTGACGGAACTGCAAACGGAATCAATTCTGAATATGCGGTTGCGTCAGTTGCGCAAACTTGAAGAACTTGAAATCCGCAAGGAAAACGAGGCCTTACAGGCGGAACGCTCGGACCTCAAGGGACTGTTAAGCGACGAAGACGCTCGCTGGAAAACAGTCAGCGGCCAGATTTCCGAGATCAAGGCGACGTTCGGCCAGAAAACCGAACTTGGCAAACGCAGAACTGATATTGGCGAACCGCCCACCGCTGTCATCGTACCGCTGGAGGCATTGATCGAAAAAGAACCGATCACCATCATCCATTCTGATAAAGATTGGATCCGTGCGGCTAAGGGGCACATTGATAACGCCACAGACATGAAGTTCAAGGACGGGGACCAGCTGCGCTTCTCGATTCATGCAGAGACCACCGACAAACTGATCATCTTCGCCACCAATGGACGATTTTATACACTTGGCTGCGACAAACTGCCGGGCGGGCGCGGCCATGGTGAACCACTGCGCCTGATGATCGATCTTGCTAACGGCCACGACGTTGTTGACATGTTTATCTTCAGGGGTGGGCGCAAATTAATTGTCGCCTCCGACGTCGGGCGTGGCTTCATCGTCGAGGAAGACGACCTGCTGGCCCAGACTAAAAATGGCAGACAGGTTCTGAACCTGAAACCGGGTGAGGAGGCGCAGACCCTGGTTACCGTCGGCGATGGCCATGACCACGTCGCTGTGCTTGGCACCAAACGCAAACTTTTGATTTTTCCGATGGACGAACTGCCGGTGATGGGACGCGGCGGCGGCGTCATCCTGCAACGCTATGCCCAGGGCGGATTGGCTGACGTGACCACGCTTTCGCTGGAGGAAGGCCTGACCTGGTTAACTGCAGCCGGGACCCGCACGGAAAAAGAAATCGGCGATTGGGTTGGCAAACGGGCCCAGTCCGGCCAACTTCCATTCAGGGGATTCACCAAGGCCAACGCGTTCAGGTAATGTCCGAAGGTCCCGAAATCTCGTTTCGTGATGCACGGCGGAATGAGCTCGGCAAAATTATTCAACTGCTTGCTGACGACCCCATGGGGGCAACGCGGGAGACCTCTGCGTCGGTACCTGACGCCCAATACATAGCCGCGTTTGACGCCATTCAGGTTGATCCGAATAACCGATTGATTGTCGCCGTCATTGGAGACGAGGTGGTCGGCTGCCTGCAATTGACGTTCATACCGGGCCTCAGCCGCAATGGAGCGACCCGTGGACAGATTGAAAGTGTTCGTATTGCCCGGCACTTGCGGGGCAGGGGGGTAGGTCAACGTTTTTTTGAATGGACCATCGAAGAATGCCGTACACACGGCTGCCAGATGATTCAACTGACCACTGACAGGTCCCGTAAAGACGCGCACCGATTTTATGAACGACTGGGTTTTGATGCAACGCATGACGGTATGAAACTGGTTTTCTAAGAATCAGCTTCGGCCCACACCAAATTTCGAACTGCCGTAGATAGTATCGAGTTGAAATTACCTAATTTTACGTGTATCAGATCGCTTAAGTGGATTAACATCCCATGATTATCACTTATAACGATTCTGTATTCCGGTACAAAGGGCACTCCGTGCAGATACAAGTTGCGTTCGAGACAGTTCCGCTTACCGAACTTCCGGCAGATTTGGACAGGGTTTATCAGTACTGGCTGGGCCTCCGTGGTGAACGCGCGGCACCCAGCTGGAAGCAGTTTGATCTGCTTCAAATTCCCGGACCTTTATTGCCCTTTACCCTGGTTAAGGATGTTGAATATCCGGGGCCGCTATTCCGATACCGGTTTTATGGATCAGGAATTGCAGAGGCGACCGGTTCAGACCAGACGGGCTTAACGACAGAAGACATTGCAAGCCCGGCTTTGGCCGAAGCTGTAAACGCCAACCTGCAGGAGTACTTAGCTGACCCAAGGCCGCGATATTATCGATTACATTCTTCCTTCAGCCGCGACGACCAGCCGGTTCAGGTCCATATACGCCTGCCATTGGCAGACAACGGTAAAGATATGGACAAAGTGGTTTCGGTCCTGAAACACTATGTTTCACCCTGGGATTACGATAGTGTTTTGCCACCGAAAGAAAATTGACCCGCAATTTTCTGGGATACGGGTTTCAGGGTGCCGAGAATGAAACACATTCATCTTGTTTTTCTACTGGGGATGGCGGCGTCGACCGTTTTCAACACGCCAGTATTTGCACAAATGCGAGACCGGGTCGGAGATGATTTTAGACGGGCTGATATTAATGATGACGGGAACCTGAACAAAGACGAGTGGCACACTCGCGGCAACTTTGTACGGCTGGATACTGACGGGGATGGATATCTGAGTCTCCCCGAAGTCCGCACCATCTACGATGGCCACGACAAACGATCCTACGACTGGCCGCCAGAAGGCGTCAGTCGTATGGCACCAAAACATGACTCGAGCATTGAAAAAGACCGAATTGAGTCAGCGGCTCTGAATCGCGAAACCAAATGTGCAATCGCCCGCGGACGCAAGTGCGACCCGGGGCCATCGGTTGAACGAGGGCTGCTTGAAACCGGGCTGGTACCCGTGTTCCCGTCATCTGCCATTTGCCACGGAATTGATGACACATTTGCTCTCGATTATACCTTCAAACGCTCGAGAGAGGCCTATCATGGCGGGATCGACCTGCCAGCTCGGTGGGGAACTCCAATGATCGCAGCGGCAGCCGGAACCGTGGTTGGAAAATTTCAAGGCGACAGATCGGCCCGGGGTATTGAAATCGTACTGCGCCATTCACCAGAGGATACAGGATTGCCCGTCTGGGTTTATACGGGGTATGGACACCTGGACAGAATGCCAGACCTAGATGTCGGTCAACGGGTTAATCTCGGGGACATCATTGGGCCGACTGGAAACTCCGGAGTCAGCGGTAAGAAAAAGCGTAAACAAACCTCCCTTCGCCGCCCGGCCATCCATTTCTCGGCGTTTTACAGTGAAACTGAAAAATTCGCTATTCACCGTGACGTCGTCGTCCCGGTGCGAGGGCATTGGGTTGATCCTGTCGCCCTTTATCGTCAGAAAGTACCGCTGGAGTCCGACGCCTTGAAAAATCTTCCCAAAGAAGAAAAAGGGGTTCCCATAGCTGTCCTCTTCGAGGACGGACAGGCGTCATCCAAATCTGCAAAATTTGTGTGGCCGTATATGTGCGACCGAGTCTAGAGACGCGGCCCGGTCTATGTTTTACGAAGGTCTGAAAACACCAGCCCGAGCGCAAATGCCAGATAGGTCGATCCTGCTGCGCGGTCAAACCATCGTCTCCGATGCCCCGAAAACAGTCGGTCGACACTTAACCCGACAGCACAATACCCCACATAAACTGCCACAGTGACGGACAGGGCGGAAGGCGCCAATACCATAAGTTGCGGACCAAGCGGCGTGGTAGTATCTATAAATTGCGAAAATACCGCCAACCAGACAAAGATTGATTTTGGATTTGTCAGGGAGATCAGGACCGCCCGCCTGACCAGTTGATACTCTGACCGACTGGACTCAACTTCTGTAACTTTTGAACTGGTGCCAGAGCGCAACATTGAAACTCCCATCCAGGCCAGATAACCAACGCCGAGCCATCGCAGGGATTCGAATAGGACCGGGTTAACGCTCATAAAGGCAGCCAAACCGGAAAGCGCCAGGGTCATGTGGATGTTCGCTGCGATGAAAACCCCAACGACGCTCCAGAGACCCTTGGCGAAACCGTAGGTCGCGGACGCAGAAATACAATTCAGGGCATTGGGGCCAAGCGGAAGGCTTGCCGCAACCCAGATCGCCATAAAAAACAGCCAGTCTTCAAATCCCATTATTAGCCCTTTAATCAGAGTGTTTAATACAAACGCTGGCGATACCGTTCCTGCATGGCGTGCTGTGACTCGGGCTCTTCAGTATCCCCGACCTGATCAGAGATCATGCGGCCCATGGTCGGTAATTTGCTCCGCTCAATTTGAGTTTCCGGGTCCCAGAGGTTTGATCTCATCAATGCCTTGGCGCAGTGGAGGTAAACGGCTTCAATCGTAACTATAAGAACGGTTGCCGGCAGCTTGCCGTCGACGACGAATCTTTCGAGCAACTCAACATCATCCCTGATTTCAGCACGACCGTTGACTCGTAGGGTTTCATCAACGCCGGGGATCAGAAAGATCAGGGCAACGTTTGGATTTTCAAGAATATTCTCAAACGTATCCAGGCGGTTATTTCCGGGACGATCCGGAATCGCAAGATGTGTATCATCAAGAACCTGAACAAACCCCGGCGTTTCTCCGCGTGGTGATACATCCGCCGGACCGCTGTCGGAAGACGACCCAATAACGAGAAACGGTGATAGCGAGATGAAATCGCGACAGTGTTTGTCGAGAGCTGTGAGCTCCTTCTCAACAGAACGACCGCCAGCCGCCTGGTAGCGACCCCGCAGGGCTTTGGCGGTGTCGATCACGGACATGCAGATGAACTTCTCTGCAAGGGTTTCCAGCCCTCGGGCGTGTGCATCTCCAAGGGCGGGAAGGTGGCCTTGTAAGCCATCTTGCGCGAGCTCTCTACCCAAAAGCCCAGATAAACATATCCAAGGCCCATCTGTCTGGCATTTTCAATCAACCACAGGATCATATAGGTACCGAGGCTGCGCGCATCTTCATCGGGATCAAAAAAGCTGTACACCGCAGACAGACCGTCATCGACCCGGTCCGCCAGCATGGCACCGATAAGGCGTCCGTCGGGAGTGCGAAATTCGGCAACAAAAGTATCGATCGGTGTTTCTTCAATCAACGCCTGATACTCATAAGCATCCATTTTTGCCATGTCGCCGCTGGCGTGGCGGGTGTGCTGATATTCACTGAATATCTGGTATTGCTCTGTGCTTGCGACGGCGCCGGTCTCGTCGACCGTGATGTCCCGGTTTTTGTTAAGAATACGGCGTTGTGAGCGCGAAGGCCTGAACCCGGGGACAACAATGCGGACTGGAATGCATTCCTGGCAACCGGGGCAGGCCGGGGCGTAGACGATGCCGTGACTGCGCCTGAACCCGGCCATGGAAAGCTGGTCGTGCAAATGAATGGCATCTCGCCCGACGAGCTCCGTCACCACTCGGCGTTCCAGCCGCCCCTCAATATAAGGGCAGGGCAGGCCGGTCGTCGCGAAGAAAAACTGAGTGCCGTAAATCGGTTGGTGTCTCATGTGACCCATACTTTCCCACAGGTCGCCCGACAACCTGCAGACAAAAGGTTAGGCCAAGCTGTTCAGCGAATCAACCAGCAAGCGCATAGAGCCTGCCGAGGCCCTATTGTGCTTCAATGGCCGGTTGCAGTTCCAGTACAATGCCTGACCCTGTCGGGGCTCCTTCAAGAGGAATAGCCGAACTGCCACCTTCCTGTAGCTGCTGACGTTTGATGTCACTCAGGCCAGGTAATACGTCTTGCTTTTCAGGTGCCGCAGCCGCTGGATTATTTTCCCCCGTACCTTTCAGCAAAACAATTGATAACCGCCGGTTTCGGGCATTTGTAGGATCATCCGGCATCAACGGTTCGGTCGCGGCTTTACCAACGACCCTGGAAAAACGCTCTTCGGGAACTTTAAAATGCTGCAACGACCGGCGAGCCGAATTCGCTCGATCAGCCGAAAGCTCCCAATTGCTGTATCCATTGTCGGTAACAAAGGGAACGGAGTCCGTATAACCGGAAACTGCGAGCTTATGCGGCAGCTCGTTAATTACCTTGGCGACCAGTTCAATCAGGCGCTTGGTATGCACATACATATCGGCACCGCCGCTCGGGAACATGGCGAGGCCGTCCTGATCGACGAGCTGGATACGCAGGCCTTCAGGAGTGTTATCAACCATCAGGCTTTCTGCCAGTTGGCGCATCTGCGGGATACCGGCAATGGTTTCTTCCAGTTCTTGTTTGGCTTTTTCGAACTGGTCCTGCTCGGCTTTTTCCAGATCCTTTGCCGTCGCATCAGCCTTGCCATTACCTTCAGCATCGGACTGGGTATCCGCATTGTCTTCGCCGCCGGTTCCGGCTTTGGGAGGCGGCAGGTCGACGGTGACGGCATCACGCGATGTCGAGTTGGCCGCGGCCCCATCTTCGGTAATAGTCTTGCCGCCCAGGATATCACCACTGCCGCTGGTTGAACTGGAGGCGGTCACCGGGGCGAAGTAGTTGGAGATGCCCTCAAGCTGTTCCTGGGTAACGGAATTCAATAACCACAACAACAGAAAGAAAGCCATCATGGCGGTCACAAAATCGGCGTAGGCGATCTTCCACGCCCCCCCATGGGCGCCGGCGTGTCCCTTGTTGATTTTCTTGATAATGATCGGTTGTGGGCCGGCCTCAGCCATTTCGAAATCCTGATCCGCTATGTTTTAAGCACAGTTATCCTGGCGCCGGCAGGTTCTGGATGGTCTCTTCAACTTCGGCAAAGGTCGGACGCATTTCACCCGCCAGAGATTTACGGGCAAACTCAACGGAAACCTGCGGAGCATACCCCTGCATGTGCCCCATCAGCGCGACCTTGATACACTGCATGTAATGCCCATCCGAACCGTAAATGGCGTTTAGCGAGGAAGCCATTGGCGCAAGCACTCCATAAGACATGAAAATACCAAAGAACGTCCCGACCAGTGCCGCCGCGATCAGGCCACCAAGAATTTCCGGCGGCTCTGTAATTGAGCTCATGGTGACGATTACGCCAAGCACAGCAGCAACAATGCCCAACGCCGGAACAGCATCTGCAAAATTCTGCATTGCCGATGCAACGGCGTGCTGCTCGCCGTGATGAATTTCAAGTTCCTCATCCATCACCGCTTCAACTTCGTGGGGCGTATTGGCACCCAGTGTCAGTAGACGCAGGTAATCACACAAAAATTCAACCGCATGATGATCACTCTGAAACATCGGATACGCGCCGAACAGGGTGCTGTCATGGGGATTTTCAACATGGCTTTCCAGCGCCAGATCGCCTTTCGATTTAGCCAGCTTGAAAACCGAGTAAAGGACACTCAAAAGTTCGGCGTAATGATCTTTTTTGTATTTTGGCCCCTTGATCAAGGTGCCGAATGATTTGGCGGACCCGATCAACACGGGTTTCGGGTTGGCAATGACAAACGCACCGATGCCGCCCCCAAGAATGATGACAAATTCAATGGGTTGCCAGAGAACGCCAAGATCTCCGTGAACGGAGTAGCCGCCAAAGACACAACCAATTACAACGATAATTCCAACGATAAAGAACATTTACAGTCCTGAATTTCCCTCAGACTAAAAGTCTAATTTCCCAACCCTTAGAGCCAGGTTGATATTATTGATCCAAACGCTATCGTTTAGGACCTCGACGAGCAAGTTTTAACTCATTTCAAGACGGGTCATGTTATGAACAAATGTAACAAATGAGCTGTAGATTTTTCTCACTTTTCGTCAGGAGAACCAGCCTTTCTGAACCAACCCCAAATCGCACGGCCTACTTTCTGCCATGAAATCGACCTCTACCCCAAGCAATTCTTGCAAAAAACCGTACCCGCCTATTTTGCTGGCAATGTTTGCCTTGCTTGTCGCAGTCCTGATTTGTATCGCGCTCTTGGCTGTACTGACGCGTTTTACCGACCTTCGGCCACAATTGCCCATTACGCTGGGCGCTATTGGCCTCACGGCTGCATTGATTGGAGTCGGCCTGAAATTGGCCCGATGGTGGGCCCCGATTCTCCTGCTTCTTCCCGCAGCACTTGGTGCATCGTTGTATTTTTCCGTGCCCCCATGGGTCTATCTGACCTGCTTTCTGGCCTTGGTGATTGTTTTTTGGAATGCCGCTGGCGAGCGGGTGCCGTTATATCTGACAAATTCCCGCACTTGGGCGGCCATTGATGGGCTGATCGGCAGGGACGCCTCCAGCTTTATCGACCTGGGGTGTGGTCTTGGGGGTATCCTTGTTTATCTGGGGCGCCGCCGCCCGGACATGACATTTACCGGAATTGAATCCGCCCCGATTCCCTACATGATTTCAAAACTCAGGGTCCGACTGTTCGGACCAAAGAACGTGTACATTCGGTTCGGTGACATGTGGGCCGAAAACCTTGGTGATTTTGACACCGTATACGGCTTCCTGTCGCCACAACCCATGTCCAGACTGTACCGGAAGGTAACGACAGAGATGCGACCCGAAACCACGTTCATCAGCAATTCATTCGCGGTCGAAGGGCAGGAGCCGGATGATATTATTGACGTCGAAGACCGACGCCAGACCCGGTTGCTCATCTGGCGACGCTGAACCGTTAACGCCGACGACCTTGTTCTGAGTCCAGCAGGCGTGTTGGGAAGCCTCCGCTTTCCAAGGCGTTCAGGATGTCATTGACGTGGTTTCGGTCAAGAGTTTCAACAACCACATCCAAATCAGCTTCCTTGATCGGCACATCATAATTTAGGCGTTGATGATAGACCTCGATGATGTTGCCGCCGCAATCTCCAATCAGGCGCGAGACCTTCGACAACACACCCGGAATATCCGGCAGTTTGATCCTGAGGCTGACGAGACGTCCTTCACGCACCAGACCACGCATTAAAACGGAGGACAGCAGCCGGGAATCCATATTTCCGCCGCTGACAATCAAACCGACCTGACGGCCCTTGAAGCGCTCGGCGTTATCCATCAGGGCCGCCAGCGCCGCCGCACCCGCACCTTCGGCAACCACCCGCGGACCTTCCAGATAAAGCTGCACTGCTTTTTCAATGGTGATTTCATCGACCAGAAGCACATCCGATACGAGCCGTGAGACGATCTCTCTGGTCAGGATTCCCGGCGCTTTGACGGCGATGCCCTCGGCAATGGTGGCGCCCGCCGTGTCCGGGATGCTTTCACCGGCCAATACCTTTGCCATTGCCGGATAAAGCGAGGACTGCACCCCAACCACCTCAATCTCAGGGTTGAGGGCCTTGGCGGCGAGGGCGCAACCAGAAATCAAGCCACCGCCACCGATGGGCACGATCAAAACGTCCAAATCCGGGTGCTCGGTCAGCATCTCCAGTCCGACGGTGCCCTGGCCGGCGATAATGTCAGGGTCATCAAACGGGTGAATAAAAACTTTGCCCTCGGTCTTGACCATGGACTCCGCCGCCGCCCAGGCTTCCGAAAGGCTGGCACCTTGTAGAATGACCCGGGCCCCAAGCGCTTCGGTTCGTTCAACTTTGGTGAACGGTGTTCCTTCCGGCATGAAGATCGTCGCAGGTATACCCAGGTTGGCCGCATGATACGCGACCCCCTGCGCATGGTTTCCTGCTGAAACGGCAACAACTCCCGTCTGTTTTTGCTCAGGCGTCAGTTTGGAGAGTTTGATATATGCGCCGCGCGACTTGAATGATCCAGTCACCTGAAGGTTTTCAAGTTTAACAACAACATCGGCGCCGACGGCGCTGGAAATAACCTCAGATGGCAGCGACGGCGTTCGCAGCACACGCCCGCTCAACGCTTCGGATGCCATTTGAATGTCGTTGATCGTGATGGTCATTCAGCTTCCCCTTAGCCTGAAGATGAGTTCTTGTAACACCATCACTCTGCTGCTTCACCTGGGCTTTTTGCAGGAGGCGGTTTTTTGGGGTGTAGGACCAGTTTTTCCACACCCTGAAGGCCCGGCGTGGTCGCATCGGCCATGAAGCGCAGATATTTGCCATCTCGCCAGCGGGTGATTAGGTCGGAATAATGTTGCGACAAAGGATTACCTGATTGACCCGTGGCGATCATGAACTGTGAATTGGCGATATCGCTCATGTCATATATGGCGCGAAATCCGGGCCCGTGGATGTGAGCGAAAGGGCTCTGTTGGTTGTTAACGCGCGTCGCCCCACGGTTGATTGTGTAGTTTCCACCATCGGACGCAATCGAAATGTTGCCCAGGCGGTCAAGCAGGGGAATGCGGCTCAGGATCTGGTGCGTAAACGTCGCCCGATGAACCTCTCCCCAGGTCCATTCACCGAGATCTGCACCAAATTGTTCCTTCAATTGATCGATTGCGCGTTGTAGTGCGTGGTTGACCAGCAGGGCGCAGTCTTCAGACGCCAGCGTCTTAATATTATCACACCACTCAGGTCGCCTCGACAGGACGGAGTTGAGAAACCTGGGACGTAACTTCAAATACCCCGGCATCAGGTCTCCCAATTCGTCCCCATAAATCAATTTGTTCAGTTCCAGCATCCAGGTTGAAAAAATCAACGGCTCCGGGCGACTGCGCGCCATAATCCCGTCCCATTCTTGCAACAAGGCCAGTGCTGATTTATCGATTTCGCGTTCAGTTCGGGTCATTTTGAGCAGTTTTGGCAGGAGGTCTCTTGCCATCAGCGAGACGGTATCGTTCTGCAAAGCCTGAACTTGTTTGAGCGAAATTGTCACAGTTGAATTTAATTTCTGTTCAATTCTTTCGGCACGATACCGGGCCGCCCAGTCGTGAGAAATAAAATAGGGATACATGTCGCTGACGGCCCGGTTGTTGGCATTGATGATGGTCGAAGATTGAGGATTAAGAAGGGATGGCATGTCGTCAAACGGTATAAACCCCTGCCAATCCGCGTCCTCCAGCCACCCCAGGACTGGCACCACACCACTCCCGGTGCCCCGAACAGGAACTTTCCCAGCCATCCTGTATCCGATATTGCCGTTACTGTCGGCATAGGCAAAATTCAAAACCGGGCCTTGCAAACGCCGCAGACCATCCTTGAAGGCCTGCCAGTTTTCAGCCCGGTTCAACGCGTAAAACGCGCCGGACGTCCGGTCATCGCCGAGAAGGTAAGTCGCTGAAAGCGCGACGACGTGGCCATCTTCGCCGAGTCCGCGCAGGTCACCGCGAATGTCCGACAGGATCGGACCGTGGCGGGAACTTCTGACGTTCAGAATATGGTCGGCCTGCCCCTTGATGCCGATGGTTTCCTGACGAACCTCAAATTCGGCCTCACCATCTGCCACCACATACCGGGACGGGTCAGCGTCGGATAGTTTTTCAACAAAAAGGTCTTCCACATCGGCTTCTGCAGAAGTGACTCCCCAGGAGATGTTAGAGTTCACACCAAGAATGTGAAACGGAACACCCGGAACCGTTGCCCCGGAGACCTTCAGCGTCGGTGTTTCAATCCGGGCCAGATACCACATAATCGGTGCGGAAAAACCGAGATGAGGGTCGTTGGCGAGGACCGCCCCGCCGGTATCAGATTTTTGCGGCCCCAACGCCCAAACGTTTGAAGCGCCCTTTGGCAGTCCCGATGGCCAGGGGGGGAGCTCGGAAAGCCCGGCCAGCAAGTCCGTGCCCAAATTGGACAAAGTCCCGGCCAATGACCCAACCAGTGTTACCGAAGCGTCAGCAGGGTAGGCGGGCCAAAGCTCTCCAACCCGTTCGGGGGCGATGCGCTTGGCAATCAAGGAGCGGAAAATCTCCGTCCGGTAATTTCCGGCCAACCGCGTCGCCATGATTTTGCCCCAGATCAGCGAATCCGCCACACGCCAGGGTTCCGGCGTATACCGAAACCCGGCAAATTCCAGGCTCGGCAGCCCGGTCTTGTTGGTCAGCCATCCGTTCACCCCACGGGTGTAGGCCTCAAACGCGTGGCGAACAGGTTCGTCCAGCCGTTTGACCTGACCCTCGGCAAGGTGGTAAAGGCCGAGCGTGCGCATCCATTTGTCGGCACCCAGTGTCGCTTTGCCCATAACTTCGGACAACCGTCCGGCACCAAAGCGACGCATCGTCTCCATCTGCCAAAACCTGTCCTGGGCATGAACGTAGCCGAGCGCGAAGTACGCATCTGCATCGGTTTCGGCCCGAATATGGGGCACGCCGTCGCGATCTCGGGAGATCACCACTGAAGACTGTATACCTGCCAGTTGGACCGTGCCTGTGGTGTCAGGCAGCGACGTCCGTAACCAGAAAAATCCGCTCAATGCTACCAGAACGATGAGAGCGGGGAGGCCGATCGTTCCGATGATAAGGGATCGCCTCACAACGGGAGGGCTGAAAGCTTGGGTGGTTTGCCGCAGATCATTCTATTTGATAACACTCGAAGTCTTATGATTGGGGATCAATTGCACAGCTATATTGGATGAACTATAAGTCCAATATTACCCACCATTTAACTTCAGATACTATCAGGATTTTTTTACCATGACGACTGGGCCGCTCCACGGAATTCGCGTATTCGATCTCACCCGCATTCTAGCCGGGCCCTCATGCACTCAGATGCTGGGCGACATGGGAGCCGACGTGATCAAGATCGAACGCCCCGGCAGCGGCGACGACACCCGACGTTTTGCACCGCCCTTCATCCGTGATGACAGCGGGGCTGATACCGAAGAAAGCGCTTATTTCTGCTCCACCAACCGCAACAAACGCTCACTTACCCTCGACCTAACGCAGGCAAAGGGACAAGACATTGCCCGCCAACTGATTGCCAAGTGCGATGTCCTGGCAGAAAATTTTAAAACCGGTGGATTGGCGAAATATGACTTGGCCTATGCCAACCTGAAAGATGAGTTCCCCGCTCTGGTCTATTGTTCGATCACCGGGTTCGGCAATACCGGCCCTTATGCTCCACGCCCCGGGTACGATGTCCTCATCCAGGGGATGGGTGGGTTCATGAGTGTCACCGGGGACCCTGAAGGGGACCCTCAAAAAGCCGGGATTCCCATCTCCGACCTGATGGCCGGCATGTATGCCGCTGTCGCCATCAACGCCGCCCTCAGGCACCGAGAAGTGACGGGAGAGGGGCAGTTCATCGATATCGGCATGCTCGACACCACAGCGGCCATGCTGTCGATCATGGGGGCAAATTATCTGGCGACTGGCAAAAATCCACCAAGACTGGGCAATGCACATCCGAATATCGTGCCGTATCAGTCGTTTCCGACTGCCGATGGCGATATCATTCTGGCGGTTGGAAATGATGGACAGTTTGAGCGGTTCTGCAAGTTTGCCAAGATCGAACATATGCTGGAAGACGAACGGTTTTCCACCAACGGTGCTCGGGTTCGCAACCGCGATGAAATCGTGCCGATCCTGCGCGATCTGATTAAAGGCAAACCCTCCAAACACTGGCTGGAGGGCCTGGAAGCCGTAAATGTGAGCTGTGGGCCGATTAATACACTTGAGCAGGTGTTCGATGATCCGCAAATAAAGGCCCGCGACATGCGCCTGCAAATGGACCATCCCGTTGCCGGTGATCAGCCTATTGAGCTCATCGGCAGTCCGCTTCGTATGTCGGCGACACCGCCAACGTATCGGCGTTCTCCGCCGATGCTCGGGCAACACACCGAGGAAATTCTCCGCGAGTTGCTGGGCACCCACGATGACGACATTGCAACACTAAGGGCAGAAGGCATTATCTAGTGGAGATCCAGCGCAGATTTGAGGCCTCGGGCCCCGCTGGACCACACAACATCGCCTACATGGATTGGGGTGATACAGACAATCCAGATGTTCTTTTTTGCGTTCACGGATTGACCCGCAATTCCAGGGACTTCGATTCTATTTCGAAAGCTCTACATGAAGACCGTCGGGTGATCTGCTTGGATGTTGCCGGACGAGGGGATAGCGACTGGTTGAGCAATCCGGAAGATTACGGTTATCCACAGTATATGGCAGATGCGCTGGCCCTGCTTGGACATCTCGAGTGCGAGCGGGTTGACTGGCTCGGCACATCCATGGGCGGCATCCTGGGGATGATGATTGCAGCGTTGCCGGACTCGCCGATCAAACGCCTAATCGTCAACGACATCGGACCTTTCATTCCCAGAACCGCATTAAAACGAATATCTGAATACCTGAGTGATCGACCGGCGTTTCCGTCGCTGGCGGCGTTTGAGACACATCTTCGCACCATTCACGCACCGTTTGGCCCCTTAACGAACGAGCAGTGGCACCATCTGGCGACCCATAGCGCACGTCAGATTGGTGCCGGTCACTGGGACTTCAAATATGATCCGGCCATAGCGATTCCGTTCGCGGAAATCGCCGGTCAAGACATTGATCTGTGGGACATATGGGATGCGATATCCTGCCCGACTTTATTGCTGCGCGGCGAAAACTCTGATGTTTTACCACGAGAGACCGCCAAGCAGGCACAAACGCGCGGCCCCAGGGCGACGGTGCATCAGTTCGATAACATCGGCCACGCCCCGGCGCTGATGGCGACGGAACAGATCGACTGCATAACAAACTGGCTGTCCGGATGACATTTTGAAACATCCAGAAACACTGCTGAAACATGGATTAAGGCTAAAGTAGTGTATCTTGACGACGAAAGGTTATAATAAGAATTGTCCGATCCGAACCAAGATTGATGTTATAGACACGAAAACCTGACGCGTTGGAGTACTTTTGAGATGGATACCGCCTTAGCGACCACAGACACCCACGATCTTACAACCACTCACCCTGGTGAGGACCTGGAAGATTTCGTAACTTTTTTTGTCGCCGACCAGATGTTTGGTATTCCGGTTCTCAAGGTTCAGGATATCCTGACACCTGACAGTATCGCGTCAATTCCCCTGGCTCCACCGGAAGTTAAAGGCTCCATCAACCTTCGGGGACGGATCGTGACGGTCATTGATGTTCGTGTCCGCCTCGGCCTTGACGACAAAACTGAGACTGATGGGACCAACAATATGGGGGTCACTGTCGAACACCAGAACGATCTTTATACCCTGTTGGTTGACCGCATCGGTGATGTGGTTGGGCTGTCAAACGACACATACGAGAAAAACCCGGCGACTCTTGATCCAAAATGGCGCGAGTTTTCAGTCGGCGTATACCGGCTCGACAAACAGTTGCTGGTCGTTCTGGATGTCGATCAGATGCTGGATATCGTTTCCGTCTAATAGGGCCTAACCAGCGTTCAGAATTCTGGCAGCATCGCGGGCTGCGTAGGTTAGTATTCCGTCTGCACCAGCGCGCTTGAATGATCGCAATGCTTCCATCATGACCTGATCGTAATCAAGCCATCCTTGATCGGCGGCGGCCTTTAGCATGGCGTATTCACCACTGACGTTATAGACAAACGTTGGAACGCCAAAGGCTTCCTTAACCCGCCAAACCATATCCAGATACGGCAGTCCCGGTTTGACCATTACTGAGTCAGCCCCTTCAGAAATATCCATCGCGACTTCGCGAAGCGCCTCTTCGGTGTTGGCGGTATCCATCTGATAGGTTTTCTTGTCACCGGTCAGGGCGCCGCTTGAGCCCACTGCATCCCGAAACGGTCCGTAATAACCGGATGCATATTTAGCCGCGTAGGACATGATGGCGACATGATCAAATCCCTTGTCATCAAGGGCTTTACGAATGGCCCCGATACGCCCGTCCATCATGTCCGACGGTGCAATAATATCGCAGCCAGCTTCGGCCTGAACGACGGACTGCTGGCACAAAACCTCCAGCGTTTCATCATTAAGAATTACCCCGTCGCGGACAATACCGTCATGCCCATCGGAATTAAACTCATCAAGCGCAACATCGCAAATCACCCCGACATCAGGCACGGCTAATTTCAATGCACGCACCGCCCGGCAAACCAGACCGTCCGGATTGAAGGCTTCGCGTCCATCCGGCGTTTTTAGTGACGGTTCGATGAAGGGGAATACAGCGACAGCCGGAATACCGAGATCATGGGCGGCGGCAACTTCCTCCGTAAGAACGTCGATGCTCAGTCTGTCGACACCTGGCATGGAGGGGATCGGTTGCCGTTGGCCATCGCCTTCAACAACGAACACCGGCCAGATCAGATCATCCACCGACAGCCGGGTTTCAGCAACCAGACGCCGCATCCACGGATGGGCGCGATTGCGACGCATACGGGTTGCCGGGAAAGTGGGGGAGGGATGAGAATTTGAGCTCATGGCATATTCCTAACGCAGATAGCTGTATATTCAGGTAGTAATCATGAACCGACTACCAGCCTAATCAGGAAACAACCAAGAGCCGGGACGAAAGTCAACGTAAACTGAGGCAAACCGTAATCAGCCTGTATCCTAAAGGCGGTATTTACAGCAGATTCAGCGCCCGGCATTTTTCCCGCAACGAAACAATGCCATCAACAACATGGCCATTGATTCCGATTTCACGCGCAGAAGCTATATTTGCCGACGTGTCGTCAAAGAAAATGATGTCATCTGCATTAACTCCCAAATCTTCGATGACCGCCGCGTATATTGCCCGGCTCGGCTTCACCAGGCCCATCTGAAAGGATAAATAGTGGTGGTCAAAATACCCCGACAACCCAAACTCATGGCCAATCCGCTGCCAATGAATTGCGCAGGTATTGCTTAAACAAGCCACTCGGAAGCAACTTCCTAATTCCGCCAACAGTTTCTCGATACCTGGAAACGGCGGCCTGACCCAGGAAACAAACAGTTTTAGAAACTCAACGGATGAAACCGGCACACGCCATTCTTCAATAAATTCCCGCGCGAACTCTTCAGCACCGACTTTCCCTATTTCCAACCCGATTACCGCCGGCGAGGTGAGCCATTTGTTCCTGACTTCATCCAGGGTCAGGTCAGGCCTCCACATTCGATGCACTTCTTTCATCCCGGAAAATTCATTAACAACATTTCCCAGATCAAAGAGCAGTACGGGATTTGTGGGTTTGGTGGCCGAATTCATTTTAAATTCCTGTTTTCTACGATTCTTTAGATGCAGCCACGGCGCGGTGATAAGTCATATGCAATTCAGGATATTGAGGCGGTTGGGAGCATAATCCGATTGCACCTTCCTTCAAACCACTACACCGACCTTTCCTGTACTCCCAATAAAGGAAAAATATTTACAAATTAGCAAAGCATCTTTACGTTTACGTAAACGTAAAGATAGAGTATATTTTAGAGTCGGCCAAATGTGGTCGCCGCGCTAGAATGGTCTCCTGGTCTTTTGCTTGCATAAATTCTGAAGGAACATGCCATGCCCGATGATGGACAGTCTGTAAACACCGCGTCCGCAACGGCTTACAAAGCGAAAAACCCGGTGCGGTTTGTGACCGCCGCCAGCCTGTTTGACGGCCATGACGCGTCGATCAACATCATGCGGCGGATTTTGCAGTCTTCTGGCGCCGAAGTCATTCACCTCGGGCACAACCGCTCGGTCGATGATGTTGTCACAGCCGCAATCGAGGAAGACGCCAGCGCCATCGCCGTCAGCTCCTATCAGGGCGGGCACGTTGAGTATTTCAAATACATGATGGATCTGCTGCGTGAGCGGGGTCGCCCGGACATCAAGGTGTTCGGCGGCGGCGGCGGGGTCATCGTCAGGGAAGAAATCACCGACCTTCATAAGTACGGAATATCACGCATCTTCTCACCCCATGATGGTCAATCGCTGGGCCTGCAGGGCATGATCTGGCAAATGATTGAATTGGCAGACCGTGACCTGACGACGAACCTGCCCAAGGACCTGAACGGACTCAAAGGTGGTGATACGGCGGAACTTGCCCGCGTGATCACAGCATTGGAACAAGGCAAGTTATCTGCCAAACAGAAAACCGAGCTGGAAAGCCTCGCCAATGAACGCGGATCCATCCCTGTTCTGGGCATTACCGGAACCGGTGGGGCCGGGAAATCTTCGCTGACGGATGAACTGATCCGCCGGTTTCGACTGTATTCCCGCGAGCCACGTATTGCCGTGATTGCCATTGATCCATCACGTAAAAAGACAGGTGGCGCACTGCTCGGTGATCGCATTCGCATGAATGCCATATCGGCTGACAACATCTATATGCGTTCGCTGGCAACCCGGGACTCCGGCTCCGAGGTGCCGCCCGCGATACCTGAAATCATCACAGCCTGCAAAGCCGCCGGGTATGATCTGGTGATCGTCGAGACGCCGGGGATCGGGCAGGGGGATGCGGCCGTTGTCGAACACGTGGATCTGTCACTTTACGTCATGACACCGGAGTTCGGCGCCGCCAGCCAACTCGAAAAGATCGACATGCTGGATTTCGCCGATGTCGTCTGCATCAACAAGCTGGACCGCAAAGGCGCGCTGGACGCCCTGCGCGATGTCAGGAAGCAGGTTCAGCGCAACCGTGAGGCCTTTGGTGTGTCTCCGGACGACATGCCGGTTTATGGCGCCATCGCATCACGGTTTGCCGATCTCGGTGTCAGTGCGCTTTATCAGGAACTGGTCAGTCAGTTTAAGGTAAAGGGTCTGGCCGATTTCGATAGTGACCTCCCCGCCCTGACGGTCAAGGCATCCGAGCCGGGCACAGCCATCGTGCCACCGGAAAACCAGCGTTATCTGGCGGAAATTTCGGAATGTGTGCGCGGCTATCACCAAACCATCCAGACCCAGTCTCGGATTGCCCGTGAACGCCAGCAACTGGTCGAGAGCAAACGCATGCTGTCGGAGGCCGGGAATGAGGAAGGCGCGCTGGATGGTTTGATCTCTGATCGTGAAGAGGCGCTTGATTCAAGGGCAAAAAAACTGATCGAGATCTGGCCCAAGGTGGTCGAGAGTTATTCCGGTGATGAGTATGTGGTCAAAATCCGGGATCGGGAAATCCGTACCACGTTAAAAACCAAAACGCTTTCTGGAAACTTTATCCCGCGGGTTTCGTTACCGAAATTTGAAGACCATGGCGAATTGCTAAAGTGGTTGCTGAAAGAGAACCTGCCGGGCAGTTTCCCCTATACGGCGGGCGTATTCGCCTTCAAACGCGAAGGTGAGGACCCGACGCGAATGTTTGCCGGAGAAGGCGACCCGTTCCGCACCAACGAGCGGTTCAAATATCTGTCCGAACACTCACCGGCTAAACGCCTGTCGACGGCGTTTGATTCGGTCACACTCTATGGGTTTGACCCCCATGAACGCCCGGATATCTATGGCAAGGTGGGAAATTCCGGTGTGTCAATCGCCACCCTTGACGATATGAAAGTCCTCTACGACGGCTTTGATCTGTGTAGCCCATCGACATCCGTCTCGATGACCATCAATGGCCCAGCACCAACGATCCTGGCGATGTTCCTGAATACTGCTATCGAACAACAGCTGGTAAAATTCCGCGCCGACAATGACCGTGAGCCAACGGACGAGGAGATGGAAAAAACCCGGGAATGGGTGCTGGAGAATGTACGTGGAACGGTCCAGGCCGATATTCTGAAGGAGGACCAGGGCCAGAACACCTGCATTTTTTCGACGGAATTCGCCCTAAAAATGATGGCCGATATCCAAGAATTTTTTGTCCATAACCGGGTCCGCAATTTCTATTCCGTCTCGATCTCCGGCTATCATATCGCCGAAGCCGGGGCCAACCCGATCTCGCAGCTGGCGTTCACGCTGGCCAACGGTTTTACTTTCGTTGAAACCTATCTGGCCCGCGGCATGAGCATCGACGACTTTGCCCCCAACCTGTCGTTCTTTTTCTCCAACGGCATGGACCCGGAATATACGGTCATGGGGCGGGTAGCACGACGTATCTGGGCGACGGCGATGCGCTTCAAATATGGTGCCAATGAACGCTCACAGAAACTCAAATATCACATCCAGACGTCGGGGCGATCCCTGCATGCCCAGGAAATGGATTTCAACGATATCCGCACGACGTTGCAGGCCCTGATTGCGGTCTATGACAACTGCAACAGTTTGCATACCAATGCCCATGACGAAGCGTTCACGACGCCGACATCGGAAAGTCTGCGGCGCGCGCTGGCTATTCAATTGATCATCAATCGTGAATGGGGTCTGGCGAAGAACGAAAACCCCAACCAGGGGGCTTTCATCGTCGACGAACTAACCGATCTTGTTGAAGAGGCGGTGTTGCTGGAGTTTGAACGTATTAGCGAACGTGGCGGCGTGCTGGGCGCCATGGAGACCGGCTACCAACGCTCACGCATTCAAGAAGAATCACTACACTATGAAACCATGAAACACGACGGCTCGCTACCCATTGTCGGGGTCAACACCTTCCTCAATCCCGATGCCGATGACGATGCGTTTACACCTGAACTTCAGCGTTCGACCGAAGACGAAAAACAAAACCAGATCACCCGGTTACGTGATTTCCAGAATCACAACAAACCCTCAGCCGAACAGGTGCTGGCGAAGTTGAAAATCGCCGCTACTGGCGGTGAAAACGTGTTTGCCGTGTTAATGGAGGCGGTCAAGGTTTGTTCTTTGGGCCAGATCACGGATGCCCTGTTTGATGCGGGTGGGCAATACCGCCGGAATATGTAATACACTGTCCGGACCATGAAGCCGGAAGATGTAAAACTGAGAGAAGTCCTGTTCGAATTTCACCACGTCGGGAAGGTCGTGCGCGTCACTGCTATAGACCCGAGGACAGGTATTGAGGCCATTATGGTCGGCGCCCCTAAATACGGCGAAGAAGCCTTGAAGCGTCTGGCGATCCGAAAACTCCGTTATGTTATCGCCAAGCGATATTCACAGCACGGTGTATGAACCTCAGGACGGTTTACGCCCGAGGCCGATTTGTTTGGCGAATTCCGAGCGACGCTTGGCATAATTGGGGGCAACCATCGGATAATCGATCGGCAGCTTCCATTTGGTGCGGTATTCGTCAGGGGTCATGCCGAACGACGTCCGTAAATGGCGTTTCAGCATCTTGAGTTTGCGGCCATCTTCCAGACAAACCAGATAATCCGGGGTTACCGAGCGACGCACCGGAATTGCCGGTTTTCCACGCTGAAGCTCATCAACGTCGGTGCCGTTGCTCAGCTTTTCCAGTGCCTCGTAGGTTCCGTTGATCAACGATGAGAGGTCTTCACGAATAAGTCGATTACCGCCAAGAAAAGCAGAAACAATATTTGTCGTCATACTCAGCAAATCGGCATGCGACACGGTTTTCTTGGGATCATCACTCATTATTGCCCCCCGGCTATGATCATTTTGTCTGGTTGCGGAGGCATCATAAGGACAGTAGCTTCGCTCGACAACCTTAGAAATCGTTATTTTCTGCCATTTTTTGAACAACCTCACCGAAATGAAAGTCGCAGACCGCAACCTGAATTTAGGGTTTTATCGAGGGCTAGTGTTTGATTGGTCTTATGGAACGAGATATGGTATCAGCACGAAACGTACTGGAACGTTTTTAAAACTCGGATACTGCCTGACCAGTATTGATTTTTCTTCTAGGGGGAAGAATGCCGACGGAAACTATTGCCATTGCCTGTGATCATGGCGGATTTGACCTGAAAGTCCTGCTGAAATCCGATCTTAAAAATGCCGGATATGAGGTTCTTGATCTTGGTACCGATTCTGACGACTCTGTTGACTATCCAGAGTTCGGCTTTGCCCTGGCAAACGCGATCAATGAAGAAAAGGCCAGCAGAGGCGTGCTGATTTGTGGAAGCGGCATCGGCATTTCAATCGCCGCCAACCGTTACCCAAACATCCGTGCCGCACTCATTCACGACGCTCTGGGTGCACGTCTGTGTCGCGAACACAATAATGCCAACGTGCTATGCCTGGGTGGACGATTAATCGGCCCTGATGTCGCACGTGATTGTCTTGACATTTTTCTCAAAACAGAGTTCGAAGGCGGTCGTCACGCTCGCCGCGTTGAAAAGTTGTCCAACCCAAGTTAAATAATAAATTCATAGGTTAGCCGCAAATGTCTGATTCCACTTTAAATTATACCTCCCCAGAACTTAAGAACTTCTTCAACCAAAGCCTCGCTGAACGCGATGCGACGGTCTTTTCTTCCATTGAAGATGAACTGGGACGCCAGCAAACCCAAATTGAACTGATTGCGTCTGAAAACATCGTTTCACGCGCCGTCATGGAAGCCCAGGGCGGGGTGATGACCAACAAGTATGCCGAAGGCTATCCGAGGCGGCGCTATTATGGCGGCTGTGAATACGTGGATGTCGCGGAGGCGCTGGCTATTGAGCGCGCCCAGAAACTTTTTGATTGTGCATATGTAAATGTTCAGCCGCATTCCGGGGCTCAGGCCAATGGTGCGGTGATGATGGCTCTGGTCAAACCAGGTGACACAATTCTTGGCATGTCACTGGCCGCAGGCGGTCATCTGACCCACGGTGCGCCACCGGCGCAATCCGGCAAATGGTTCAACGCCGTACAGTATGGCGTCAACCCGGATGATCATCTGGTTGATTTCGATGAGGTCGAGGATCTTGCCCGCGAACACCTGCCAAAACTGATTATCTGTGGCGGTTCGGCTTATCCGAGGACACTCGACTTTGCCCGTTTCAAGGAAATCGCCGACTCAGTTGGTGCCCTGTTGATGGTTGATATGGCCCATTTTGCCGGTCTGGTTGCGACCGGGGTTCACCCGTCGCCACTGCCGCACGCCGATATTGTCACGACCACCACACATAAGACACTTCGCGGACCGCGAGGTGGAATGATCCTCAGCAATAATACAGACATTGGGAAAAAGATTAATTCCGCTGTATTCCCGGGGCTACAGGGTGGGCCGTTGATGCACGTTATCGCCGCCAAGGCCGTGGCCTTTGGCGAAGCCCTGGAACCTGCGTTCAAGGATTATGCCGAGTTGGTCGTGTCGAACGCCAGACTGCTGGCCGAAACCCTCAAGGAACGCGGGTTTGACATTGTTTCGGATGGTACTGACACACATCTATTGCTGGTCGACCTTCGACCCAAGGGTCTCAAAGGTAACGCAGCCGAAGAGAGCATGGATCGCGCCGGAATGACCTGCAACAAGAACGGTATTCCGTTCGACCCGGAAAAACCCATGGTCACATCCGGTATTCGTTTGGGGACACCAGCGGGAACGACGCGCGGCTTTGGCAATGAAGAGTTCCGCCAAATCGGTAATCTGATCGGCGATGTCCTTGATGCACTTGCTGCTAATCCAGACGACAATAGTACGGCGGAAAACGAAGCACTGGCGAAAGTTCATTCGCTTTGTGAACGCTTTCCGGTTTATTCTGCGACGTAACGTTCGGGGTTCCCGGAGACGGCAACCACGCGCGTTGCCGAGTAGCGGGACGATAAGGGGAGGATAAAAACATATGCGCTGTCCGTTTTGTGGTCATGACGACACTCAGGTCAAAGATTCACGACCGACCGAAGACAACACCGCCATCCGGCGCAGACGGTCCTGCCCGGAATGCGGCGCCCGTTGGACGACGTTTGAACGCGTTCAATTGCGGGAACTCACGGTGGTCAAGAACGACAGTGACCGAGCACCGTTCGATCGCGACAAGCTGGCAAAGTCCCTGCGGATTGCACTTTCCAAGCGCCCCGTTGGCGAAGACCGTATAGAGCGCATCGTCAATTCCATCCAGCGTCAGTTGGAAACCTCGGGCGAAAGTGAAATCCCGACCAAGGCTATTGGTGAAATGGTCATGGAAAATCTGAAAGATCTTGATCAGGTGGGGTATGTACGCTTTGCCTCCGTCTACAGAAACTTCCGCGAGGCGAAGGATTTTGAGGCCTTCGTCGAAGAGCTGAGCGAGTAACAAAACGACTGCGTCCGACCACCGCTCCCACATGAAAACCGCCCTGGCGTTGGCCCGGCGCGGTTTGGGAAATGTCGCACCCAACCCTGCGGTCGGATGTGTATTGGTGCGCGAAGACCTGAATGATCGTGTTGTCGGACGTGGCTGGACCCAAGCTGGCGGGCGACCACACGCAGAAACGGAAGCCATCCGGCGGGCAGGGACTCTTGCAAAGGGTGCAACCGCCGTCGTCACACTGGAACCCTGCAACCATACCGGAGAGACCGGCCCCTGTTCGGAAGCCCTGATCAACGCCGGGATCAAACGCGCCGTCATCGCCATCCCAGACCCCGACCCGAGAACGGCAGGTCGGGGATTACAGCGCCTGCGAGACGCTGGAATAGAGGTCATTACTGGTGTTCTTGACGATCAGGCTCGCGACCTGAACGCCGGGTTCATTTCAAAGATCACACAAAACCGTCCGACGATCTCATGGAAGACGGCAACATCACTGGACGGTCGTATCGCCACGCATAGCGGCGACAGCCAATGGATTACCGGTGAAAAGGCCCGGGAGTTTGGCCACCTCCTGCGGGCCGAACATGACGCTATTATGATTGGCAGTGAGACGGCGCTCATCGACGACCCGTCATTGGCCTGCCGCCTTCACGGCATGTCAGACCGCTCACCCACTCGTATCGTTCTGAGCAGCCGTCTCCGCTTCTCCACCGATTGCCAACTGGTCAAAACAGCCAGGCAAATTCCGACAATGATTTATACGCTGGACATGGATAGGGGCCGACGCAATGACCTGGAAAAATCCGGGGTTACCGTCATATCGGCTGAGGCCGATGAAAACGGACGGATTTCTGTTTCCAGCGTGGCATCCGACCTGGCCCAACGCGGCACGACCCGGCTACTTCTGGAAGGTGGGGGCACCCTTGCCGCAAGCTTCCTTAAGGCAGATTTGATCGACCGGATATACTGGTTCAGGGCACCTAAGTTGATTGGCAGCGAAGGCCGCCCGGCACTGGGGGCGACAGATATTGACCGTCTCATTCAATCCCCGGCATTTACCCGGCGCTCAAACTGCGTTATGGGTGCCGATACTCTGGATGTCATGGACCGCGACAGGCGCAAATAAGCCGACCTGCGTGTTGAAAAGAGACCGATGTTTACTGGAATAATTACTGATCTTGGCCGCGTTCGTTCGGTTGTTGCCAAAGGTGACACCCGTTTCGAATTTACGACGGCCTTCGATACCTCGGGTATCGATATGGGTGCCTCAATCTGCTGTTCCGGGGTCTGCCTAACTGTTATCGAAACCGGAGATGACTGGTTTGCCGTCAGCGTCTCGGGAGAAACGCTGTCAAAAAGCACCCTTGGCGAATGGAAGGCCGATACACCTGTCAATTTCGAACGTGCCCTTAAAGTCGGCGATGAGCTGGGCGGGCATATCGTGTCTGGGCATGTGGATGGCGTTGGCAGCCTTGTCGGTCAGCATGAAGAAGGCGGCTCAACACGCATGACCTTCGAAGCGCCGAAGGAACTCGCCAATTTTATCGCCACCAAGGGATCAATCACCATTGATGGCGTTTCACTTACGGTCAATGACGTTGACGGACCCAAATTTGGTGTCAACATTATCCCCCATACCCGTGACGTGACGACCCTGGGGGAATTGCAGCCCGGGGGACGCGTTAATCTGGAAATAGACATGCTGGCACGCTATGTTGCGCGCCTGCTTGAGAAGGATTAGTTAATTTGCCGTATTCAGAATACCTCGCCTCCGTTGATGAGATTATCGAAGACGCCCGCAATGGCCGGATGTTTATCCTCGTTGATGATGAAGAGCGGGAAAACGAAGGCGATCTGGTGATCCCGGCGCAGATGGCGACACCCGAAGCCATTAACTTCATGGCCAAGTACGGTCGCGGCCTGATTTGTCTGACAATGACACCCGACCGCCTGCGTGAACTTGACCTGCCGCTGATGACCCAACGCAATGGGTCACGGCATCAGACGGCCTTTACGGTTTCAATTGAGGCCTGCGAGGGAGTAACGACCGGCATTTCCGCGTCTGACCGGGCGCGTACCGTCGCGGTCGCCATTGACCCGACCAAGGGTGCCGACGACATTGCCAGCCCAGGCCATGTGTTCCCTCTGGAGGCCCGACCGGGTGGGGTTCTGGTGCGCGCCGGGCATACCGAAGCGACAGTCGATGTATCACGCCTGGCCGGTCTCAACCCGTCGAGCGTCATCTGTGAAATTATGAACGAAGACGGCACCATGGCCCGCATGCCGGATCTGGTGAAGTTCGCCCAGTTCCATGGCCTTAAAATCGGCACCATTGCGGATCTGATCGCCTATCGCCTGAAACACGACCGGACCATTGAGAGGACCATCGAAACCGAACTGGAAAGCAAAAACGGCGGTCAGTTCAAAATGATTGTCTATACCGATCAGGTGGCCTACGCCGAACATATTGCTCTGGTGAAGGGTGATATTTCCGGCGATGAGCCGGTAATGGTTCGTATGCACGCCCTTAATGTCCTTGACGATGTGTTCAATGACCTCTCAAGCGGCAAGGGCGGTGAACTCGAGTCGGCTTTGGAAATGATCGGCAAGGAGGGGCGCGGCGTGTTCGTGCTGATCCGCGAGCCGCAGAAAAGCAAACTGTCTGACCGGGTGCGGTCCAAGCTTGCCGCGACCGGCGAGATTCCCGAAACCACGCCATCAGATTCACCCTCAGGCGGTGATTTACGGGACTACGGGGCAGGGGCGCAGATATTGCTCGACCTTGGAATCAAAGACATGATCTTGCTCTCGAACACCCAACACAATATCGTTGGACTGGACGGGTATGGCATTCAGGTTGTTGATCAGCTTCCCATTTCGACGGATTAATACATACCTCCGGGCGTCCGGCCCGGCAGCTTTGGAAAGGCCCACTACATGTCAGAAAAACCTCGTGTCCTGATCGTTGAGGCACGTTTTTACGAAGATATCGCGGACGAACTGGTCAAAGGGGCCGCTCAGGTTCTTGAGCCGGCGGATATGGGATTTGATCGTATCGAAGTCCCGGGCGTGTTTGAATTACCCGCGGCCATCAAGTTTGCGGTAAAATCAATGGGGTTCCATTCAGCCCCTGTCAACTACGTGGGCTTTCTCGCCCTCGGCTGCGTGATCCGGGGTGAAACGGATCACTATGATCACATCTGTCGCGAGGCCAGCCGGGCCTTGATGGATTTGACCATGGATCATTCAATCGCCTTTGGTTTTGGTGTGCTGACCTGTGAGACCGGCGAACAAGCGCGGGTTCGGGCCGATTCGACAGGCGATAAAAACGTTGGCGGCAAGGCGGCAGCAGCTTGCCTCCGCATGATGGAGGTGAAAAAACACCTCCGGTTGATCCAGCGATGAGCGCCGCAAAAGACCCCGCCGCCCGTCGCAAAACGGGACGTGCCGGACACAAAACCAGTGCCGCACGGCTAGCTGCCGTTCAGGCCCTATACGAGATCGACCTGACCGGTGCCAATTCCGCTCAGGTGATCGATGACTTCGTTGAAAAGCGCTGGCGCTCAGTAACACTGCGCGACCCCGACGCCACCCCCGGTGACGGCGGCACGGCCCGCCTGCCCAATCCTAACCCTGAGTTCCTGCATGCCCTGGTTGAGGGTGTTGACGGCAACCGTCAGGAAATTGATGCGCTGATTGAACAAACGCTTGATGGCGACTGGACCCTGGGACGCCTGGATGCGTTGATGAGAAGCCTGTTGCGGACCACAGCGTTTGAACTCCACGACATGCCAAACACCCCACGTCTCACCATACTCACTGAATACAGCGATCTCGCCCATACCTTTTTTGACGAGAAGGATGCGAATTTTGCCAACGGTGTGCTCAATAAACTGGCGCAGAATATTCGTCCCGAAACCTGATCTGAGTTTCTGATGGGTGAGTTCGATATCATCGCCCGGCATTTCGCGCCGCTCAGTCAAGGCGAAGCAGGGGCGTTTGGGCTGACCGATGACGCCGCTGTCATGAGCATCGACGCGGGCCAGCAGATGGTTGTGACGTCTGACTGCCTGGTCGCCGGTGTGCATTTCCTCGCCAACGACCCCCCGGAAACCATCGCCCGCAAAGTGCTGGGTGTAAACCTGTCCGACCTTGCCGCCATGGGCGCACGATCACGGGCCTACACTTTGGCGACCGCCTGGCCGACACCCGTTGACGAAAGCTGGATTGCCGGGTTTGCGGCTGGCCTCAAAGCTGCGCAAGCCGACTGGCAGGTAACACTGATCGGTGGTGACACGGTCGGCACCGATGGCCCGCTGATCCTGACCGTAACCGCCTTTGGTGAGGTCGAGGAGGGGGCGGCCTTGACGCGGGCCGGCGCCAAACCGGGAGATGATCTCTATGTCAGTGGTACCCTGGGCGATGCCGCACTGGGTCTGCTGAGCCTCAGTGGGGAACTGGGCGCACTAACAGGCGATCATGCTGCCTATCTAATCGATCGCTATCGCTGTCCCCAACCGCGCGTTACCCTTGGCCCTCAACTTCAGGGCCTCGCCAGCAGCGCCATCGATATTTCCGACGGCCTGATTGCCGATCTGGGTCATATTACCGGTGTATCGGGCGTATCAGCGACCATTGAAACCCCAAATCTCCCGCTCTCGGCTGCGGCGCGCCGTGTTGTTGAGGAAAACCCCGATCATCTCGCCACCGTTCTGACCGGCGGCGATGACTACGAACTGCTGTTCACCGCGCCGCCTGCCTTACGGGATGACATATCCGCGCTGCCAGCCCAAACCACGCGCATCGGCACCATAAATGACAAGCGAGACACAACCCCGATCACCCTGCTGGACGCCGACGGCAGCGCCCACGCGATGCCACGACGCCGCGGCTACCAACACTTCTGAACCTGACCTCCCGCAGCCTTGGAAATAACGCAAATGCGGCCCGGAATGTGTGGTTTTGTGTAGTTTTGTGCGTGTTTTTTGTCGCTACGCCCATCATATCGTAGACTTGCGACCTATCTATTCATCTTTTCCCTCCCTCCTTGAGGGGGAGGGCTAGGGTGGGGGGATGAAGCGCTGTCCAGCGCATAAATATCATTCCTCCCGTCGAAACTTTCACCCCCCTCCTGACCTCCCCCCATCAAGGGTGGAAGAAGAAAAACGGCGATCAGCAACATACACAGCGCTTCAATCACTCCTGTTCAAACACAACCTGCCGCCAGCCCCGCGCCGGACAACAGAAAAAATCTTCACAAGGGCAATCATGCACACCCAGCGGACAAAGTCCGTGGAATACCCTCAATATATCGCAATTGTGGTTTTCCTATGGCAATCTCTCGTATCTTTTGAAATAATTTGCGATGCAAGAATTTTGGGGACATGACCGTTTTGGAGAATTTTGGGGACACCTTACTTTTATCATCCCAATCTGATTCACTTTCCTCCCGAATTACGGGTACACGATCCCGATCCCGTCGGGATCGTGTACCCGTAATTCTCACGTTGTCGGCAATTTAAAAGGAAGATGTCAGAACGGAACGGGGTCGACTGATTTAAAGGACGGGGTTTGAATTTGAAAAGCTTTCAATCAACCAGTTGACGACGGCATCCACCCGAGCGGTGCGGCGAAGGCGGCCGTTGGTCATCAGCCAGATTTCGCGCTCTACGACGGGGGGGCTTAAGGCGACCAGATCCTCGGTCTGATTGGCGAAATAACAGGGCAACAGCCCGATTCCCAACCCCTGCGAGATCGCCTGGCGCATTGCCGTTCCGCCGTTAAACCGAAACCGGGTCCGGGCGTCCGGGACATGTTCGGCAATCCATTGAGATTCGGGCAGATGATCCAGACCGCTGTCGTAGGTGATCCATGGTAATACGTTGAAATCGTGGTTTTTTCCCTTACCTAGGAGGGACGGGCTGGCATAAACCGCAAACGGAAGATCGGCGAGTTTGCGGATGACGCTTTCACCGGTCAGGGGACGGGCCAGGCGAAGGGCGATATCGGCTTCCTGGCGCTCAAGGCTAAGGTTTGAGCCATCACCAATCATTTCCAGCCTGATATGGGGATAGGTCTCGGCAAATGATGGCAGTTTGGGCACCAGATAATCGCCCAGCAGCACATCCACTGCGGTCAGGCGGACGACGCCCGCCGGATGCCTGTCGTCGGGTTGGCCAATTTCTGATAAACCGGCAACAGAGGCTTCAACCGTCTCGGCGACCTCAAGAACCGGCATTCCCTCGTTCGATCCGACCAATTTGCCGCCAATTCGGACAAACAGGCTGATGCCGAGAGCCGCCTCAATCCGGTCCAGACGCCGGGCGACGGTTGTCTGATTGACACCGAGTTCAACTGCCGCCGCCGCCAGCGTCCCGGCGCGGGCAATCTCACGGACAAACCGCAAATCATTCCAGTTTAAATCCTGCATAATTGCAGGTTATATATGCAAATTTCTGTATTTCATAAATAATTATGCAAGATTATGATACCGGATATCCAATCAAACGTACCCCGGAGCCCCTCTCAATGACCTTACCCAAAACTCTGCTGCAAATGGCCGGTGCCGATCAAACACCAAACGCTTTTGCTGATTCCGTCGTCATCACCATTGACCAGCAAAATGAATATCTGTCCGGCGCGCTGCCGTTAGATGGAATTGAGGAGGCTCTTGGCGAGGCGGCGGAGGTCCTGTCGCGGGCCCGGGCTGTCGGCACGCCGATCATTCATATCGTCCATCAGGGCAGTGCCGGTGGGGCCTTCGATCTTGATGCCGAACGCGGCCAAATTGCCGACGTCGTCGCGGCGCGTGAGGGCGAGACGATCATTAAAAAGACCCTGCCAAATTGCTTCACCACGGCGGCACTCGGCAGCGAACTGGAGAAAATCGGCAGAAATAAACTGATCATCACCGGGTTTATGACCCATATGTGCGTCAGCGCCACGGTCCGCGCCGCATTGGACCTTGGGTTCAGCACAACCGTCGTCAGCGGCGCCACGGCGACCCGTGACCTGCCGTCAGCGGCCGGTGATCAGGTCATCAAGGCGCAGACCATCGCCGAGGCGACGTTGGCAGCACTGGCCGACAGGTTTGCCATCATCGTGCCGAGCGCGGCCCAGCTGCGAGATTGACATAGACATTCATGCACCGTCCTCAGCGGGGCTTTCCTTGCCCCGCTAAACCCGCGATACTGTCGCTCACTCGTCAACGGTGAGAGACCTGCCACATGAAAAAACTGCTGATCATCCTAGCCGCGTTTATGATCCTTGCTGGCGGGGCGCTCAGCGCGCTTAAGTTCCTGAAGATGGGACCATTTATCGAAGTTGAGGTGGTCAAGGTTAAGGAAGTCGAGGAAGAGGCAAAATCGATTTTTATCGATATGGAGCCGATTCTCATTCCGGTTTTTCAGGGTGATCAGGTCGCGGCAAAGATTCAGATCCAGATCAAACTGGAAACCAAAGAAACAGATAAAGCCATTAAAATTCAACGCCTTATGCCAAAGATCAGCAATATATTCATTACCGACCTTCACGCCTTTATGCCCCGCCTGATCAAGCAGCAGGAACGAGTCGATGTGATCATATTAAAGGCGCGGCTGAAGGAGATCGCCCGGCGCAAACTGGAGAAGGGGCTGATTTACGACATTCTCGTGCAATCAGTCCTCGACACCCCGGCAAGCTAAGCATCTGATTTAAAATAATTATTTCGGTTTTCTTCAAACCAGAAACGGGCGTTTTCACAAACCATTGCGGATGGGGCGAACGGTTGTTGCTTTATGCGCAAGTTTCTGGCACTTTTCGCCGAATTTTCCGACCTGTTTAACAGTTTTAAACGCCAGAGAATGAAAAACGTTTCAATGGCAATCTGAAAATGCGGTTGATGGGCTGAAGCCCTTAATCTCAACCGTTCACATCCAAAAGGGGGTTTGAGGATGAGTCTCTACCAATTGGTAATCGTTTGTGGTGTTGTTGCACTTCTTTATGGTGCCTGGGCGGTTCGTTCCGTTCTTGCGGCTCCAGCCGGTAATGAACGCATGCAGGAAATTGCAGCGGCCATTCAGGAAGGGGCGCAAGCCTATCTTAACCGTCAGTATACGGCGATCGCCGCAGTCGGTGTGGTTATCGGCATTTTGCTGGGCCTGAAACTGGGCATGCTGGTCGCCGTGGGCTATTTCATTGGCGCCATACTTTCGGGCGTTGCTGGTTACATCGGCATGCACGTCTCTGTCCGTGCCAACGTGCGCACGACGGAAGCTGCCCGCTCGGTCGGTCTTGCTGGTGGTCTGGACATCGCTTTCAAGTCCGGTGCTGTCACCGGCATGCTGGTTGTTGGTCTCGCCCTTTTGGGCCTTGGCGGATACTACATCGTACTCCGTAACGTGATTGACCCGAATTCGGCCGAAGGCATGCGCCACATCCTGGAAGCGCTTGTCGCGCTTGGGTTCGGTGCGTCGCTGATTTCGATCTTTGCCCGTCTCGGCGGTGGTATTTTCACCAAAGGTGCCGACGTTGGTTCCGATCTGGTTGGTAAAATCGAAGCCGGTATCCCCGAAGATGATCCCCGTAACGCAGGTGTTATCGCTGATAACGTAGGTGACAACGTTGGTGATTGTGCCGGTATGGCGGCTGATTTGTTCGAAACCTATGCTGTGACCATCGTTGGCACCATGCTTTTGGGCGCCATCTATTTCACAGGTGCGGCACAGGAAAGTATGATGTTGCTGCCGCTGCTGATCGGTGGTGTCTGCATCATCGCTTCGGTCGCTGCGACGTTTTTCGTCAAGTTAGGGGCGAACAACTCGATCATGGGCGCACTCTATAAGGGTTTCATCGCCAGTGCGGTTATCTCAGCTGTTTTGATCGGTGGCATCGTGTCGCAGTACATCGGCTGGAACACCGACTATGATATGGCGGGTCGGATGATCAATGGCACACAGCTTTATGTTTGTGCGATTGCTGGCCTGATCGTCACCGGCTTGATCATCTGGATCACCGAATACTACACCGGCACCGATTATCGCCCTGTCAGAAGCGTTGCCGCCGCATCCGAAACCGGACACGGCACCAACGTCATTCAGGGTCTCGCCGTCTCCATGGAAGCAACAGCGCTTCCGGTTATCGTCATCTGCGCAGGTATCCTTGTTTCCTACCTGCAGGCCGGCCTGTTCGGCATTTCCATGGCGGCGACGACGATGCTGGCGCTGGCCGGTATGGTTGTGGCACTCGATGCTTTCGGTCCGGTGACCGATAACGCCGGTGGTATCGCTGAAATGGCAGATCTGCCGGAAGACGTGCGCAAAACCACGGATGCATTGGATGCCGTTGGCAACACCACCAAGGCTGTCACCAAAGGTTATGCCATTGGCTCTGCCGGTCTGGCGGCACTGGTTCTGTTCGGCGCATACACGGAAGATCTGAAGCACTACTTCCCGGATGTTGCTGTTACTTTCAGCCTCCAGAATCCGTATGTCGTTGTTGGCCTGTTTATTGGTGGCATGCTGCCATATTTGTTCGGTTCCATGGGCATGATGGCCGTTGGCCGGGCAGGGGGCGCGATTGTTGTTGAAGTCCGCCGTCAGTTCCGGGAAATCCCCGGCATCATGGAAGGCACGGGCAAGCCGGAATATGGTAAATGCGTCGATATCCTGACCAAGGCGGCAATCAAGGAAATGATCCTTCCGTCAATGCTGCCGCTGTTTGCGCCGGTTGTCATGTACTTCGTCGTCGATGCTATTGGCGGTCAGTCGGCGGCGTTTACCGCTGTCGGTGCGATGCTGATGGGGACCATCGTTACCGGTCTGTTTGTCGCGCTCTCAATGACCGCTGGTGGCGGTGCCTGGGATAACGCCAAAAAGTACATCGAAGATGGCAACCACGGTGGTAAGGGCTCAGACGCCCACCACGCTGCGGTTACCGGTGATACGGTTGGTGATCCCTATAAGGATACCGCCGGTCCGGCTGTTAACCCGATGATTAAGATCATCAACATCGTTGCCATCCTGATGCTGGCCATTCTGGCTTAAGGGTTACAACGAGACCAAAAATCAAGCCCCGGGGGGAATCCAGTGGATTTTCTCCGGGGTTTTTTTATGCCTATACCAAAGAGCAGTGATAATGAACGCCAATTGGAAAAACTGAGGATTCGCACAATATGACTGAACTTTCATTTTCCAACGTCACTGAGGCGGATTTTGAAACGTTATTGGCGCTCCGCATCCGCGTCATGCGCGAACACCTGGAACGGCTCGGGCGATTTCATCCGGACCGAGCCCGCAAACACTTCAGGCGCGGGTTTGAGCCCCAGTTCATGCGCAAGATCTGGGTTGGTGCTGACATGGTCGGTGTGGTGTCACTGAAGCCATCTAACGATGAGCTCGAACTCGAACACTTTTATCTTAACCCCGATCACCAGAGCAAAGGTTTGGGCGGGACGGTCCTGCGGTTACTGATTGATGAAGCCAACGAGCAGGGCCTGTCCATCTATCTTGGCGTCTTAAAACAAAGCCCGGCCGCTCGATTTTACGAACGCCATGGGTTTCACAAAGTTGACGAGGAAGAGTGGGATGTGTTTTATCGGCGGGATGTTGGTGTCGTTGATTGAGATGGCGGATTGACCGGCCTGTCGGCGTAAAACCGATGCAGATTTGCGCGGGCTTTGGGCAAAAACAGACATCTCTGCTATAGACCAAACCCTATAGTCTGAGTTTCTCATTGGGAAACGAAAGACAGTCATGTATATGTCAGAAAAGCGGTCTTTGCGTATTCGTCAGCGCAGCACGACAATTCGCCTTGAACTGCCTTTCTGGCGCGCGCTTGAAGAAATCGCTGAGAACCAGGGGATGAGTCTCGTCACTTTGATCACCTCGGTCGAAGAGAATTGTCTGCAAAAAGTTAATTCTGTGCAGGACAAATCCAATCTGGCCTCATGCCTTCGTGTTTATTGTCTGAGGCAATTTACAAAGCTCGGCAAGCCCCCCTCATTGACGGTTAACCATCCAGCTCGCGAACGGCCCGCAAGGCCTGCATGACGCCGACATCAAGCCAGGAATCGGCTCCGGCATCTGAATTGGCAATGGTGATCCGCCCGAACGGCTGGCGGGCTGTGATATGTGGCCCGTCATCGAGACTCATTCCCTTATCGTACAGGGAGAAATAGGAATAGCTGTAACCATGTGGCCAGCGGTTCACCGTGATGCTTTCGATGTCGCGCTTGGCGTCGAACCCGTGCGCGCCGAACATACCGTTTAGCTGGGCATGGACGGCGGTTTCGTATTCTTCAAATTCTGCCGCCAGAATGGTGCCGCGGCCTTCGCGGAACTGGTCTCTGGGCGGCATGCCGCGCTCATCTGGCACGGGTACGCGGATCAGCGTGATCGGCATCGGCTCATTGGGGTCATCGGTCGGCTCATACCCGCCCATGCTGACCGGGTATTCGGTCTGCAGAAGATGATAATAACTGGTTGGACAATAGGCCGCGCCAATGCCGGATTTTTTGATCGCCTGCCAGTTTTTAACCATGACGTTGGAAAACACGTACGGAATCTTAACGTTCAGCCTGAGCGCCTCTTTCTGACCGTCGGGCAGTTCTGGGCACAGGAACGGGATGATCATATTCCAGCACGCCATAACAACCCCGGTGCCTCGCGCCCGATGGGGTTTTCCGTCCTGAATATAGGTGACGACAACGTCTTTTGCCTGGCCCACCGGCCCGTCATGTTTGGCGTTGATAACCGTACTGTTGAGGCGGATGCGGGTGTCGTTTTCAGGTGAATCGAGAACATCATAATTAAATGTCGCCAGAACCACATCATCGGCCGTCTCACCCGGGGCAACCTCGGGGATCATGGCACGAACCACCATGCGGCAGAATCCCGCATTGCCATCGGGGAAATGATGGACGTATCCGGGGTCCTCGGGGTCGCGGTCTTTGATCATCTTGTAAAACTTCCCGACACCGACGGCGCCCGGCAAAGACGCCATAATGCCTTCGGAAAGCGACAGGCTATCTGTGCCGACACCATTTTCGTCGGTCGGCAATTTACGGATGAAGTCAAATGTCGCCTGTTCTTTTATGCCCCAATACTCCTTAAGGAAGGTTTCGAAGGGCAGGGCGTCGAAATCTGGGTCCAGTTCCTCAATCTGCTGAATGACCCGATCCGCATCAGTATCCGCATATAGCCTGGTCAGTTCCTGTCTGGCGGCATCAGGCAGGGGGGCGGCGTCAAACAGCGCCTTGAAATCCCTGTTCCCGACGCCCAATCCCGGCATCACAGGTGCCATGTCCCCGAGATCAGCTGGAATCATGTGATCCTTGCCCCAGGTTTCGGCATCCAGATAAACGCCGCCGGTAAGTTTATGGCGCGCGAACCAGTCGTTGTCGTAGTGAGTGGTCTCGAATCGATCCAGATCGATGCCCAGCTCATCGAGAAATTCCCACATCTCCTTGGGCCAGTTGGCAATATTATCAAACCCCTGTGAACCGCCGTAGGTCATCCGTTTTTTGCCGGCACTCTCGAATTCATTTCGTTTGGCATGACCGCCAAAATCGTCATGATTTTCGAGTATCAGAACCTTTGCTTTCCAGTCATGGGCTTGCTGGAAAAAATAAGCTGCCGACAGGCCGCTGGCCCCACCACCGACCACAATCAGGTCGTAGACTTCTCCGGTGTCTGCCGTCTGGCCCCAATCTTCGCGGCCGTCGTGGGCGAGTTCGTGGGCGCGCTCAAACGCACCCGGGTGACTACCGCGCAATCCGCTCAGGGCTGGTGGGTAATAGGGGGTGCCTGCAGGGTAAGCGACGGCCTCGGCCTCTACGGCGTTGGCATCAGCGGGCAGCGCTCCCTTGCCGAGCAGCACGGCACCGGCACCAATCAGGGTGCCGTTTACAAAATCTCGACGGGTGATGTCACGCTTGGTCATGGGCACTCTCACATTCGCGGGGGAGGGCTGTCACGTGAAAGGTAGCGAATACGGCGCAATGCACCCAGCTAATATGCGCCCTATTGTCCACCGGAAAAGCGACGGAAGTTGCCGACAATCTGCTCAATCACGGTCAATTTACTGCCGTGTGTCAACGTGCGCCGGTCCACGGGGATCACCTTATTGGCCGCATCCAGCCCAACCTTGGTTTTTTCTACCAAGACCCCGTCCTTGTCGAACTCGAGAACGAGAACATTACGTTCCATAACTTCCGGCTCAAACCAGGCAACAGCCTCGGTACGTTCGCTGATATAAAACCAGGCTTCGTTGCCAAATGAAGCGGTTGTCGACGGAGACCCTAACAGTTCCGCGACTTCTTCCTTGGTAATATCGCCAGTCTTAAGTTCGGCGACCATATCCGGGTCGGGCAGATTGCCTCGGGTATGGATACGTGGCGAACAGGCGCTGAGGGCACTGACAAGCAGTAGCGCTACGGCAAATGACGCGACATGACGTTTAGATAGGTGAAAACTCATATTACTTCCGAGACGGCTCTCAAGTGGATCGATCATCGATCAACTGGTGAGTGGGAAAATGACTCCGACGAAGCGGGTTGTCAATTCCGCCGCTCCCAGTATGTTGTCGCCCTGATATCAAAGAATGGTCCAGAGGCTTTGACATTGTTTAAAATGTTCAAAAAATCAGCGAACGACGAGCTCGCGCACAAATTATATGTGGAAGTTGTCACTCAGGCGCGACAGCCCGCCTTTTATACGGAGCTTGGTGTACCCGATACGCCGGACGGCCGTTTCGATATGGTGCTTGTTCACGCTTACCTGCTGTTTCGCCGCATGAAGGACGATCATGATCAGACGAACGAGCTTTCCCAAGCCGTATTTGATCTGATGTTTGCCGATATGGACCAGAACCTGCGCGAGATGGGACTAGGGGACATCGGGGTCAGCCACCGGATCAAGGGCATGATCAAGGCGTTCTATGGCCGCGTCACTGTCTATGATGAAGGTGTTGCAGAAGACGGAGATAGCCGTTTAAAAGAAGCGCTGAAAAGAAACCTGTATCGAAAGTCAGAACCGACCGACGATCAAGTCTCCCGGATGGCGCGTTATATATATGAGGGAATCGATACTTTGTCGGCGCAGGAAAATTCGGAAATCCTAAAAGGCCTGGTGCAATTCGGGCCGGCACCCCAAACTTCGAAAGCGACATGATGACCGATATATCTTCTGACCAGCTCCCTACACCTGAGTTTTCCCGAGCGCTGAACATTGAGAGCGTGAAGATTGGAAAATCGGAACAGAACCTTGAGGCCACCTCCGAGGAGTGTGCCAAACTGGCTGGGCGCCTCGACCTGCTGGCCGTCGACCACCTTTCGGCAAATCTCCGGCTAAACCGAAAGGGGCAGGGTGACTCTATTCGGGTTTCCGTTTCGGGACACCTGAAAGCCCAAGTTACGCAAGCCTGCGTCATCTCTCTTGAACCTGTTAGTTCGGTAATCGAGGCGGATGTTGATGCCGTGTTCGATTCCGACGCAGACTCGGATGACGGCGGTCTCCAGATTGATTACGATGTTGATCTAGAAAATGAAGACATTACGGAACCCATCATTGATGGCGTCATTGATCTCGGCGAACTCTGTGCCCAGGTTCTGGCAACCGAGATTGATCCCTTTCTCCGCAAAGAAGGGGCAGACAGTTCCGAAATGACACTTGAATCGGCAGATTCAGAAGAAAATCCCTTTTCTGTGCTGAAAAAACTGAAACGCGAACCAAATTAGCTGAATTGAGCGTGCTATTCAGCTTGCTCTTATCTCTTTTAGTCGTTAAATAATCGCTCGCCTGAAGCAAGGGCGTAGAACCGAGGTCTCGAAAAATGGCAGTTCCTAAGAAAAAAATATCCAAATCCAAGCGTAACATGCGCCGTGCTCATGACGCCCTAAGCCCTTCAGTATATGGCGAATGCGCCAATTGTGGAGAGCTGAAACGCCCACACCACGTCTGTGATGCCTGCGGCTCCTATGACGGACGTGATGTTATTGAGGCTGAAGACGCCGCATAAGGTCGCTGTTCAACGACTTCACATAAGCTTATAAAGGCGAATCGCGTCTTTTGACTTAGAATAATGACAGCTGGGGGACCGCCTTTGTCTGAGGGGTTGATTTTGTCCATTGATGCCATGGGCGGTGATAATGCACCGGCCATGGTTGTTGAAGGCATGGAAATGTCACTGGACAAACACCCAGGCACCCGATTTCTGCTGTTTGGTGATGAACCGCGACTGACACCGCTGCTCGAACAGCATACGAAGGTGGCGGCGGTGACTGAAATCCGTCACACGCCGGACGCCGTCAAGAACGCCGACAAGGCGGCTCAAGCATTGCGCAGCGGCCGTAATTCTTCCATGCGTCTTGCCATTAATGCCGTCAAAGACGGCGAAGCCGCAGGCATTGTCTCTGCCGGCAACACCGGCGCGCTGATGGCTATGGCCAAATTCGTCCTGAGAACCCTGCCTGGTATCGCCCGCCCGGCATTGGCGACTTATTTCCCGACAAAAACCGGCCAAAGCCTGATGCTTGATCTCGGCGCCAACATTGAATGTGATGCTGAAAATCTGGTTCAGTTTGCGGTTATGGGTGAGGTGTTTGCCCGTCAGGTTCGTGGCCTGGAATACCCGTCCGTCGGCATATTGAACGTGGGTGCAGAGGATTTGAAAGGTAAGCAGTCTGTCAAAGAAGCTGCGACCATTCTTCAGGATACGGACCTTCCCATCAAATTCCATGGTTTTATCGAAGGCGATGACATCGCCGCCGGTACTGTCGACGTCATCGTCACGGATGGGTTTACAGGAAACATTGCCCTGAAAACCGCCGAAGGCACAGCCAAATTGTTCGGCGGCTTCCTTAAAGACGCCCTGAAGTCCTCAGTCATATCCTCGATTGGTGCGTTACTGGCAAGACCCGCCCTTAATCAGTTAAAAATGCGCATGGATCCTCGTCGCTACAATGGTGCAATGCTGCTCGGCCTCAATGGCATTTGCGTTAAAAGTCACGGCGGCATGGATGGGCTCGCATTCTCTAACGCTATCGGCGTCACCGCAGATCTGGTTACCACCTCCGTCAACGAAAGCATCAAGGCCGATTACGCCAGGCTGCATGAAGGTGAACCTCATGAATTAGCAAAACAGGCCGAATCATGAATCGACGGTCAATCATCCTTGGATGCGGTTCGTATTTGCCCGATCAGGTCGTCACCAATGAAGATTTAGCCAAACGAATCGATACGACCGATGAGTGGATCGTCGCCCGCACCGGCATACGTCAGCGCCATATTGCACCTCCGGAACAAAACACCTCTGATCTTGCGCTGAAAGCAGCGGAGCGCGCTCTTGAGCACGCAGGTGTCGCGCCCAGCGAAGTGGATATCCTCATTCTGGCGACAACTACACCGGATCAGACATTTCCGGCGACGGCCACAAAGGTGCAGACAAAACTCGGCATGACCAACGGTGCCGCCTTTGACATTCAGGCCGTATGTTCCGGCTTTATCTATGCGCTCTCCGTTGGGGATAATTTTATCAAGGCCGGTCAGGCCGATACCGTTGTGGTGATTGGCGCAGAAACGTTTTCCCGAATTCTTGACTGGGAAGACCGGGGGACCTGTGTGCTGTTTGGCGATGGCGCCGGTGCGGTTGTCCTGAAAAGTGCCAATACCGATGACCTGGACGTGGAGCCGGGAGACACCGGCCATAACCGGGGCAGGGGAATCCTATCTACCCACCTGCACTCTGATGGTTCAACCAATGACCTTCTGTATGTTGATGGCGGCCCATCTTCAACCGGCACCGTCGGCCATGTCCGCATGAACGGCCGCGAAGTTTTCCGTCACGCCGTCACCAATTTAGCCAGCATCGTCGGCGAAACGCTTGACGCCAACGGCCTCAGTTCAGACGACATCGACTGGCTGGTCCCGCATCAGGCCAACAAACGTATCCTCGACAGCACCGCCAAAAAACTGGGATTGCCCAGTGACCGTGTGGTCGTCACCGTTGATCGCCATGCCAATACCTCGGCGGCGTCAATTCCACTCGCCCTTGATGAAGCCGTCAAAGATGGCCGAATCAAACGCGGCGATCTGGTTCTTTTGGAAGCCATGGGCGGTGGCTTGACGTGGGGAGCCGGGCTGGTCCGCTGGTAGACCTCGCGTAGCTCATAAACAGCGTTCTAAAAAACGTCTCCATCCCATTGATATATTGACGAAATTCTCCGTGGGCTATAGGCTCTCGACTGCAATCTGATCAGGGGGTCTATTAGGATGGCTGGAAATACGGTAACGCGCGCTCAATTGGGTGAAGCGGTCTATCAGGAAGTCGGACTATCCAGAAACGAATCTGCGGAACTTCTTGAAACAGTTCTGGGGCATATGTCGGATGCACTGGAGCGGGGCGACACGGTCAAGATTTCTTCGTTTGGCAGCTTTTCGGTTCGTCAAAAAGGCCAACGCATTGGGCGCAACCCCAAAACCGGCGAGGAAGTACCCATTTTACCACGCCGGGTGCTTGTTTTCCGCCCGTCACAGGTTTTGAAGAACCGCATTAACGAAAAACGTTCCCCCGGTGAAAACAGCTAGTTTCATAATTCGGAGATACGGTCATGGCCGCTAAATCCGCCACCGCCTTTCGCACGATTAGCGAAGTCGCCAGCGAACTTGACTTGCCCCAACATGTTCTTCGTTTCTGGGAAACCAAGTTCACGGCAGTCCGGCCGCTGAAACGAGCCGGTGGACGGCGCTATTACCGGCCGGAAGATATCGACCTGCTGCGCCGTATTCGAAACCTGCTGTACGATGACGGATACACCATCAAGGGTGTGCAAAAACTGCTTCGCGAAGGAGGCGTAGGCGGTTTGACAACAGCGACAACAGCAGCTCCTGTCATTGATGCTCCTGATTCGGGACAGTCAGAGACGACAAAAGATGCAGATCCCAACCAATTGCGAAACCTGATCAGCGAGCTTGAAGACATCCGGTCTTTGCTGGAAAAATCTGCCTGAACAAACTTCTTCATTTTTTGTGAATTCTGGTTTGCCCCGAGGTCAGTGCCTCAGTATAGTGCGCCGGTCCCACAGACATGTCTGCGGAACACGGATCGGGGAGTAGCTCAGTCTGGTAGAGTACTCGGCTGGGGGCCGAGCGGTCGCAGGTTCAAATCCTGTCTCCCCGACCACCTCACATCCCCTGCACAGCTTGGTCAGTGGGCTTGCCGAGTAAAGCCGCGCCCTTGGGTTATCAGCAACACTTAGCGGTTCAAGCTCTAAACCTTCGTGAAACCGCTGCGGGTCATCTCTCCCCATTTTCCTTTACGACCTGTCAGGTATTGCCAGTATCCAACGACTCTCCAGACGCTGTTGATTTGACGATAGCCGAAGTTTTCGACGACCGCGATCAAGGTCAACAGCACCAATTGTCCAGCCCTCGGGTATCGTTTCAGTTCCAGTTCTTCAAGGATCAGCGAGCCGACGCTGACAAAAATGCCAAAGACAAATACCAAGGCCAGATAGGCGGCAAAAAAATCCCAATTGATGACGCCAAGAAACCACAGCGCCGGTATCAACAAATATCCGAGCAGTTCGACAGGTGGCCCAAGGACATCAATGAGCAAAATGTGCGGAAAGCCAAGGACGCCGGCGATGCCATATCTGGGATTGCCAAGCATGCGAACATGCTTGAAAAAGGTTTCCAGCGACCCACGCTGCCAACGGATGCGCTGACGCGCCAGAATGCGCAGCGAATCAGGGGCCTCAGTCCAGCAGACCGGGTCGGGGATAAAGCGGATTTCGTAATCGACTTTTTTTTCTCGAAAATGCCGGTGAAATTTAACAATCAGTTCCATGTCCTCGCCGACCGAGTTGGGGTCATAGCCGCCAACTTCGACGGATGCGCGACGCCGAAAAATACCAAAGGCGCCGGAGACCATCATCAACGCATTGATTCGGCTCCAGGCGATGCGGGCCATCAAAAACGCCCGCAGATATTCAACCACCTGAAACAGCGAGATGAGGTCCGTCGGCAGATCAACGGAGACCACCCGACCGGCGCGGACCTTGCAACCGTTGGCAATGCGCACGGTGCCACCGACGCCGATAACCCGCTCCGGGTCTTCAGAAAACGGCTGGACGGCCCGCAGCAGGGCGTCGGACTCAAGCAGAGAATCGGCATCAACGGCGCAGAATAAAGGAAACCGCGATAAATTGATGCCGGCGTTGAGCGCATCGGCCTTGCCGCCATTTTCCTTGTCTACGACAGTTAGATTGGGATGCCTGGACGAACCGTAAATATTCCTGATTTTTTGATGTGGAACTTCGATGTCGTATGACCGTTCGATCGGCAGTAAAGAAAAGGCCGCGATAACAGCCTCCAACGTATCGTCCTTCGATCCGTCGTTGATCATGATAATCTCAAAATTTGGGTAATGCAGGGTCAACAACGAGCGGATATTCTCGACCACTGTTGTTTCCTCATTATAGGCGGGCACCAGTAGTGAGATCGGCATGGTCGTATCGCGCATCAGTTTCCATGCTTCGCTTGGGCCACGAACCCTGAGCCGGTCCTTGAGGGCGAAAAAGGCAACAATCAGCTGAATCAAATAAATGACGTTCTGCGCCAAGGAGATCACCAGAATGCCTGCGGCTACAGGTAGGGCAGTGGTATAGAAAACTGCATACAGAGTCTGCATAGCGATGTTCAGCCCCCATCCTGGCTGAGCACCAGGCCGGCAACCCGGGCCGCCCTGGACGGGCCTTTTGCGGCGCTGGTCAGCAGCTTCTGCCCCTTGCCGCCAATCTTTTTTAGGGCCTCGGCGGCGCGAAACCGGACCCACCACTCTTGATCATCAAGCAGGCCAGAAAGCTGCGGGATTGCCGCGTCGATACCAACTCGCCCAGCGCCGACGGCAGCCTGAGCACGGACCTCCCAGGCCCCGTCATCAAGCCCGGTCAGTATCGTCGGCATGGCGTCCGGGTGACCAATGGTCGCCAGCGCCCGCATGGCTTCGGCCCGAACATTGATGGACGGTGAGGCACACTGTTCCATGATCGCCGGAATCGACGAATAGTCACGCACCGTGCCGAGGGCATCGATGCTCAGCAATTTTACCGGCTCAGTCGTTTGTTCTGACAGCATCCGGCGCAAGGCAGTTGTCTGGTTTGGCGCAATACGGCGAAAGATCTCACGCAACGCGAGTGATTTGGCACCGCCACCGGAAAAAAATTTTTCGGTCAGCTCACGGACGCTAATCTCGACATCCATATCAATCAGGGCTTTGGCTGCAGCAATGCTGACGTGGTTTGAGGCATCATCGAGCGACTTTCGTAATACCGCCTCAACGTTTTCTTTCGGATATAATGAAAGATTTCTCACCGCCTGCAGACGCTCCCATTCCCTGGCGCTCTGAAGGCGGCGGGTATTATCGGCAACGCCACCAACTTCAACCAGCAGGGTAATCAGTTTATCCCGAGCGTCGCCGCGGACGGAAGAGATCAGGTCATGGGCGATTTCCTGAAGTGGGCGGATGTCGGATTTTCCAAGGGAGAGTCGCAGGGGCGCATCGAAAGGCGTCCCGTCAAGAAACGCAAACACCGCAGGCGTTAGCACCTGTTTTCGCGTGTTCCACCAAGCCTGACGTTTCTGAATGCGCAGGCGGCGAAACACCAAAGCAATCATAATTACAATCGATACCGCGGCCAGGATCAACGACACCCACCAAACGGCTTTCAGGTAAACTGTGGTCGACAGCAGGTCTAAAATTTGATCGTGACTCCCGCAGCGAAGACATTTCGGATGTAGCTGAATTTACGGTTGTCGCGGGTGTAGCTGAGATTGACCCCTAAGCGGGGGGTTACGTCGGCGGTCAATCCGCCAAAACGGGTCAAGGTATCGGCTGTGCTGCCCAGCTCACTTTCACCGCTGTCGGAGGTTCCGGCGAACAGGCCTAGGCGGTCAAAAACCTTTAGGTCGACGCGCCCAACCCATCCGGGGTGCCACTTGCTGGAGACAACATCATAACCGCCAATTCTATTGGCCGTTAACCACAGTCGATCTTGAAAAAAATACTGTCTTATTCCTGCGCCGACGCTACGAACATCGCCGGTAGCGTAATCTTTCTGCTTGAGGTCAATCATCAGCTCCGTAGCGCCGATCTCATCTTCGCCGTCCCAAAGCCTCAATGATCCACCGACTTCGACGGTTCGTCGCGGCAAAAAGTTGGCGCTGGAGGTTGTGCCGATTTTTATATACCCGGTCAATCCATCGGTGATTCGATGATCGAGGCCGGCGCGGATATAAGTGTCTACTTGCCCGTAGCGGTCGACACGTTCTATCCGGGCGGAGAGGGTGCTATCACCGATACTGCGGGCCAGATTTAAATACCGCTCGCGCCAATCCTTGCGGCTAACTCTTAGAAACCGGCTCGTCGAATATCCTGTATCAAGGCGCCACTTAGGACGCTCTTCCTTGTTGGGCGGCTCCGGGCTCACCTCCGCTTGGCTCTTTTGGGCCTTGGCGATGTCTGCCAAACCTTCTTGGGCTGCGGCTAAGGACGGGTCGGTCGACAGGGCTCGGCGAAACCGTCTTTCAGCCGTTTTCAGATCTCCGGCGTAATAGTCAAGTCGGCCCGCCAAGGCGTGAGCTTCAGCATTTTCAGGCACTGAACTAATGATTCCTACTGCCTCGCGGCGTGCCTCTGCAAGTCGGCCTGCCCACCCCTTAATCCTGGCCGAGGCCATCCGTAAGTCGAGATTATTTGGTGCCGAGGCCAATCCCTGTCCAATGGTCTCCAGGGCCGGAAGAAACTTTTTCTGATAGGCCTGTACCAGTCCCAGGTACAACAAAATATCGACATTGGCGGGGGAAAGTTCGAGGGCTTGGCGAAATTTTTTCTCGGCGCTCAGGTAATCTCGATTATCGCGCGCGGTGATGGCCTCCCTGTAAAGACTAGCAAAATCTGCAGCTGAAGAAGCAGGGGATTGGACCGTCGTTATAACGACGAAAACAGCAACCAGACAAAGCGCCTGAAGCGACTTCATACCTACCTCGGGCCGCCCAACAGGCGTTTGATGCGGGTTGTCAGCTCGCCCGGCATAAATGGCTTCACCATGTATTCGTCGGCACCCAACTCAAGGCCGCCAACAATGTCGCGCTCCATGCCTCGAGCCGTCAGCATGACAACGAGGGTGTTTTGGGTTTCAGGATTTTCTTTTAGGTTTCTCAAAACCTCCATCCCGTCCATTCCTGGCATCATCCCATCAAGAACGATCAAATCCGGTTTGTCCGCGAAAGCATGCTCCAAAGCATGGGCACCATCGCCAACCACCGTCACTGCATAGCCTTCTTGAATAAGTTTGTATTCAATGAGTTTGGCCAGCAATTCGTCGTCGTCAGCGACCAATACACTTTGTATATTTTCAGTTTCTGTCATGGCTCCCAAATGGATAACCTTTCGGTAGCATCCTACGCTAAATTTCGGGAGGTGTCACTCAGCTGATACCAAATTGGACCACCCTTTCTAGGCGAGACGCCTTTACGATCACCGCTCTAGGTTTTTGTCAGAATGAGCCCCATACTTGGCAACTGACGATGCTCCCGCTATCAGGAAAACAGACACAAAATCATGCTACAAAATTTTAGCGATCCCTTGGATCGCCCTCCGCAAATCTCATCTGTTTAATGTTCTGATGCGATGCGGCGTAGATAGTCTCCGTAACCGCTTTTTGGGTATTCCTGTGCCAGTTGGACAAACTGCTCTGGATCTATGAAATTCATGTTGAGCGCGATTTCCTCGAGGCAGGCAACTTTCAGGCCCTGACGTCTTTCGATCGTCGACACGAACTGAGAGGCATCCAGCAAAGAATCATGGGTGCCCGTATCCAGCCAGGCAAAACCCCGTCCAATACGTTCAACGGCGAGCTCTCCGTTTTCAAGATACGCCCGGTTGATATCCGTAATTTCAAGCTCACCACGATCCGACGGCTTGATCTTGCCAGCGATCTCCAGAACCTGATTATCATAAAAATACAGTCCGGTGACGGCCCAGTTGGATTTCGGATTTTTCGGTTTTTCGGCCAGGCTGATGGCCTGGAATTCATCATTAAATTCAACAACGCCATAACGTTCCGGATCGTTGACCCAATAGGCAAATATGGTGGCGCCGGTTTCCTTCTCCGAGGCCGCTTTAAGGCGTTCCGGCAAACCGTGCCCATAGAACACATTGTCGCCCAGAATAAGCGCCACGTCGTCATCACCGACGAACTCCCGACCGATAATAAAGGCTTCCGCCAAGCCGTTAGGGTGAGGCTGTTCGGCATAACAAATGTTTAAGCCCAGGTGCCGGCCGTCGCCAAACAAAGCGCGGTATATGGCAATCGCATCCGGGGTGGTAATCAAAAGAATATCGCGAATGCCCGCCAGCATGAGCACGGACATCGGGTAATAAATCATCGGCTTGTCATAAATTGGCAGCAACTGCTTGTTAACCGCCCGGGTTACCGGATCAAGCCGGGACCCACTGCCGCCTGCGAGAATAATACCTTTCATAGAAGCTCTTTCTTTATCATGGACCCGGACGTCACTTTGATGTTCCCAACCGTTCACCCTGATAGACATCTGCGCGGATCTTCCGCCACCAGCTCTCGTTCTCAAGATACCACTTCACGGTGTCCTTTAGTCCACTTTCCAGAGAATGGGCCGGAGACCATCCGAGCTCTGCCTCAATTTTGCTGATGTCCATGGCATAACGCAAATCGTGGCCGGGTCGGTCCGCGACCATGGTAATCAGGTCGACGTAATCGGCTTGTTCACCAACGGGGCGTAACTGATTGAGGCACTCACACAGGGAATGAAGCAAATCCAGGTTGTTGCGCTCACAATTCCCGCCGACGTTATAGGTCTCGCCGATGCGCCCTTGTGTCAGGATCGTCCAGAGGGCGCTGGCGTGGTCATCGACATATAACCAGTCTCGGACATTTTCACCTTTTCCATAGACTGGAATTGGCTTTCCATCCAGAGCATTAAGAATGGCAACCGGGATCAGCTTTTCCGGAAACTGCCATGGACCATAATTATTGGAGCAGTTGCTGGTGACAACGGGCAGGCCGTAGGTCTTATGCCAGGCCCGGACCAGATGATCGGAACCGGCTTTACTGGCGGAATAGGGGGAGTTGGGTTTGTAACGGGTCGTTTCCGTAAACTGGCCTGTTGGCCCCAACGAGCCGAAGACCTCATCAGTTGAGACATGCAGAAAGCGGAACTTATCCTTAGCCCGGCCCTCCAGATCGTCAAACCACTGCCGAGCCACTTCCAGCATGGAATACGTGCCAACAAGGTTGGTCTGTATAAATTCAGACGGGCCATCAATGGATCGATCAACATGGCTCTCTGCGGCCAGATGCATCACGGCATCGGGGTGGTGTTTGATGAACAAGTTGCGAATAGAGTCGGTGTCGACAATATCCGAGTGCTCAAACACATACCGATCACTGTCGTTAGCTTCCTCTACAGCGAGAGGGTTTGCGGCATAAGTCAACTTGTCGACATTGACGATTTCTGCATTCGTATGTCGGATCATGTAGCGAATCACGGCTGAGCCGATAAATCCGCACCCGCCTGTAATCAGTACTTTCACGATATCTGTTCCGCTGGAAACCCGCCGATGAGGCGCTCTGGCAAGTGGATTAAAATTAGGGTCATGGAGGTTCACTCTTTGAAAAACCAATATTTACAGGCTAAACAATAACCCGTTGCTTTATAATAGGATTTACCACGGTGTCTCAAAAGCAAAAATCCGAAGATGCCGTATGGGCTGATGTAAGCGTCGTAATCGTTACCTACAATTCCGCTGCGGTTATCGAAAGCTGTCTGAACCCGCTACTGGCGGCGGCGAAAATTATTGTCGTCGACAATGCTAGTACTGACACGACTTGCGCGACAGTCCAGAATGTTTCATCCGACATCGAAATTATCCGCAACGACAAAAACATCGGATTTGGCGCAGCAATCAATCTGGGCATGGCACAGGTTGATACCCGTTATGGATTTGCCATCAACCCCGATGCGATTACGCAGCCCGGCGCATTGGAGCATCTAATTGATGTGGCCGATACATTTCCGGGTGCAGCAATCATCTGCCCGCAGATCCATAACAGCAAGGGAGATCTAGAGATGCCGGTCATGGGGCCCGGCGAAATCCACCATCAACCCATGAAACAAAGCGTTGGTGGCAATTTTTGCACCTGGTTTGTCACCGGCGCGGCCTTGTTATACCGAACGGTCGCATGGAAAGATATCGGCGGCTACGACGAAACCATGTTTTTGTATAGCGAAGACAACGACCTGGCGATCAGAACCTCACAACGCGGGTACAGCATGATCATTGCGCCGGAAGCGGAAGTCATCCATAGCGGCGGCAAATCGAGCAAACCATCGTCACATATCGTATGGTTAAAGAACTGGCATATGACCTGGTCCCATCTGTACCTGACCGGAAAGCACGTGAATGAAAACGTCGCCCGACAAGAAGCCAGAAGAATGGCCGTTCGCTATTTCCTGAAAGCGACGCTGTACTGGATCGTTTTTCGTTGGGACAAAGCCCGGCGGGACGGCGCCAAATTTTCAGCCTGTTATAACTATCTATTCAGGCCGCTTTCAATTGCCCGAGAGATGGGTGAGAGGTAATCGCCCGAAGACGTGGCGATCAAAACGGACTGGCAAAGTTCTCCATTATCGGCAGGTTGGAATCTTTATCGGATACAATTGCCGACCCGTCATCAACAGGCCATTCGATCTTTAAAGCGGGGTCATTCCACCGAATCCCCTGATAGTGGTCCGGGGAAAATTCGTCTGACATCTTGTACGTAATCTCGACATCATCTGTCAGGCTACAAAAACCATGGGCAAATCCAGCCGGGATAAAGACCGCCATTATCGCCTCGGCATCAAGCTCCAGGCTGATATGTTTACCGAAATTTTCCGAACGTCGGCGAAGATCAACAATGACATCAAAAACCCGGCCCCGCGTCACCCTGACCAGTTTATCCTGTGCCTTAGGCGGCACTTGGAAATGAAGTCCGCGAACAGTTCCGGCTTTTGCAGAAAAAGACCATGAGTCATGAACAAATTCGGTATCGATCCCAAGGTCATGAAATGAAGACAAACTATAGTGTTCGGCAAAACTACCGCGCGCATCCGGATATACCTCGGAATGGATGAGTTTAACGTCATCAAAAGCCGTATTTTCAAGGCGCATCACCGGCGCTCCTCTTTCAGCATTCGCGTGACTCCGTCCCTGAGATCAATCCGAGCGGCCCATCCTGGAAGCGGTGGGCCGGCCCAGGGTTCAACCGGTGTTCTTGGCGCAAGGGAAAATTCTCCCCATTGGCAATCAATTGGCTTTTGCCCGACCTCTTCGAAGATTTTGACAACTTCCCTAAGACTGTGCCGCGTCCCGCCGCTCACGGCGTAAGGACCGACACCTATGTCAGCGCTGGCGCTATGTATCAAGGCGTCAACAACATCATCAATGTATATCAGGTCAACCTTTATGTCCGCATCCGTCATTGGTTGCCGAGAACCGCTTTTCAGCGCATCACGAAGCGCTGTCATCAATTTCGGCCTTGGGTCATTACTGCTGTATATATCAAACAGGATTAAGGTCGTAACATCGATATCATGAGCCTCATGGTAATAGGCAAGAATATCCTGAAAAGCCTGCTTCGTTGCAGCATACAAGTTCACGGGATGGTATTCAGGACCATCAAGATATTGGAAATAGCTGCCGGCGTTGATGAACCGACATCCACTCAGTTTCGCCAAAGCCTCCAGTAGCTGCACACCGAGACTGACATTTGACGCGATCAGATCGTCAATTTGATCTGTATGATGAGTACGGAGATATTTGCTTGCCAGGTGAAAAACAACATCCGGTGCAGCTTCACCGGCAATTGCCTGCATATGATCGGACGATCCGTCGTACCTGTGCATGATAGCTGACGTATTTTCCAACGCGCCCAAGTCCGACGAGGGCCGCGCCAGACAATGGACTACCACACCGTCAGACAGCAACCGATTGACCAGTTGCTCACCCAGATGACTGGTCGCACCGGTAACCAGTGCTCGTTTAATGTTGCTCGGCGAAGGTTCGGAAGACATCGCGTATATACCCTGATTGAGTATCGTCCATCCCCTGATGGCATCCAAGCAGGATTCCTCCCGCCATCACCTTGTCAGCGTTCGGATATCCCGAAGGGTCGGCCTTGTGTGAAATATTGGCAAAACCCGGTTGGCGCAAAATGTTCCCGGTGAACACGGTTCGGGTTTGAACACCATTCTTTTCAAAATGAATTTGCAGCTGGCGCCTGGTAAATGGCGCATCATCCCGAACGATCAACGGTACGGCCAGCCAGGGCGTGCGCGTATCAACCTGCTGACGCGGTAGCATAAACCAATTCTCATAATCTTTGAAAAAATCCGTCAGAACCTGAAAATTGTGCTCGCGACGCATCGTAAACTCCGGCAACCGGTCCATCTGGACCAAACCGAATGCCGCTGAAATTTCCGACGGCAAGAAGTTAAAGCCGATATCCCCAAATACAAACTTTGCGTCATAATCAATGCCATCGACCATCACATCGAAACGGTCTTCTACATTTTCGGACTCATCGGACAGACTGGAACTACGCCCCCATCCGCGAAGAAGTTTGGCCCGTTTGTAAAAATTCTCATCATTGAAGGTGACCATACCGCCGAAACCGGCTCCGGTCATGATGTGTGAAGCATAAAAACTGGTGGTCGAGACATCCGACAGACTGCCCGTTGGCGCGCCTTTAAAGGTGCTGCCAATAGTATCCGCACTGTCTTCAATTGTTCTGATCCCGTGTTTGTCGGCGAGGCTTTTGAGGGCGCTCCAATCCGGCAGGTTGCCAATCAGGTTAGGAATCATCATCAAACGCGTCTTTGGCGTGATCATCGCCTCAATCTTATCGACATCTATGCAATAGGTATCGGGCTCAACATCAACAAAAGCGGGAACCAGTCCCTGTTGCACGAGCGGCGCAACGGTGGTGGCGAACGTCAGTGCCGGGGTAATCACCTCATCACCGGGATCAAGATCAAAACTTGCGACCGCCAGTGTGTTTGCAGACGATCCCGAATTGACCATTAGCCCATGGGTTTTGCCAAAGATCTCTGCAACGCGTTGCTCAAATTCCTTAACTTTTCCGCCATCCATCAACGCCAGAGAATTCTCTCTGAGCACCTTGGTAACAGCCTCAATTTCTTCCTCGCCATAAACGGCTTGAGCATAAAATACGCGCATGTAGGGGAGTCCATAATTCAGATTAATCACTGATATCCCCTATACCACTGTAATGACGAAGGCACAAACCTTCCAACGACAGGAAGACACACCAACAGCCAGTTTTCTACGCCTGTTCATTCGGGAGCTCTGTTGCTACAAATCTGTGATCGGTGTCCTAATTTACATTCTGCGATGGCACCGTTTTGGAGACTAACAGATATTGGACATCCAAACGAATGGAACCGGATAATCAGCCCTGGCCGTGGAAAAAAGTTGTTTCTCCTAACCCCTTGGCGATTCCCGACCTTCCTCTCATCGCCAAACTTCATAACATCGGATTTCACAGGTTCCGGAAACGGTGGACCAAACGCCTGTTCAAAAAACCCGCCCGGGCCTTATTCGATTTCTGTTATCACGTTCTGAAACTAGGGGGGCAGGGGATACTGGAGTTCCACCATGAAGGTTCTGTGAAGGAATTGATATTCGACGCCCACAAACTTCATTTTTCCTCCATATACAGTCACCCTCGCGAATTAATTTTCGAACCGCAGGTGATGGGGCTTCTTGAACTCCTGATGCGCGACGACGACGTGTTCTTTGACATCGGGGCCAACTGGGGAATGGAGACCTTGCACGCAGCCTTGCTGCCAAATTGGACAGGAGAGATACATGCTTTTGAACCTGTCCCCGGCACCTATGAAGATTTAACGTCTCTGGTCTCTCAAGCGGGTCTACAAAAGCGTATCACCTGTCACAATATCGCCCTATCTGACACTGCCGGAAAAACATTCATGAAGCTGGCTGATGGCATCCAGTCAGGTACAGCGACGATCACCGGGCCCGACGGCGGCGGTAGTGGATTTGAAGTCAGGACTGATAAACTTGATGACCTGGCTCTTTCGCCTCCCACATTCCTGAAACTGGATGTCGAGGGACACGAAGCAACGGTTTTCCACGGTGCCAAGGAAATCATGGCTAAAAACCGTCCTTTTGTAATTTTCGAAAGTTGGCATACGCCCAACGATTTCCAGAATTCAAAAGACGCTTTCGACGTCCTGGAAAACTACGGTTATGTCTTCTTCCGTCCGGCTTGGGGGCATGAAGGACCACATGGTGTATCCGTTTGGCCGCATACCCAACCCCCGTCGCATACCGACAACCGGATGCTATCGCTTATTCCCATGAGCGCCGACATCCGCCCGTTCATGTCCGAACATATTGATGTGTTTGCCTGCCATGCAAGCCGTCTGGGTGACCTAAAGGAGCGGCTGCAACGAAACTCCTGAAGCTTCCTGGTGCGCAGTTGCTCTTTATTTGGCGACCGTTTATCAGGAAGTCAAACTGCGCATGATGAGATGCGATCAAGCAGACGCTGGGTCTGCAATGCCCAATTGCGTTGGCGATTACGTTCTTCAGCCTGACCAATCGTTTCGCAAAATGATTGAAGCATCGTCACAAACTGATTTTCCGGGGGCACCGGAATTTGGATTGTTGATTTGCCGGTTTTCAACTCAATTGAATAGTCCCGCTCTTTTGGTTTCGAGAAAGCAGGGGATACGTGCAGTGAGCCCAGCTCTCCTTGAATGGTTATTTCGTTCCGGTAGTCCCGACCGTAACCCCAGTACGACTTTAGATGCAATCCAGACTCCGTTGTAAAAGCCGCTTCTCCACTCGTATCGATGCGATAACCCCGCTCGTATTCAAGTCTGGCAGAACTAGACACAATTTCACTACTGCCAAGTTCGTTCAAAACGACAATGGGATAAAACCCAAGGTCCAGAAGCGCACTTCCACCAATGTCCGGATCGTATCGGATGTTGTCGCCGGACATGTGAGGGAATTCAAAAAATCCCGTAACGGATTGAATTTTTCCGACCACCCCCTGATGGATTAAATCAGAGATCTTTCTGAACTGTGCATGATAGAGGGGGCCGCATACAACACACAGTGATCGGTCGGTGGATTCAGCAATCTTAAAAATTGCTTCGGCTTCCACCAACGAAGAAGTTAAGGACTTCTCACACCATAGATGGCGCCTGGATTCAAGAACTTGCAGTCCTTCATGATGATGTAGCCCGATCGGCGTTGCCAGGAATACAACCTCTACTTCGGAACAACTTAGAATGTCCTCAAGGCAGGACCAGGCGCGGCACTGGTAAAGTTCGGCCTGTTGCGCCCGCACTTCATCGTTGCGGGTCCCGATTCCAACCAACTTCAAAGAACTACACGCGGCAATCGCTGGCAAAACCGTATCTCGCGCATGCCCGCCGACGCCCCACAACGCGATTTGGATTTTGTCAGATTGGTCGCGAAGCTGGGTCATTCGATATTCCAAAACTTCTATCAGAAGAATTTCTTTTCGACACAGACAACAATAACGGCTCCGGACCCATTCCTCACGACAAACCAGCCACTAATCTCAAATTTCTGTTTCAGCACCCGCGCAATCAGAGTAAACGAAGGAGTACCGCACGGTAGAAATTATTGTACCAAGGTGATGGATAACCAGATGATCCCGTTTGTCGATCTAAAAATTCAGCATGATGCGATTCAGTCAGAAATTGATGAAGCAATTCGTCGAACGATCGAATCGTCTGCATTTATACAGGGCCCTGCGGTCAGTGAATTCGAATCCCAATTTGCGGCCCTTCACGGTGTCGGGCACGCCATCGGCATGGGGTCGGGAACTGATGCACTCCATATGGCAGTCAGGGCCTGTGGAATCGGCCCTGGTGACGAAATCATCACCGTTCCCAACACATGGATATCGACGGCGTTTGCAGGATCATATGTGGGTGCAAAACCCGTCCTGGTCGATATTGACCCTGACACCTACCAAATGGATAGCGCCAATTTGGAGCGGATAATCACACCGCGAACAAAAGCCATCATACCGGTTCATATGTTTGGACATCCCGCGCCAATGGGCCAGATCATGGAAATTGCCCGCGCTCACAACATCCACGTCATTGAGGATGTGGCCCAGTCCCCGCTGGCGGAAATTGATGGCCAGATCGTCGGAACGATTGGTGATATTGGTTGTTACAGCTTTTACCCCAGCAAAAATCTTGGCTGTTTTGGGGACGGAGGAGCAACGATTACCAACAACCATGATCTTGCTCATGACATGCGAATTCTTAGTGATTACGGCCAATCCGAACGCTTCACACATCAATGTGTCGGATACAACTCCAGACTGGACACCTTGCAAGCGGCTGTACTTCTGGTCAAATTGAAATACCTGAAAGACTGGACTAAAAGACGCCAAAAGCTTGCTGAAACCTACCGCCACCACCTGAGCAGCCTACCGATCAAATTGCCGAAACAAGCCCAGAACGCGAACGCCGTCTATCATCTGTTTGTTGTTCAGGTTGAAGACCGGGACAATTGTCTGAATCAGTTGCGTGAGCACGGCATCATGGCTCAGGTTCACTATCCCCAATCGGTTCATCTGCAACCCTGTTACCAGGAACTTGGATACAGCAGGGGCGATTTCCCAAATTCTGAAAAGCTTTCTGAAAACGGACTATCCCTGCCATTTTTCCCAGACATGACCGAGACGCAGGTGGCTGAAGTCGCAGACACCTTAGGAAAAATTTTGTCAAATTAGGAACGAGTGTGAATTAGAAATGAGTGTGAATAAAAACACGCCGAAGATTACTAAAATAGGGATTGTAGACGTCGAATTTGGCGAAAGGGTTTCCGTTGTAGACCCCGTAAATATGTACGGTTGCACGATCGGAGATGACAGTTTCATTGGTCCATTTGTTGAAATTCAGAGAAATGCCCAAATAGGAAACCGCACACGCGTCCAGTCACATTGTTTTATCTGTGAATTGGTGAGCATCGGCGACAACTGTTTCATCGGTCATGGTGTAATGTTTATCAATGATTCGTTTTCTCTCGGTGAACCCGCATATGAGCGCCACGAGCTGTGGGAAAAAACAACTATCGGGAATCACGTAACCATCGGCTCCAACACAACGATTCTTCCCGTCAATATCTGCGATAATGTGGTGATCGGTGCGGGTTCGGTTGTCACTCGCGATATTGCCGAACCCGGAATTTACTTGGGCAGCCCTGCAAAACTGATGCGAACGCTCTAATCAACCCTAACTAGATCGTTCAATGTTCGAGCGCAGAAGCCTCCCACCATTTCTTCCAGTCAAAATAGGGAGACAACGTCTCATAATGCTGAAAATGTACTGACAAACTCGGTATTGGGGCGAAGCAGGGAATTTCTTTGTAGATTTTGTTAATCGTCGTATCTTCCGTAATATCTGCACTTGTGCCGTATTCTGTAAAAGCCATGTAGATATCCCAGTACTTATTCAACGTCCTCACAGATATGACATCTGCACCCGTTGACCCACCGATCCCCCGCCAATGGCGATGGCTTCCTAACATTATAGTAGCTGGGATGACGGTACGGTAACTCTCAGGGTAGTCCGACGGAAAAAGTGCTATTTCTGAATCCATCGTCGCTGATAGTCGGGCGAAGGATTGAATTATCTCCAAAATTGCAGATTGCTCATGAAGATAATCATCCGCCGCAAAATAGATGACATCCTCGCTCTTTCGACCCAGTTCGTAGGCTTCCTTCAACGAAGCGCCGACTCCAGTACCCTGTAGCCCCACATATTTAGTTGGGCAGGGGCACGTGGCCAATAAAGTTTTTAACTGTTCGACAAACTCAGGCATCGAATGGTCATCCAAGACGACAAGTGAAATTTTTGCATCAACACCGTTCTCCTGAGCATGCTGAATTGACCGGATGACGGAGTTAACACAACGAAGGATCAGCTCAGACTTTTTGACACCGATAAATCTCTCTCGATCACCTTGCAACAATATATCCACGCGCGCGCAGCTACGTAGAATAATATCGAATGACTTTATCTCACGCGGAACAATCGTCTCAAACGCATCAAATCCACCGCCTCGACCATGACCACTTTTCGCCTCGTGATGAATATTCGTTTTTTGAATACGAAGGAGGTCATAACCTATCTTGTTCAGCGCGAAACGAAACGCCCGCGTCAATGGTTTAGCCATCTACTGTAAATCCTGAAACGTGAAATCTATCCAAAGTTCGAGGAGATTGTCCATTTCAATTTTTAAAGTCAAACCATATTATTCTCTTTGATATTGCACAGCACGGTTCCCCCCTCAAACTTAAATGCCACAAACAAAAAAATCGGCCGGGACGAATCCCGGCCGAAGTTTGTGCTCTTGAGGGAAGGGAGGAATTTCAAAACTGAAATCCTTCCAACACGATTATATTGCCCGGAAATCTTCGTCCGGCATGTGATTTCTGTCACAGGATCTGAAAAAGAATCAAAAGAATGTGACGCGGTCAGGACCCTAGAAGATTGAGGGGCGGAATTACGTCCTCGCGAAGGCCGCAAAGACTCTGCAATTCGTTCAGAATACTCTCGATATCATCAAGTGATTTTCCGAGAATGAACCGACCTCCCGGTGCCAGACGCAGGGTCGGTCCCTTGGTGCATTGCCCCATACACACACTCCGCTCGACGGTGATATTGATACACCGTTCAAGAACACCGGCCTCAATCGCCTTAGCCATGTCCTGGCTTGAGCGCCCCGCACAAGACGCACCATCCGCACCGAATCGCCGGTTGGTACAGATCATCAGGTATTTTGGTTTAATCTCGTTCACGTATTCATCCAGACTCAATTACATTTCGGATTCGCAATAAACCCAACTTCATACGCAGTTTTTAAATGAATTTGCATTTAGGGTGACTTTATCGAAACTTCCCGCCCGCGATCAGTCAGTTTGCAGATGACCCAGTCCGGCTTGATCGGATTTTCAAACCACGGTTCTGCCCAGCCTTTTTCAATGCAGGCCCGAACTGTGCGTTCGCTAATTTTCTGTCCGTTTGAATCAAACAAAGGAAGTTTTCCACCAGCCTGATCCAGCCCCCGCGTCAGCCATTTGGCCTGCGACTTAGTCGGCATGCCATCAGGCGCGTCTTCCTGTCTGTCCCCGTCCGTACTCATAGGCCTGCACCTTCCAGAATACTATCATTGACGTAATGGCGGTGACATCGTGATCACGACGCCAAGACAATGGTATGATAGAATCGCCTGTGCGCCAAGGGCTCAGCCCGAGCCTGACCGGTAAGCATCGCTGCGATTAACGCGCACCAATCTGGGCCGCGATGGCCTTAACCTGCTCAACATTGGTGATGGCTCCGCTAAAACAGGCCTGAATTGCCTGTGACAAGGGTTTCAGTAACCGGATTTCTTTTGGGTCCGGCTGGCCGCCACGCGACGCCAATATGGCACTGGCAACATTGCCGAGCGCATCACACAGCGTCAGGACATGCTCATAACTGCTGCCGGCAAGAATATCAGGGGCGTTATCCGTGATGTCGAGCAGGGACAACAGCTCACTGCGAATAGAGGGGTCAACCCGACCGCTACGTTCCAGCATAGGCACCAGATTGGTCACATGCGCAGCAACTTCAATACCGACCACATCGACTTTGAGCGCTTTCATCTTGTTAAGCGCACGATTGATCATGTTATCGATTTCCACAACATTGAGTTTTTCGCCTTTGGCCTTGGCTTTAAGCGTATTCGGCGCCTCAATCCCCGGCGTGCCCCCGTCCTTACGTCGGGCCGGCCCGATATACCCATCAGACATAATAAATTTTTTACGGGATTCGATCAGATCATTAATGCGATCAAGCATCTGGGCCGTTGAAATCGGTTTGGCGATCACCGTGTCCGTTCCCGATTCAACAACGCGGGTTACGACTTCAGGTGTCGGCTCTTCGACCAGTGTAATGATCGGGAGGAACGGATTGCTGCCCAGTCTGCCCTGACGGATATCCTGAATACATTCTATAAAATCACCGTCCTTCAGATCATATGACCCAATCAGCAGGTCAGGCATATGTTTGCCGATCACCTTTCGGAGTTCTTCAACCGTCTTCGCCTGGCTCAATTCACGAAACCCGTGATTGTGAAGGATGTTGCGCACGCTGGAACGGGAATTCAGGTCATGATCAACCAGAAAGATTTCACAACTCGCGAGATCACTCTGTGCCATATTCTAACTTGTCCCCAAATAACAAAAACCGAGTCACTGAACCGGACTTATTCTAGTAGAAAAAGCCTGCCCACGTAAAACCGTTTCACTCCCAAATCTGATTGTAGGTCATACTGATGCCCCAATACTTAATGTCGCCACAGCTTGGGCGGCAATCCCTTCGCCGCGACCAGTGAACCCAAGCCGTTCCGTCGTTGTCGCCTTAACATTGACACGCGACACTTGGATTTCAAGGATCTCGGCGATCCGCTCTTCCATCGCCGGTCGGTGCGGGCCGATTTTCGGGGCCTCACAGATCAGCGTGACATCGACATTGATGATTTTCCCTGAAGCCTCTTCCAGCAGTTTCACCGCATGGGCCAGAAAATGATCGGAAGAAACACCGCGCCATTGTTCATCCGTCGGTGGAAAGTGCTGACCAATGTCGCCACGCCCCACGGCACCGAGCAGCGCGTCGGTTAAGGCGTGCAACCCGACATCGGCATCCGAATGACCATCCAGCGCCTGATCAAATGGAACTTTGATTCCACAAAGCGTGACGTGATCGCCATCGGTAAAACGATGCACATCGAAACCGAAGCCGGTACGGAATTCAACCTGCCCGACGGAGCGATCAAAACGCTCTAGGTCGTTACTGGTTGTAATTTTTATGTTTCTTTCGTCGCCATCAACCATCATCACCTCCAGCCCGGCTGCTTCAGCAACGGCGGCATCATCGGTTAGTTCGTCGCCAATCGCTTGCCTGTGTGCGTCCAGAATATCATTGAACCTGAACCCCTGTGGCGTCTGTGCCCGCCAGATGGTCGACCGTTCTATCGTCGTCTGTACCATGCCGTGCTCTCCGCGCTTAAGGGTATCATTGACGGCCAGGACCGGAATAGCTGCCGGGGAGTCGCCCAGAGCCTTCACAACACGTGTGATCATATCCGCATCCACAAACGGTCTGGCGGCGTCGTGGATCAAGACGGTTTCCGGTGACATCGATGTCAGGCTTTCAAGTCCCAAACGAACGGAGTCCTGACGGGTCGCCCCTCCATTGACCGGCTCAAGAAGGTCGAGCCCCTGAACGGCGGCGTCATATAGGTTCCGATCATCGGGATGGATCACAACCCGAACCGCATCAATGTCGGGGTGGGAGATAAAGGCGGACACGGTTTTATACACGACAGGATGATCCGCAAGCTTCACATATTGCTTCGGAATCTCACCGCCAACGCGATGCCCGCGCCCCGCCGCTACAATCAACACCACCGTTCCCGGCATTTGCGTTTCCTTACTTTACGTCACCGTCTAATCGCCGGGGACCATAATTGTCGCCTATGGGGTTGCCAAGTGTTATCCTTATTAAGGCTTGCCAAGCCGGAGTTCAGGGGCAATGTTCGCCTCGCTTGAACTGCAAATTACATCTTTCAGGGCCCAAGAATGACTGACGGATTGATACTGAATTTGGCTGCCGTCCTTGCTCTGGTTCCGGCGTCGCTGTTGGGACTGCGCAGAGAACCAGGCCGCGATGGCATGTACTGGATGATGCTGGCGGTGGCGACGCTTGGCCCGTTCACCACCATCATGGTTAGCCTATCAGGCGAATGGCACACCGATCTCGCAACATCCCTGTGGGCGACCATTGGTGCCAGTATGGTCCTGTTTTCCGTGATCTCCATTCTGACTCGTGAAGCCTGGCGCCTGACACCGCTTATCGCCATTTACATGATCATCCTGGGCGTGCTGGCGACGATCTGGGCCCATGCTGGAGAACCACAAGGTTTGGGGAGTGCCGGGTCCGGTCCATGGATCGGGCTGCATATCGCGGTTTCAGTCGGCACCTATGGATTGGTGACCATTGCCGCCGTCGCGGCTCTTGGTGCGGTCGTTCAGGAGCGCGCCCTCAAGATCAAACACCAGACGCCGTTGAGTCGTTTATTGCCGTCCGTCGCTGATTGTGATGAGTTGGTGGTACGACTGCTGGCGGTTAGTGAAATCGTCCTGGCGCTGGGTCTTATAAGCGGTATGGCGTTGCAGTTTGCCGAAAGCCACGAAATCCTGGCACTCAATCACAAATCAATCCTTACCATCACAGCTTTTGTAGTGATTGGTGGTGTTTTGATTGCCCACTACAGAAGCGGGCTGCGCGGCCGCAAAGCGGCAAGGATCGTGCTATTGGCATACCTGCTGCTCACTCTCGGTTATCCAGGTGTTAAATTTGTATCCGACATCGTTATCGGTTAACGCTTTCTCGCCTCGTACCATCGGCAAGTCCTTGTATTTATCGGCCAGAGTGCCTAATAAATAGGCACCAAATAAGGAACCCATCGATGTCTGTGCAAATTGGCTCCGTTAAGCTGGAAAACCCGATTGTTTTGGCCCCAATGTCAGGGGTCACCGACCTGCCGTTTCGCCGCCTGGTAAAACGCAGCGGGGTCGGCCTTGTGGTTTCAGAAATGATCGCCAGCAAAGCCATGGTCTATGCCTCGAAGAAGACCATGAAAATGGCCACCCATTGTGCAGAAGAACATCCCATGTCAGTGCAGCTGGCCGGATGTGAACCCGATATCATGGCGGAAGCGGCAAAGTTGAACGAAGACCGGGGCGCCGCGCTCATCGACATCAACATGGGGTGTCCGGTGAAAAAGGTGACCAATGGTGATGCAGGTTCCGCTTTGATGCGCGATGTAAAGCTGGCGGGTGATATTTTGTCCGCCGTCGTAAATGCCGTCAGTATTCCGGTTACCTTAAAAATGCGTACGGGCTGGAATGACGAGACCCGAAACGCACCGGAACTGGCGAAGGTTGCAGAAAATTGCGGAATTCAGGCACTTGCGGTTCATGGCAGAACCCGCTGCCAGTTTTACAAAGGGCGCGCCGACTGGAAATATATTCGCAACGTCAAAGAAGCGGTTAATATTCCCGTATTCGGCAACGGCGACATCAACACGATTGAGGACGCAAAACAGATGCTGTCTGACTCTGGGGCTGATGGCGCACTCATTGGACGCGGCACGTATGGAAAACCGTGGTTTCCAAACCAGGTCGCGCATTACCTGGAAACAGGCGCTCCTCTGGCCGACCCGAGCCTGATCGATCAGCACGAAACCGTGCTGGAACACTACGAAGCCCTTCTCGAGCATTATGGCATCCAAGCCGGAGTCCGAATTGCCAGGAAACATCTTGGCTGGTATTCGAAGGGCCTCGCTGGATCGGCTGAATATCGCTCTGAAATCAATAAACTGAGTGATCCCGACCAGGTAAAATCCCGCATCAATGAATTTTACGCCGCAAATCTTGAGCGGTTGGCTGCCTGATGAAAGACGCGCGGATCGCTTTGGTCGACTCTGCGCACCTGGCACCACCAGATGGGGACATGCTGCTCAACGCCATCACGCAGACCCTTGTTGTCGTCGATGAAAATTTGGACATCGTTTATGCGAATTCGGCGGCCGAGCAGTTTTTCAGAACCAGCACTGAGATCCTGAACGGGAAAAGCCTTTCTGAGTTCATTCCGCAAGACAATCCGGTGTTCGGATTGATCGAACAGGTCAGGTCGGCGAGACGGCCGGTCTCTGAATATGATGTCACTCTGGAAACGCCAAAAATTGGGACGAATTTCGTTAATATTCAAGCCTGCCCAGTAACCGAATCACCCGGGAACACTTTGCTTTCCATTCAGCTTCGCTCGATTGCTGACAAAATTGATCGCCAGTTGACCCATCGTGGAGCCGCCCGTTCCGTCACCGCAATGGCCTCGATGCTGGCTCATGAAGTCAAAAACCCATTGTCGGGCATTCGCGGTGCCGCTCAACTTCTGGAACAGAATGCCAATGCCGAAGACCGGGATCTGACACAGCTCATTCGAGATGAGGCTGATCGAATTTGTGATCTGGTCGACCGCATGGGGGTTTTTTCGGATACCCGCCCACTGGAACGCGAAGCCGTCAATATCCATCAGGTGCTTGATCGCGTCCAACGCCTTGCTAAAAACGGCTTCGCCAAAAATGTACGGTTTCAGAACGTGTTCGATCCATCACTGCCGCCGGTTTTTGGCAATCGCGACCAGCTGGTTCAGGTTTTTCTGAATCTGGTCAAGAACGCGGCAGAAGAAGTCCCGGACCCGGGAGGCGAAATCATTCTGGAGACCGCCTATCAGCAGGGCGTTCGCTTTGCCGTACCGGGGCAGGGGTCTCGCGTTCACCTGCCGCTTCGGGTCAGCGTTATCGATAATGGCCCCGGTATCCCGGATGATATCAAATCCTACCTATTTGATCCTTTCGTCACGTCGAAACCTCAAGGTAGCGGCCTCGGTTTGGCACTTGTCGCCAAGATCATTGACGACCACGGCGGCGTCATTGAATGCGAGAGCAAATCCAAACGGACCGCCTTCAGGGTTATGCTGCCCATGTTCAGCGGCGTTCAGGAGCAGACATGAGCGCACCGACGATCCTGGTTGCAGATGACGATGCCGGTATCCGCACCGTTGTTACACAGGCCCTGAACCGCGCCGGGTATGATGTTCGCGCCACCTCTAATGCGGCGACGCTGTGGAGGTGGGTCAGTGACGGCGACGGCGATCTGGTCATTACCGATGTTGTTATGCCGGACGAGAACGGACTCGATCTCGTTCCCCGAATTCGCCGCCTGCGCCCTGAACTCAGGGTTGTTGTCATGAGCGCCCAAAACACCTTGTTGACGGCCCTCAAAGCCAATGAGCGCGGGGCATTTGAATACCTGCCAAAACCTTTTGATATCAATGAATTAGCCAATATTGTTCGACGCGGACTTGAAACACCCGCCGAGGTCAGGTCTGAGAACATGCCGGGCCAGGAGGAAACTCTGCCGCTGATTGGCCGCTCTCAAGCCATGCAGGACATTTACCGGACCCTTGCGCGATTGATGGGAACCGACCTGACCGTCATGATTTCAGGGGAATCCGGGACCGGCAAGGAACTGGTTGCCCGGGCGCTACATGATTACGGAAAACGCAAGTCTGCGCCATTTGTTGCCGTCAATATGGCTGCTATTCCCAGAGAGTTAATCGAAAGTGAATTGTTCGGCCACGAAAAGGGGGCGTTTACAGGTGCAGCTAACCGGACGGCTGGACGGTTTGAGCAAGCGGAACGTGGTACGTTATTCCTTGATGAAATTGGCGATATGCCAATCGAAGCCCAAACCCGATTGTTGAGGGTGTTGCAGGAAGGGGAGTTTACGTCGGTTGGCGGTCATACAGCGATCAAAGCCGATGTACGCATAGTTGCCGCGACCCATCATGACCTAAAACAATTGATCCGGCGAGGCCAGTTCCGTGAAGATCTGTATTTCCGCCTAAATGTGGTGCCAATCCGCCTGCCGCCACTTCGCGAACGCGCCGAAGACATTCCGGAACTGGTGCGGTGTTTTCTGACCCGGGCCGTGGAACAGGGGTTGCCGTGGAAAACCATCGATCACCATGCGCTTGAACGCCTGAAGAACCATTCCTGGCCAGGAAACGTCCGTGAACTTGAAAATCTGGTGCAGCGGCTGGCGGCTCTTTATTCCCAAGAAACCATAGGCCTAGAGGTCATCGAGCAAGAGTTTTCAGACATTACCCCCAATGACCGGCCCGATACCAACGAAGGACTGGCCGGGTCAGTGGAGGAACGTCTGGAAACCTACTTTTCCGCCCATGATGGCAGATTGCCTGCCGCCGGCCTTTATGACCGGGTCATCCGAGAAGTTGAGCGCCCTTTGATAATCTTGACGTTGCAGGCAACGCGGGGAAATCAGGTCAAGGCCGCAGATGTTCTGGGCCTGAACCGCAATACACTACGCAAAAAGATACGCGATTTGGACATTCCGGTTATACGTGGCGGAAAATGAACGAAAATTCACCACCACAGACCATGGGCAAAGCCCTGTTTAGACGGGCCAGTACCAGTCGACGGTTGGCCTACGGGCTTGCCGCCACTGCCGTTGTTTCAGGGATCGCCACCGCAGCGACAATGACCGGCACACTGGCTCAGGACTACGACATCGGAACGGTCGTTGCTCTGTTATATGTAGACGGAATTTTACTTTTGCTGCTGAGCGCCGTGATTGGCCGACGCATGGTTCAGTTGTGGCGCGAACGCAAACGAGGGGATGCTGGTGCGGGTCTGCATGGGCGGCTGGTTCTACTGTTTAGCCTTGTCGCGGTCAGCCCGGCCATTCTGGTGGCTGTTTTTTCTGCGCTTTACCTGAATTTCGGCCTTCAAGCCTGGTTTTCCGAGCGCATCAATACCGCCATCAACCAGTCAAGGACGGTTGCCAATGCTTACCTCAATGAACACAAAAACAACATCCGTGCCGACGCCCTCGCCATCGCCAATGATCTTAATTACAACGCCTCAAACCTGATCGGAAATCCCCATTCACTTAGCTCAATTCTGACGTCACACACGACGTTCCGGTCACTGTCCGAAGCAATTGTCATTGACGGTCAGGGCAAGGTTCTGGGGCAGGCCAGATACAGCCTGTCAGGCGATACAGTTACCAATATCTCAAAAATTCAGTTTGCCGAAGCCGGAGACGGCCAAATTGTTGTCCTTAGGTCGGCGCGAGCAGATCAGGTACGTGCCCTGATGAAATTAAATCGGTTTGTCGACTCCTACTTACTGGTCGAGCGTTTTGTTGACCCCCGTATTTCACGCTATATTGACCGCATCAATGAAGTGGTGAACGAATATAACGCGCTTGAGAAAAATCGAGGCAATTTTCAGATCAGTTTTATTATGATCTTCGTCATTCTGGCACTTTTGCTACTTTTGGCGGCGGCCTGGGTGGGCCTGACGGTATCCAATCAATTGGCCAGCCCGATTAGTCGGTTGATCAGGGCGGCCGAGGAGGTCAGTGAAGGGGATTTAAGTGTACGGGTCGAAACCAGTGAAGATAATGATGAAATCAGTACGCTGACTCACACATTCAATACCATGGCCACACAGCTGGAAACCCAACGCGATGGCCTGATGGAAGCCAACAGAGAACTTGATGAACGCCACCGGTTTACAGAAACCGTGCTGTCTGGCGTTTCCGCAGGGGTGATCGGACTTGATAAAAAGGGCAACATTCATCTGCCCAACCGCTCGGCATCTGAACTGCTGGCAACTAATCTTGAAAATACCATTGGAATGCCGTTAACGGATATCGTGCCGGAAATGGCAGATCTGCTTGATGGTGTAATGTCCCAGGCCGGACGTATGCATCATTCTGAAATACAGCTCACCCGCGACAATGAGACCAAAACCCTGCATGTCAGGTTTGCCGCGGAACGACTGGAAGAAGAAACGATCGGTTATGTCGTTACGTTTGATGACGTGACCGACCTGTTGTCTGCGCAACGCAAGGCGGCCTGGGCGGATGTTGCCCGTCGTATCGCCCACGAAATCAAAAATCCGCTGACCCCCATTCAACTGTCCGCCGAGCGCCTCAAGCGCAAGTATTTGAAGGAAATTACCACAGATCCTGAGACCTTCGAGACCTGCACTGATACGATTGTCAGGCAGGTTGAAGATATCGGGCGGATGGTCGATGAATTTTCTACGTTTGCCCGCATGCCGGAACCCTCCATCAAAATGGAAAACATGTCGGAAATCTGCCGTCAGGCGATCTTTCTTGAACAGAACCGCAACCCGGACATGACATTTTCCACTGATTTCCCAGATACCGATATCGAGCTAAATTGTGATATCCGTCAGATCTCCCGGGCGCTGACAAATTTGCTAAAAAATGCTGCCGAATCCGTTGGAACCGCCATCGAACAGGGTCAGACCCAGCCCGGGCAGGGGAAAATAGAAATTTCACTAAACGAAGATATCGGTGATACCGATGTTACCGCCCGGATCATCATAATGGATAACGGAATTGGTTTGCCTAGTGGATCAAAGGATCGTCTGACCGAACCTTACGTGACCACCCGAACCAAAGGCACCGGGCTGGGTCTCGCCATCGTCAAAAAAATCATGGAAGAACATCATGGGCAGCTGGCCCTTGCCGACCGGGACGGGCAGGGGGCTATCATCACCCTTACTTTCCGAGCAATAGATGAAAAACTGGCACAACCGATTGATCCATTAAAAGCAGAAATTGCCCTCGTACTTGACTCTACAAGCTCCTAAACTCATCACCATGAAACCTGACATTCTCATCGTTGACGACGAAGCTGATATCCGCACACTGATCGCCGGATTGTTGCAAGATGAGGGGTATGACACCCAAGAAGCCGGGCACAGCGACGAAGCCCTGGCGGAAGTTGAAAAACACAGACCCAGTCTTGTTCTGCTTGATATCTGGCTGCAGGGCAGCACCCTTGACGGTCTTGGGATTCTCAGAGAGCTCAAGCGCGATTATCCCAGTCTCCCTGTATTGATGATGAGCGGCCACGGAACGGTGGAAACTGCGGTTCAGGCAATTCAGGACGGGGCATATGATTTTATTGAGAAGCCGTTTAAGTCTGACCGCCTGCTGTTTCTAGTCGAGCGCGCTCTTGAAACAGATCAGCTGCGTCGTGAAAACCAGGAATTACGCCTAAGTTCCGGGCGTACTGACGAGCTGATTGGAGGGTCAACGGCCATTCGTGAGCTCAGCGCTGCGGTCACCAGAGTGGCTCCCGCCAACAGCCGCGTCTTCATTTCCGGTCCTGCTGGATCCGGCAAAGAAGTCGTCGCCAGGCAAATACACAAACAATCCAGACGTTCAACTGGACCCTTTATCGTCGTCAACTGCGCAACAATGGTGGCTGACCATGTCGAGGGAACGCTGTTTGGAACTGAAGTGCCTGGGGTCGGGCAGTTTCCAGACGTGCGCCCCGGACTGTTCGAGATGGCACACAACGGGACGCTTTTTTTGGACGAAGTTTCCGACATGCCCCTAGAAACCCAGGGCAAGATTATCCGTGTTCTTCAAGACCAGATATTTCAGCGCGTCGGCGGTAATTCGGAAATAAACGTCGATGTGCGCGTCATCGCGACGACGACACGTGATATTTCAGGCGAGATTTCCTCCGGTCGGTTTCGCGAAGACCTATATTATCGGTTAAACGTTGTGCCTCTTGAAATACCCGCGCTCAAAGAACACCCGGAAGATATCGGTCTTCTTGCCCGTTACTTTATGCAGTGCGCCGCGGATGCAACGGGGCAGCCGCCACGGTTAATCGGCGATGACGCCATATCCGCGCTTCAGGCCCATGACTGGCCGGGGAACGTACGGGAGTTGAAAAATATCATTGAGCGCCTGTTAATCATGGCGCCGGGTGTTACGGAAGAAGCCATCGGCCTGTCGATGTTACCACCCGAGATCAGCTCGGATGCGCCGGTTCCGAGAGCCGATACCGGCAACCAGGAAATCATGGGATTGTCTTTGCGTGAAGCTCGGGAGATATTCGAGCGTGAATATCTTGCTGCTCAGGTTATGCGATTTGGTGGCAATATTTCCAAAACGGCTGACTTTGTTGGCATGGAACGCTCAGCCTTGCATCGCAAGATCAAGTCTTTAGGCATACAGTAAGGGGACCGGAACACATGAAAGTAGTGGTCTGCGGAGCAGGTCAGGTTGGCTCAAACATCGCCCGCCATCTGGCCTTGGAAAACAACGATGTGACGGTGGTTGATAAGTCTCCCGAACTGATCCGCAAGATCAGTGACACGCTTGATGTGAACGGCGTCGTCGGCCAGGCATCCCGCCCGGATGTGCTCGAGCAGGCCGGGCTGGAGGATGCAGATCTGGTTATCGCCGTCACCTATTCCGACGAAGTCAACATGATCGCCTGTCAGGTCGCTCACTCGCTATTTGGCGTACCGACCAAGATCGCCCGTGTCCGCGAACAGGCCTACCTGCAACCCATGTGGGCCAACCTGTTTTCTCGTGACAACATGCCCATCGACGTCATCATTTCGCCGGAAATGGAGGTCGCGCGCGCCGTTAGCCGCCGGTTGCGTGTACCCGGTGCGTTCGAGATGATCCCGTTGGTAGACGACAAGGTCAAACTTCTAGGCGTGCGCTGTGACGACGACTGCCCTGTGGTCAATACGCCGCTCCGCCAGCTGACAAAACTGTTCCCTGACCTGAATATCGTCATCGTCGGTATCATGCGTGATAACACTGCCATCGTGCCGACGTCGGATGATCAGATGGAACCCGGAGACGAGGTTTATTTCGTCGTCGACAGCAAACAAGTTGACCGCGCCATGGCGGCTTTTGGTCATGAGGAACGTGAAGCTCGACGCCTGCTGATCTTTGGTGGTGGAAACATTGGCCTGTCACTCGCCCAGGAAATCGAACGCGAAAATGACTGGGTTAAGACCAAGATTATTGAATCCTCTAAAGAACGTGCCGAATTCATTGTCAGCGTTCTGGATAAAACGATGGTTTTAAAGGGCGATGTCCTGGATCAGGAGATCCTGGAAGAAGCCAACGTGTCGGAAACCGAGACCGTTGTCGCACTCACCAATGATGACGAAACCAATATTCTGGCGTCTCTGCTTGCCAAACGCTATGGCTGCCAGCGCGCCATCACCCTGATCAACAAGGGCACGTATGAGCCTTTAATCAGCTCGTTGGGCATTGATGTGGTCGTCAGCCCCAGGAACATTACGGTTTCCACGATCCTCCAACATGTACGGCGTGGCCGTATCCATTCCGTGCATACATTGCGCGAAGGTTTTGGTGAGCTGATTGAAGCCGAAGCTCTGGAGACGTCTGATCTGGTAGGTAGCCCCTTACGTGACGTAAAGCTGCCGCCAGGGGTCTTACTTGGTGCGATTGTGCGCGACGGCGAGATGATCTGCCCCGGCGGCAGCACCATTGTTCAGGCCAACGACCGGGTGGTGCTGTTTGCAGCCGCCGAGGTTATCCGAAAAGTCGAAAAAATGTTCTCAGTCCAGCTCGAGTATTTTTAGTCAATCCCGAGATTTAAGGAATATCATGTCGCGCATCGCTTACGTTAATGGCCAGTATCTCCCTCATTCGGACGGGATGGTTCATATTGAAGACCGTGGATACCAGTTCGCAGATGGAGTTTATGAAGTTTTTGCCGTGCACAATGGTCATCTAATTGGTGTTCAAGGGCATATGGACCGGCTTGACCACTCGCTTGGCGAATTACGGATCGACTGGCCCATGAAGCCAGGTCCGTTTATGGTCGTCGTTAACGAAGTGGTTCGCCGCAACCATGTCAAAAACGGTCTGGTTTATATCCAGGTAACCCGTGGCGTTGCGCGCCGTGATCACCCATTCCCGAAAGACTGTGTCAGTTCCATGGTCGTCACCGCCAAGAAGATGGCACCGCTTGACAAGGACACTTTACGTAAGGGCGTCGGGATCATTACCATCCCCGACATTCGCTGGAAACGTAAAGATATCAAGTCCGTATCCTTGCTTCCTAACTGTCTCGGCAAACAACAGGCACGCGAGGCGGGAGCTTTTGAAGCCTGGATGATTGATGACGACGGTATGGTAACGGAAGGCACATCAACCAACGCCTGGATCGTCACCAAGGACGGGGAGTTGATCACCCGTGATGTTTCCAAAGCCATACTGAACGGTATTACCCGTCTTGCTGTCCTCGAAGCCGCCAAAGACGCCGGTATCAGCTTTTCCGAACGCCCGTTCAGCAAACAAGAGGCCGAGGATGCAAAAGAGGCATTTATCACCAGCTCCACATCGCATGTGAAAGCCGTGACCAGTATCGATGACAAACCCGTCGGCAATGGTCACGTTGGCGAGCTGACGAGCCGGCTGCTTGATCTCTACGTCGATTTCATTGAAGCCAAAGGCGGCCCAGAGCATACGGATAGGTGGAATTGACCGTCCCGGAACGGCGCCCGCGGGCGATCATCTTCGACTGGGATAATACTCTGGTCGATAGCTGGCCGGTCATCGGTGACGCCCTCAACACCGCATTAACGACATTCGGCCACGATCCGTGGTCGCCGGATGAGGTTCGCACACGGGTACGCAAATCTTTACGTGAAACTTTTCCGGTTCTATTTGGTGAAAAGTGGGAAGATGCAGCAGATGTGTTTTATGCTCGTTACGGCGAAATTCATGCAGAATTGGTGCAACCCATTCCCGGCATTGGCGAGATGCTGTCTGAGCTGACCGAAATGGGGATTTATCTAGCGGTGGTCAGCAACAAGCGCGGCGACTATCTGCGAACGGAGGCAGATCACCTAAGCTGGAGCCGGTATTTCGGCCAGATTATCGGGGCCAATGATGCCGAGCGGGACAAACCTGCCATTGATCCTGTTCACATGGCATTGGTTGACGGTCCGGTGTTTATAAACAACTGGGAATTGAACGATATCTGGTTTGTCGGCGATACAGACATCGACATGGAATGCGCCGTCAACGCCAACTGTATGCCCATCCTGCTGCGCCAGCACGATCCTGAGCAAGACGAATTCGCAGATTTTCCTCCTGTTTGGCAATTTCAGAACGGACAAGCGCTATGCAAGCGCCTTCGAACGCTGTAAGCTGCGCTGGTAATCTGAGAAAAAGCACCGGGTAGCAATCGCTTTTTCGATGGGGGAAGTCTGGAGTAAATTAAATTTAGAAGTATATTTTTGCAGTCCCGTCCCGGCATGCGGAAGACAACAAAAAAATAATAGGGAGAAGACGATGTCGCCAGAGAGGTCTCAAAACGTCCAAGACGTTTTTCTCAATCATATTCGGAAACAAAAAACACCCGTGACGGTATTTCTGGTCAATGGTGTAAAATTGCAGGGTATTGTCACATGGTTCGACAATTTTTCTGTCCTGCTTCGCCGCGATGGTCACACGCAACTGGTCTACAAACACGCCATTTCGACAATTATGCCGTCGACACCGATTCAGCTGTTTGAGCCTGAAAAAGAATTAGAGGACGAGGCTTGATCGCAATCAACTCAACTACTATCGGCCCTGACAACGTTCGACGGTTCTCAATCTGATATGGGTCAACCGTCGGACGATGGGCGTGAACGCTGCATCGTAATTCATCCCAACGTACAGGGTATGGCATCTTCGAGTCGCACTTCGGCCTCGCATTTGGAAGAGTGCGTCGGTCTGGCGCTTGCCATCGACCTCAACGTTGTTGCCAGTGACGTATTGAATGTCACTCGGCCAAAACCGGCGACCCTGCTGGGAGGCGGCGCCGTCGAACGGGTTATGGACCAAGCGGAACACGATGAATACGGCATTGACGTGATTATTGTCGATGCCGCGTTGACCCCCATCCAGCAACGTAATCTGGAACGCGCCTGGGAACGTAAGGTGATTGACCGCACAGGCCTGATTTTGGAAATTTTTGGGGCCCGCGCACGAACCAAAGAAGGCCGCCTTCAGGTTGAATTGGCGGCACAAACTTATCAGCGCAGCCGCCTGGTCCGCAGCTGGACCCACCTTGAGCGTCAGCGCGGTGGGGCAGGGTTCATGGGGGGGCCCGGTGAAACCCAGATTGAAACGGATCGCCGCCTGATCGATCAGCGTATTACCCGCCTCAAACGCGACCTTAAAGACGTCACCCGGACCCGAAGCCTGCACCGAGAGGCGCGGCGCAAAGTGCCTTACCCCATCGTCGCACTGGTCGGCTACACCAATGCCGGAAAATCCACTCTGTTCAATCGTCTGACGAATTCTGATGTGGAGGCGCGGGATCAGTTGTTCGCCACTCTCGATCCAACCATGCGCGGGCTCGATTTGCCATCAGGGCGTTCGGTCATTCTGTCTGATACGGTTGGTTTTGTCTCTAACCTGCCGCACGAACTGGTCAACGCCTTTCATGCAACGTTGGAAGAGGTTATGGAGGCCGACCTGATCATCCATGTCAGAGATTGTGCCCACCCAGATACGGAAGCCCAGCGAAAAGACGTTCTTCAGGTGCTGGATGAACTCGGCGTGTGGGAGTCCGATGACGGCCTGTTGCCGGAAGAAGCTGGACATAGTCCGATGATCGAGGCCCTGAACAAATCTGATCAGCTCGACGCCGTTCAGTTTGATGTCGTCGGCAAACAGATATCGCGCTCAGACAGCCCGATGTTTCTGGTATCCGCTATCACTGGAGAGGGATGCGAAGCCCTTCTTGCGGCAATCGATCAAAGTATTACCGCCGGGTACGTGACCCTGAAGATCTCCTTAAAACCCGAAGACGGAGCGGCGCTGGCCTGGTTATATGAACATGGTGAGGTTATCGAACGCAGCGACAGCGACAACTCGATTGAACTCAGTGTACGCATGGACAGCGCCAATGTTGACCGGTTTCAACGAAAACTGTATTGAGGTGTTGTAACGGTGCAAAAAAATGGTCAACGATGTCAGATCAACGCAAATTAAGCAGTTTTCATTTATTCATTGTCATTGCACTGACCGTCTCCTTGTTGATGCCGACGATTGCCGGGTCGTCTTCACATCAAACCGCGATGCTGTCCCTCACTAATTCTGACCGGCATCTCCAGCTTACCGCCGTAAGCGCCGAGCACGACCATTCTCACGGGAAAGGTGAGACAAAGGGACAAGACACCCATCATGCGCCAGCACCTAGTTTAACTGACCACCCCCATGACCATCACGCCCCGGCAAACCTTCCCAACGGATACTTTCTAACATCCAGTGGGCCATGGAATGTCGGACCGCCACCTTCTGTGATCCTTGACCGTTCTTTCAAGATAGATCGTCCGCCACGCGCCTGAAACACGAGTTTCGATGCCCTCGGCGGGCATTCTTTCTAATTGAATAACGGACAAATCCATGCACATACCATTTCATCATGGTGGCGTGCGAGTGCAGCGTGCACTCGAATGCCTCCTTTTCCTAACCCTGACAATAGCTTTGCTGTTGTTGATTAGTGCCGGTCCGGCATTAGCCCATGCGGTAACCGTAGGCGACAAAGGTTACATCCAGGAAATTTCAGGCATCCATCTTCTGCCGTTCACTTACCTGGGAGCCAAACACATGATCACGGGATACGACCATCTGTTGTTCCTGTTTGGTGTGATCTTTTTCCTGTACCGACTTAAGCATATCGCCGTCTACGTGAGCTTGTTTGCTCTTGGCCATTCGACGACGATGCTGCTTGGCGTCTATTTGGGCTGGAACGTCAGTTCCTACCTGATTGACGCCATTATCGGGCTGTCAGTCGTCTACAAGGCGCTCGACAATCTTGGGGCCTTCAAGCGATGGTTCGGCTATCAACCCGACACCAAAGCAAGCACGCTGGTTTTCGGCTTCTGCCATGGATTGGGATTAGCAACCAAGATCCTCGAATACGACATCGCCTCCGATGGCCTTCTTGCCAATCTTGTCGCCTTCAACGTCGGCGTTGAGATTGGACAACTGCTGGCGCTCGCCATGATTCTAATTGTCATGGGCTACTGGCGCCGAACACTGGGCTTTTGGAAACACGCTTACTCCGCAAATGTCGTCATCATGACCGCCGGTTTTGTGCTGACCGGGTACCAGCTCACTGGCTATTTTGTCGCCTGAACATCAAAAAAGGACCTTTAACATGTATAATTCAGAAATCCCCCCCCGGAATGAACTTCCGACATCTGCCCAACTCCTCCGGTCAACGGCTATCGCCATTGTGGCGGCGGGTGCAATTCTCCTGACCATTGTTCTGCCGTCCGAGTACGGTATCGATCCGACCGGCGTCGGTGGCGCTCTGGGGCTGACCGAAATGGGCGAAATCAAGCAACAGCTCGCCAACGAAGCTGAAGCTGACAAGAGTTCGTCTCTGGAACCGGTACAGCCCTTGATACATCTAGCCGAGGATCATGGCGGATACAAAGCGGCGGTGCAGACCGTATTGCTGGCCGCCAACGCCTCAAATTCTGCAGACGAATGGGCCAGCTATATCAAAATCAGCCAGTCCTCGACGCCAACAATAAAAAATGATGAAACAACAATCCTCCTAAAGCCGGGGGAGGGTGTCGAAGTCAAACTCACCATGAATGCCGGAGACCAGGTAAATTTTGAGTGGACTGCCAATGGCGGTAAACTGAACTACGATACCCATGGCGACGGTGGCGGCAAGTCCATCAGTTATGAGAAGGGCCGAGGTGTTGCCAGTGACAACGGGGTGCTCAAGGCGGCTTTTACTGGTAACCACGGTTGGTTCTGGCGCAACCGAACAAAAAAGGACGTGACGATGACACTGCGCACAACAGGGGCGTATGCTGAGCTTAAGCGGATGCTTTGATCTATTGAACTCCACCGACAACAGGCTCCGGCGTTAGCTGGGGCCTGTTAAGAAGGTGTGCTAAGTCCTAAAACCGCCGCGGTCAGGGCAACGTAGCGGCCGACTTTTGCCACCGTCACCAACACTAGAAAACTCCAAAACGGTTCACGCAGCACTCCGGCAACGACGGTTAACGGATCTCCGATGATGGGTGCCCAACTCAAAAGCAACGACCATCTGCCATATCGATGATACCAGCCTGCCGCACGACTGAGCATGGCCTTCTTGACTGGAAACCATTTCTTATCGCGAAATCTATCGACCCCACGCCCAAGCGCCCAGTTGATGACAGACCCGGCAACATTGCCCACGCTGACAACAGCTACCAGCGTGCCAACCGGATATTCATCCAACAAGATCAGCGCGGATAAAGCTGTTTCCGACTGCATTGGCAATATTGTTGCCGCCGCAAATGCAGTCAGGAACAAGCCAAAATATACCGCCAAGTCATTCATTTCGTTTTTCTTTTCCAAAGTGCACTTAGTAGCAGAAAAACGATTTAGGTAAACCTCATTTCGCGGTCGTAGCTGCCATATGCTTGTCGATGATGGTGAACAGCTCAATCGGCGTTTCCTGCGTGGGGTAGTGGCCGGCACCCTCGATGATTTCCATCTCGACATTGGGTAACTGTTGCAAATAGGTACTTGTTATTACCTCCGGCCCAACCGCGAGGTCATGCACACCTGCGACCACCAAAACCTTGGCAGACACGTCGGCGACGTCAGCGCTGAAATCCGTTGTCGTCCAGGCATCCATATAGCCAAGGAAAGCTTCCCTGTTGGTGGCCTTGCGCGTTCGTTTCGCCATATACGCCAGAAATTCCTTTGCGTGGCGTTCTCCGGTCAGGACATTAAACAGGCCTTGCAGGGCATCGTCGTCGTCTGCGGCAGAGCGAAAAAATGCACTCATGTCGGCATCTAATGGCAAACCTGACGCTGGGACAGGGGTGATTGCGATGGCTGAGCTGACCAACCCAGGTTCCAGGACGGCGACCTTTTGCAGGACCATGCCGCCCATGGAATGCCCGATGATATGGCAATGCCTCCACCCCAATTCACCGGCAAGCTCAATCACGTCCGACGCAATCTCCTCGATTGTGTACTTACCCTCTAAGTTACTCGACAGACCATAGCCGCGATAATCGGCAAATACGGCGGTGTAGCGTTCCTCATCAAGTAAGGGAAACAGCGGCTCGAAAACCAGATGGTCGCTTAACCACCCGTGCAGGAAGATAATTTTTTCAGGCCCATGTCCGATCGTGTGATATCCGAGTGTCATGCTCTTTGTTCCTTGTCTGATACGTTGATTTGAAAGTGAGGCGTCCGGTTCAGGTGGCGGCAACCAGATAACCGGTCATGATCATGTCAGCGCCATCGCCGCGTTCTTCCAACAAAGCCTGATAGGCGTCGGAGGCATGGAAGCCATCCTGGGATTCTTTGTTGGGAAAACGGAACACTGCGATGCCCTGATGTGGGTTTTCGCCATCGAGCGGGGCACCAGCTGTACTTTTAAACACCAGTTCCCCGCCAAAAGAGGCAATGATTGGAGCTGCTTTCTTAGAATAAGAGGCGAGGGCGTCGGGGCTTTTAACGGTAAATTGGGCGACCAGGTAGGCAGTCATAATGCTCTCCAGAAAATTTCAATTTGTTAACAGACGGCGCACTATTTAACTGATGCGTAAATGCATTAAAATATGTGATTTTTCATATGATCAATGATATTTTGCATAGATGGACAATTGGGATGACATACGGATTTTTCTTGCCGTGGCGCGCGGTGGGTCGGGTTCTGCCGGGGCCCGCTTGCTCGGCATGGATCAAAGCACGGTTTCCAGGCGTATAAATGCCTTTGAAGATAAACTGGGGGTGCGGCTATTTGATCGCATTACTGCCGGGTATAGCCTGAACGCCGCCGGTCGCAAGATGTTTGAGACCGCCCTACGCATTGAGCATGAGGTCACCGATCTCGACCAGACACTTGTCGGACAGGACCAAAATCTGTCTGGTACGGTCCGCATCGCGACCGTTGATACACTGTCAAATCACTTGCTGTTTCCGGTGACATCTTCGTTTTTGCATCGCTATCCAAATATTAACCTGCAAATTCGCACCTCCGTGAGTTCGGCCTACGACGTCGTCTCGCCAAAAGATACGGAAGCCGACATCACATTCCGGACATCGAACAATCCGCCCGAAGACCTGATCGGTCGCAAGCTCGCAACCGCCGCTTTCGCCCAATACGCATCGCGCGCCTACCTCGACTCTATCAGCAACAGGTTAGAGCAGATGGTCTGGCTGAATTGGGATGACGGATCAAACTCCCCGGCGTGGCCCAATCTGGCTCCGGAAATTCCGAATGCCCTCTGCCGACTGCGGATTGATTCAGTTCCGTCGCTGCTCTCGGCGGTCCGACAGGATATCGGCGCAACCGTATTACCGTGTTTTATGGGAGATGCAGATGCTGACCTTGTTCGAATACCACCGGGGAAGGTTGTCAGCCAGCGGGATGTCTGGTTATTGACGCATAAAAATCTTCGTTATAGTGCGCGCATTCGAGCCTTTCTGGATCACCTGGCTGAAACCATGAAACCCTTCAACGACTTGATCGAAGGGCGAGCTCCTCAAACGTAAACTGACATCTGCGTTAACCTTCCAGCTCCTCGCGCAACATCTCCAGCTCCAACCAACGCTCTTCCGTGGCGGTAAATTCATGGGTCGCCTGGCCTAATTCTTCTGAAAGGCGGCGTATTTTGTCGCCATCGCTGCCAGCCGCAACAAGGTCATCGTTCAGCGTTGATATCCGGGTTTCCAAAACGTTGATGCGTTTGGGAATTTCTTCGAGTTCGCGTTTGTCATTATAACTGAGGCGCCCGGACTTCTTTTTGGATTTTGCCTTTACGGCACCTGAGGATCCGGCCGCATTTTTCTCTGATGCGGCCTTGTTGATCAACTTCCGCTGATCTAAGTAGTCGCTGTAACCGCCTGGATATTCCTCAACCCGGCCTTGCCCTTCGAGCACGATGGTTGATGTTACGACGCGATCAAGAAAATCACGGTCATGGCTGACCAGCAGAACCGTGCCTTCATATTCGGCGAGCATTTCCTGCAACAAATCCAGGGTTTCAAGGTCGAGATCGTTCGTCGGTTCATCCAGAATCATCAGGTTTGAGGGTCGCGCCAGATGTTTGGCCAGCAACAATCGGTTTTTTTCACCTCCGGACAGGCTTTTGACCGGACTTCTGGCCTGTCCCGGATGGAACAGAAACTCTTTCAGGTATCCGACCACATGCTTCGGGCGCCCGCGCACATTGATCTGATCGCCGCCCGAGTCACAAAGCGTATCCCAAAGGGTGGCTTCCGGGTCAAGGTAGGAGCGGGTCTGATCAAAAGTCAGAATATCAAGATTGGTGCCCAGCCGGACGGATCCGGAATCAGGTTGAAGATCGCCGGTCAGTATTTTCAGAAGGGTGGTTTTTCCGGCTCCGTTGGGTCCGATAATACCAATCCGGTCGCCGCGCATGATACGCGTCGAAAAGCCGTCTATCAGGTTAACGTCGCCATAGGCCTTGGAAATCTCGGTGGCTTCGGCGACCAGCTTACCGGATGCTTTTGATGTTTCGGCCTCGAGTGCGGCCATGTTCTGGACCGCGGTGCGTGATTGGCGATCTTCGCGAAGTGTATAAAGGCGGCGCAGACGTCCCTGATTGCGAGTCCGCCGGGCACTGATGCCTTCACGCGACCAGCGGGTCTCATCGGCAATCAGTTTATCCAGCTTGGCCGTGTCCTCGGCTGCCAGCTCAATGATCTTTTCCGACCACTCATCGAAATGCTGGTAACCTTTCTCCAACCGGTGGATTTTACCCCGGTCCAGCCACAAGGTCACCCGCGACAAATGCCTGAGGAACGTCCGGTCATGGCTGACCGTCACAATGGCACCGGTAAACTGTTTCAGACGCTCTTCCAGCAATTCAATGGCGCTGATATCGAGATGGTTGGTGGGTTCGTCCAGAAACAATACATCCGGGTCCTGCACCAACACACCAGCCAGCGCGACACGCCGCGTTTCGCCTCCTGACAGTCCTTCAATGGGCGTAGAAGAGGGCATACCAACTTCCGACAGGGCGGCATCGACAAGATATCGAGCAGAGCTGTCCTGGTCCTCAATCTGGCCTTCGACAAAGTCGGCGACCGTGGCATATCCGCTAAGATCAACATCCTGGCCCAGATAGGCAACACGAGTGCCGGGTTGCACGAAACGCTCACCACCATCGGCCTGCAGAATTCCGGCAAAAATCTTCAGCAACGTTGATTTCCCGGAACCATTCCGGCCGACCAGGGCGATACGGTCACCTGCTGCCACATAGACATCAAGATTCTCAAATAGAATGGGGTCCCCAAATCCGGCGGAAATTCCTCTGAGGGCAAGAATAGGTGGGGCCACGTATCGGTCTCCTGAACGTCAATAGAGGCAGGTCATGCCCCAGTGGCGCGGAGAGTGCAAGCCCCAGCCAAGTAGCGATCGCGGGCGACTTCGTTTTTAACTTACGATGGATTGCCTATTTTTCTACTAGTAGATATACTTACATCATGGCAACGGCAAAAAATCAGAAGAAATGGCGGCGAAAGAACCATCTGGTGAAATCCCAGCTAAACGTCGTTGCCCGGCGCAGCATTCACGAGGAGTTGGAAGGGTTTGCGGAAAGCTTTCAGTTGCGCGGCAAGGGCGAAGCCGTGACTTTTGCCACTTTCGTCGCCCGCGCCCTCATGCAGCGCGCTGATTACAATAGCGAAGCGGCACGCATGCTGGATGATTTTGCCGCCGCCTATCATCGTGATCGCGATTTGCATCAAAATTGACGCGTTTTTCCTTTATTCCCCGCCTGCCTTGAGCGAGAAGAGGGCATGAATATTGATCCCCTGAACGTACTCGACATCATCCGCACAGTTGCTGAAGAAGAAATCCTGCCTCGCTATCAGCGTCTGGCGAGCCATGAAATCTCAGAAAAGGCACCCGGCGACCTGGTAACAATTGCCGACACGGAAGCCGAACGCCGTCTGACCGAGGAGTTCACAGCGCTGCTGACTGGTTCGCAGGTTGTCGGTGAAGAAGGGGTGGCCAAGAACCCCGACAGCATCGGAGCCCTTGCGGACGACGGTGCGGTGTGGATTGTCGACCCGGTAGATGGAACCCAGAATTTTGCCGACGGCAAACCCTGTTTTGCCGTGATGGCGGCTCTGTGTATAGATCGTCAACCGGAGGCCGCCTGGATATACGACCCTCTGGGTAAGACCGCCATTTATGCCGTCAAGGGGCAGGGCGCGTGGGAGAACGACACTCGATTACAGATGTCGGCACCCGCTGAAATCGGTGACATGTGCGGCTCCCTGAGCAGGCGGCACACCAAAGACCTGAACCAGCGCCGCGAGTCAGGCGAGCCAGGCGTCCCCAATCTGGTCGACCGCTATCGCTGCGTTGGCCGTGAATACATGGATCTGGCCCGCGGCAAACTCCATTTTTTGCGCTACGGCGGCAGATTAAAACCATGGGATCACGTCCCTGGTGTGCTGATTCATCGCGAGATTGGTGGTTATGATTCCATGACTGATGCCGAGGAAAAGTATGAAGTTTCTTCTGAATTATCATCTAAAACCATCATGTTAGCGCCAAATTATGAGAAATGGAAAGAACTTGCGCGCTTTCTTGGAGATTAGGCTTTGGCACCTAAGCTAATCTGAATGATTTTATTTTTGATCACCTGTTTCACGGCAGGGCATTGCGAAAATCCATGAACTCGCGATAGGTCAGTTGGGCGTTTACGGTATCTCCGTCTAGCGTCGGAATTTCCCAAAGGCGCTCTTTCATGGCCTGCCCACCCGGATGGACAACCCCGATCACTTCATGCGGCTCGTGCGGCTCGACCAGCCATTTGCGATCCCTGTCGAACAACAAATCGCCTTTGCCACAAACCCAGTGCGTATAAGCGGGAAGAAAGGTTGAGGGTGCTTTATCGGCAAAGATCATGTAGTTCAGCGCCGTTTGCTCGGACAGGAAGGTATAAAAATTTCCAATTCCGGGCTTTTTAAGGCGTGGTCGATTAAGAATCTTGCGATGTGCGTCGGCCCATAATTTCCAGTGCGGTGCATCACCCTTGATGGCAAACATTCCGGCACCGACGACCGGGTTACGACCGAGTTTGTCACCGGCACGCAAACCGAACCCCCAGGCAAAAGCCTTCTGGTTCTGCGCCCACATTTTGGGGCGGCGGTACATGGTCCAATATCCGCGGTCCATTTCCGGGACACAGGCGATTTTGCCGCGCTCCGCACCGCGCACGTAGTATTCCAGATAGGAAGATTTCTGCACCCAGGCATCGGCATCAATCCACAGATAGATCTCGTGGCCCGGGAAATACTTGGGAAGATAGGGACGTGCACTCATCGCCCGGTAATACCCCGGCATGGTTTCGCGGCCTGGAAAGTCTACATCCCAGCCGGCCTCAATGACCGTCGCCCCACGGGCTTTCAATTCTTCCGCCTGCTCAGGTGTCAGTCCGACATCGAGAATGGAAACCGGCCAGTCCTTACAGGTTTCACCATCTGCCAGAGAGTCGAGCAGCCCCGTAAGCATTCCGAAATAATTGGAATCCGATGCCGTGCAGATGGTCACGTGTGCCATATTGGAAATCTTTCGCCGCAAGGAGTTGTGAGTCGAAACTGTATATTCGGTTACATAGTTGTTGTCCAACCACCCCCTTCCAAATCGGCGGGCGCCCCCGTACAATGTCGCACAATCGACCGGCAATCATTCAATTTACCGAGGGAATACAAGAGCCATGACAAATACTGCGTTCATTGGTTTGGGGGTCATGGGTTACCCCATGGCGGGACACAAAGCCAAAGCCGGCCACGATGTCACCGTCTACAACCGTACTACCGCCAGGGCGGAAAAATGGGTCCAGGAATATGGTGGGGCCATGTCCACCACGCCCAAAGGCGCTGTCGAAGGTGCCGATATCGTCTGCGCCTGTGTTGGCAACGACGACGATCTCAGGAGCGTTGTCTATGGAGACGACGGTATTCTCGCCGGCATGAAAAGTGGTGCGGTGTTCATTGATCATACAACGGCGTCAGCCGACGTCGCCCGTGAAGTCGGCGCGGCAGCAGCAAAGATCGGCGTTCAGTTCCTTGATGGTCCGGTATCCGGTGGCCAGGCTGGGGCGGAAAACGGCAAACTGACGGTTATGGTTGGTGGCGAACAGGCGGCATTTGATATCGCTGAACCCGTTGCACAGTGTTATTCTCAAGCTGTTACATTACTTGGCCCCGTTGGTAGTGGCCAGCTTTGCAAGATGGTCAACCAGATTTGTTTTGCCGGGCTGATTCAAGGCTTGTCTGAGGGCATTGCCTTTGGTCAGAAAGCGGGCCTCGATGTCGGCAAGGTTATCGACGTCATCTCAAAAGGTGCTGCGCAATCGTGGCAGATGGAAAACCGGGCGCCAACCATGATCAATGACGAGTTCGATTTCGGCTTTGCCGTTGACTGGATGCGCAAAGATTTGGGGATTTGCCTGGCTGAATCCAAAAATAATGGTGCCCGCCTGCCAGTCACCGCACTGGTGGACCAATTCTATGCTGCCGTCCAGAACAAGGGCGGCGGCCGTTGGGATACGTCTAGCCTGATCCGCCTGCTAAGTAGCTGATCGAGACTGGTTTGAAGGGTGATTTCAGTGAACTCACCCGGAATTCTACGCAACAGTGACTTTCCAAATTTTCTAAAGACGAACTTGGTACGATAGAGTATTTTTCTATTAAGTAATCCGAATAAAACTGAGCCGCGGTGTCGGCTCCACATTCCACGCCACCACTGTTCAATCACTCAAACACAAGGGATACAAGAGCCATGACAAAAACAGCATTTATCGGTTTGGGAGTTATGGGCTATCCCATGGCAGGGCACAAAGCCAAAGCCGGTCACGATGTCACTGTCTACAACCGCACTGCCGCCAAGGCAGAAAAGTGGGTCCAGGAATATGGTGGGGCCATGTCCACCACGCCCAAAGGCGCTGTCGAAGGTGCCGATATCGTCTGCGCCTGTGTTGGCAACGACGACGATCTCAGGAGCGTTGTCTATGGAGACGACGGTATTCTCGCCGGCATGAAAAGTGGTGCGGTGTTCATTGATCATACAACGGCGTCAGCCGACGTCGCCCGTGAAGTCGGCGCGGCAGCAGCAAAGATCGGCGTTCAGTTCCTTGATGGTCCGGTATCCGGTGGCCAGGCTGGGGCGGAAAACGGCAAACTGACGGTTATGGTTGGTGGCGAACAGGCGGCATTTGATATCGCTGAACCCGTTGCACAGTGCTATTCTCAGGCCGTCACATTGCTTGGCCCCGTTGGCAGCGGCCAGCTTTGCAAGATGGTCAATCAGATTTGTATCGCTGGCCTTGTACAGGGCTTGTCTGAGGGCATTGCATTTGGTCAAAAAGCGGGCCTCGATGTCGGCAAAGTTATCGACGTCATCTCAAAGGGTGCTGCGCAATCGTGGCAGATGGAAAACCGGGCGTCGACCATGATCAATGACGAATTCGAGTTCGGCTTTGCCGTCGACTGGATGCGTAAAGACTTAGGAATTTGCCTAGCTGAATCAAAAAATAACGGGGCGCGCCTACCGGTCACCGCTCTGGTCGATCAGTTCTACGCTGCCGTCCAGAACAAGGGCGGCAACCGCTGGGATACATCCAGCCTGCTCCGGCTACTGAACGACTAAGTATACCTAGCAAGCAAAGGGAAGGGCGGTTGTTCGCTGTTCCCTTTGCAACCTAGCGCAGTGTTGTAATCAGGCTCGGTGTGCGGTCGAAAATATTTTTTATTTTCCAGGTATACATGCGATATCCGGGGCCCCGTTTTGGCAACTTTTTAACTGCTGTAGCGTTGTGCGAAATAACAGCTGTATCCGTAATCACTCGAATTTCACCAGTCATATTGAGGCCTATGTCGGCCAGTTGACGTTTTGTATCACGTTTGATGGAACGACCGGCGACACTGACACGCCCGGATTTGCTGTTGTAACTGATTGACAGCATGTGTTCATTGCGGCGAACGAAGGTCACGGTCTTGGCCTTGGTCAAATCACCCTTGCGGTGCCAGTTGACCTTAAAATGGCCTTTCTTGAAGTACTTGAACTCTTTCGTAGACGTATCACGCTGAAAGTCAGTTTCAATCTGTTTGGCCTGTTTTTGTTCTTCTTCTTTGGAAATTTCGCCTTTGCGCAGACCGTCATACAACGCGACCTTGGCCATGTATCCGTCAAAAAAGAACTCGTAATAACCGCGTCGGGACAGATCGATCTCCGCATCGAAGCGGATTGGCATATAACAACTGCTTAGGCCAATAACCGCCAAAACCAAAAAGGATGCGCGAAGCAGAGGAGTAATGTATTTGTTAAACATTCCTGATCATACCGCTGACCGATATTGGGGAACAGCCTTTATACCAAGTTGCAGTGATAATAACCCATAGAGATCATCAACGCGGCCCGTCGGGCAGGAAGAGACGCGCAGGCGATGCGGGGCATCGTCGCGCACGGCTTGACGATACCCCGCATCGCCACGCCGCACGCTTCTTGCCGAAAACCTTGATATGCCGTCCCTGTGGGTCATTATTACTGCCACTTGGTATCAGTCTGCTGTTTTTGCATTAACCCACAGTTTTTCCATCTCGCTAAGATCGAGTGAAGAGAATTCCAGTCCCTGCGCCTCCGATGCAGCTTCCATATGGCGAAAGCGCCGCTCAAATTTACGGTTGCCATTACGAAGCGCCGTTTCGGCTTCAATATCGAGTTTACGGGCGAGATTGGTACAAACGAACAGAAGGTCACCGATCTCATCTTCTAACCGTGCCGGATCAGGGTCATCTGTCATTTCGGCGATGATCTCATTGATCTCTTCATCAATTTTATCGAGCACCTGCTTCGCTTCAGGCCAGTCAAAGCCGACCCGGGCGGCGCGTCTTTGAAGCTTTTGGGCACGAACTAGAGCGGGCAGGGCGCCAATCACGCCTGACAGGGCACTGGTATCATTGTCGACGTCAGGGTGCCCCTTTAGAGCGCGCTCTTCGGCCTTGATATCTTCCCAGGCACGGGTTTGCGCCTGCGGACTGTCGATCAAAGCATCACCAAAGACGTGCGGATGACGACGGATCATTTTCTCTGACACATTATCCACGACATCGCTGAAATCAAAGGCACCGCGCTCACTTGCCATCTGGGCATGAAAGACAACCTGAAATAACAGATCGCCCAGTTCATCTTTCAGGGCTGGCATATCATCCTGTTCGATGGCGTCAGCGGTCTCGTAGGCTTCTTCGATGGTGTGAGGCGCGATGGTTGAGAAGGTTTGCTCAATGTCCCACGGACAGCCACCGTCTGGATCACGCAGGCGCTTCATGATGTCGAGTAATTTATCAATGTCTTGTTTCAAATCTGATCCTCCAACCATAACCACATTCAAGATTTCCATCCCCGTTCGATAACCTGTTTGTTGGAACAGCAAAAGAAGGAAATGCTCAACTAACCATCAGTAGATAAATGCCCACCTCTTTGGAAACCTGTATTTCCCGCACAAGCTGATCTGTATCAAGGTTAGAAATCGCTTATTTTAATATGAAGAGTTCGAGGGTCGGTGGTTTGCCGAAATATAAGTGCTTATTGAAGGAGATTGTTTATGGCTCGTCCATCCACCCGTCCCACAGGGGTCGAACGATCATTTGATCGTGATGAAATTATTGTTTCCAAGACCGATACCAAAGGCGTTATCACCTACGCCAACCGAACATTCTTAGACGTCGCAGGCTACACAGAGCGTGAAATCGTCGGGCAGCCCCACAATATCATCCGCCATCCGGACATGCCTCGGTGCATCTTCAAGTATTTATGGGATACGATCGAGGCTGGACGGGAAGTTTTCGCCTATGTCATCAATTTGGCAAAGAATGGTGATCATTATTGGGTTTATGCTCACGTAACCCCTTCGCTTGATCAGAGTAGGGCGATTATTGGCTATCATTCAAGTCGACGGATTCCACAAGAGCCCGCTTTGGCTGAGATTAAGAAACTGTACCCCGTACTTCTCGCAGAAGAACGGCGCCATTCATCTCCGAAGGAAGGTATAGATAGTTCCATGGGGATTGTGCTCAATCTTCTCGGTGAAAAAGGCATCAGTTATGACGAATTTATCCACGGTCTCTAAAAATTCAGAATGCTGGAGCTCAATCGTTGCCGGGTAAGAGCAAGATTGAAAATGACGGAGAAGTTGATACAAATGGCTGCTAGATTAAGCGGTGCGCAATTTTAGAAACTGGAAGCATTATGCACAATACCATTCTGATCGTCGACGACAGCAAAGTCTCACGGATGATCATCAAGAAGATCGTTTCTGAAATCGCCCCTGATGCCACCCTTATTGAAGCGGCAAACGGTGATGAAGCGCTGGAAAAGCTGGCCGCTGATCCCATCGAAGCCATCATTGTCGACTATCACATGCCCGGCATGAACGGTCTCGAACTGGCGGAGAAACTGAAGGAACTAAAACCCGCGCTCGCCATCACCATGCTGACGGCCAATATTCAAAAAGAGATCAATGAGCGTGCTGACGCTCTGGGTGTGGGGTATTTGACCAAACCCCCCAAAAAAAATGAACTTCAAGAGTTTCTTGAGGGGTGATACGGCACAATGGAAGGGCTAACAGAAATCGAGCATGATGCTCTGACTGAGATCGCCAACCTGGCAGTCGGCAGGTCCGCAGGTGTGTTGAACGAAATGATCGGCCATGAGGTCATTCTCTCCGTTCCACGGGTCAGCATTCTCAAACAATCGGACCTGGCAAACAACGTTGAGAACCTAAAGGGTCGAGATTTGACCCTTGTGCAGCAGGGGTTCGACGGCCCCCTTTCCGGCTTAGCCAGCATCGCTTTTCCAGATAACAAAAGCCTCGAGCTGGTGCATTTGTTATTGGGCGAGGAGTTGTTGCTGGAAGAGATCGTCGAACTCGAAAAAGAAGCCCTTCAGGAAATGGGAAATGTCATTCTCAATTCGTTTCTCGGAACATTGGGAAATGAATTCGGCGTCAATATCTCAAGCGAAATTCCAGAATTTCATAAAGACGTAGAGATTGACAGCTTGATTGGAACCTCACATGAAGAGGGCGTGTCCGTCGTCTTCATCCATGTGGATTTTTACATTAAAGACCAGAATATCGATGGTTACCTAATTCTCACAGTGTCTATTCCGACGATGACCAGGCTCGTCGACCTCGTCAAAAATTACGTGGCAAAACTTACTTAGACATCAAAATGTCCGATACTTTTTTCACAACAGAAGATACTTTGCGACTTCTAAATGAAGTGAGTGTAGGAATTCTGGTGTTGGACACTGACAAGCGAATTATCTACACAAACACTTGGCTTCTGACCGCCGCTGAACTACCGGAGAAAGACGTTATCGGACAGCCTCTCAATGAGGTGTTTTCAGAACCTTTTACCGGGCGTTTGTCTGCTGCCATCGAAGTCGCCCTGACGGCACAGCGTTCGACGCAATTATCGAACAATCTCAACAAGGTTTTATTCCCTTTACGTAATCCCGATGGCACAGATATGCACCAGCATGTGACCGTCAAACCGTTCGGAGGCGCCTCGTCATCCCCGCGGTGCCTTGTGCAGATCGAAGACGTCACCGGAAACTTTGAACGCGAAACCCTCCTTAAGCTAAAACGTAAAGAATCTGAGGCTGACCAAGCTTATTTGAACGCAATTTTGCAGGGGACTACTGAAGGAATCCTCGTCACTGACGATGAGGGAATTATCCAATCTCTTAACGCCACTGCAGAAAAATTATTTGGGTTCAAGTATCAGGATATTCTTGGTGAACCCGTGACAATCCTAATTCCGGAAAGATATTGTCATGCGTACACGGAGGGCATTAAACGCATTCGAGAGGGGAAAACGTCAGAAGTTGCAGGCAAAACCCTGGAATTGCACGGCCTTAGGAAAGACGGTTCTGAATTTCCTATTGAGGTGTCACTTTATTCTTGGAACATCGCGAATAAAGAGGTCTTCGCCGCCAGCATCCGGGATGTTACTGAAAACAAAGCGCTTGAAGAACTGGTCTCTAAAAAGATAGCGGAATTGCGTTTTCAAACACTCGCTTTGGACGAGCACGCCATTGTCAGCATCACTGATGTCAAAGGGAACATTACCTACGCCAATGACAAGTTTTGCGATATAAGCGAATTTTCCCGGTCTGAATTATTGGGTCAGAACCACCGTATTTTGAAATCCGACAGACATTCTACAGCGTTTTATAGCGACATGTGGCAGACCATCGCCTGCGGAAAACCCTGGCATGGTGAGATAAGGAACAAGAAAAAACATGGCGGGTATTATTGGGTTAAAGCCACCATCGTCCCGTCCCTGAATAGCCAGGGAAAACCCTTCCAATATGTTGCTATACGCACCGATATCACCGACCGCAAGGAAATGGAGCAGCAATATAAGACCAGCGAAGAACGGTATCGGCAGCTGGCCGCCGTGTCATCGGATTGGGTATGGGAAATGGACAAGGACCTGAAGTTTTCCTATATGTCGGAAGGTTTTAGGCGTGTTTATGCTGTTGACCCCAAATATGTACTGGGGAAATCGAGAGAGCAGCTTCTTTCTGCGGTCGATTTATCTAAACCGCAGTGGCAGCAGCATTTATCCGCTCTAAAGGAACGGCGAACGTTTCGGGATTTCCAGTATCAACTTGCCACGCCTGATGGGGACAAAGTCTACGTTAAAATAAGTGGCGCTCCAGTTTTTGATAAAGACAACCAATTTCTTGGATATCGAGGCTCAGGGTCTGATGTAACGGGCCACGTGGAATCTGCACACGCACTGAAACAGGCGAGGCAAGTTGCCGACAAGGCGAACCGGGCGAAGTCTGAGTTTCTTTCTTCCATGAGCCACGAATTGCGTACACCAATGAATTCCATCATCGGGTTTGGCCAGATGCTGGAAAACAATACCCGCGAACCGCTGAGTGAAATTCAGAAAAAATGTGTCGGCCATATTATGAAAGGAGGCCGGCATCTGCTAGAGTTGATTAATGAAGTCCTCGATCTGTCAAAGGTCGAAGCCGGTAGTGTTGAGCTTGACCCGGAAGTATTTTGCCCGAGCGACGTCTACAGTGAATGTCAGGACCTGCTCCAGGAACTGGCCGGCGAGCGGGCAATTACCTTTAATCGCCAGCAGGAATCTGCCCGATGGATCTTAGCTGATCGGTTTCGCTTCAAGCAGGTCATCCTCAATTTGATTTCCAATGCTATTAAATACAACAATGAGCGCGGCTCCGTGACCTTCGGCTGTCAGGACAAGCCCGACGGTATCGTTCGTATCTTTGTCACGGATACGGGTGACGGCATTCCCGAAGAACAGATTCCCGAGCTTTTCACTCCATTTGAACGGCTCCAACACAAGAATTCAGAAATTGAGGGCACAGGTATCGGCCTGACGATCACCAAACGGCTTGTTGAAGCGATGGGCGGATCTATTGGGTGCGATAGCAAAGTCGGCGAGGGAACCACGTTCTGGCTCGAATTTCCACAAGCCAATAAAACACCTGACGCCACAACGACAAACATCATTGCTGAAACCCCTGTATTAGCCCCATCTGAAATTTCCGGCACCTTGCTGTACATTGAAGATGATAGACATAACACTGCGCTGATGGAGCTGATTGTAACTCGCATAGAGGGGCTGTCGATGATCTCAGCACCAACTGCGGAACTAGGCCTTGAGATGGCGGCCAGCGAGCGACCTGATATGATCCTACTCGACATTAACCTGCCGGGGATGGATGGATATCAGGCGATTGCCCATTTGAAGGAAAATGAGAAAACCAGAGATATCCCGGTCATAGCACTGAGTGCCGCCGCCATGTCACATGACATAGAACGGGGAAAGAAGGCCGGTTTCATGCATTACCTGACCAAACCGATCGATATTGATGAGGTCATTTCCGTAATTGATGGCGTGATCAAAAGCAGAGCGAGTCAGCCCGGAGTCATGCAATGAGAAGCGACGTCCTCTTTATCGCAATGACGCTGCCACGCCCCAATAAAAGGGCCTGTTCGGTTAATTGATCATGAACCAGTTACGTCATAAAATTTTCTATTTGATCATTTTGGGGTTCATCGTCGCAAGCGCAACTGGCGGCTGGTACGTGTGGTCCACGTTCGCCAGCGTACAGTCTGGACTCCCCATCAATACCCTTAAATTACACCGCAATCTTTCAAGTCAGTTTCAGATGTTGTCCAATTTGAATGAAAGACTGGATCACTTACATGTGGACACCAGTCAGGCCAATCTGGATGAACTGAAGACCTCTCTGAATGCCGCCCGTATTGGCAGAGGCACCCTGAACATCGAAACGTTAGTCAGCGAATACCCAAAGTTTAAAAATATCGAGAACGAAATTAAGGGCGTAATTGACGCCATTGACGACCTTCTTGATGATGCGCCACCTCTTGATACTACGCGTTTAACGCTGGCTCACACGCGATTGGTGAAAGTCCAAACGCGTCTCGAAAACAGATACCTTGCCATTAACGAAAAAACCCTTCTCGCCGCAACCAAACAATCTCGCGCATTTGGGCAGTTACGAAGCAACACTATTTTGCTGCTTTCTATTATTGGCGCGGCTATCGTGATCGTACTGGCCTTGTTGATGCGATCTAGCCGGACCAATACTCGGCTGTACGATGCCCGTAACAAACTGGCTCACCAGACCGAGCTATTACAGACAACTCTTGACTCGATTGATCAAGGGTTTGCCGTCTGGAATGCTGACGACCGTCTCGTTTTATGGAACAGTAGATGTCTAGATTTCTGGTATCAGCCAGAGGGGATTCAGGTCGGCATGAAACGGATCAACTTGTTCCACCATCTTGCCGAGAAAGGTGCCTTTGGCGAAGGCGTCGTTCAGGACCTCGCGGAGCAACAACTGCAAAGAATCCACGAAACTGGGCGCAATTCGGAAGAACACCTGAATCTGAAAGATGGCCGCCAAGTCCATCTGCACCGCTTTCCCATGCCGGACGGCGCCACTGCCTCCGTCTATAGCGATATCACCGAGCGAGGGAAGGTCGAGCAGCGACTGAAAGAAAGTGAGAGGCAGCTGGCCGCTGCCATTGATAACATTTTCGATGGGTTCGTGCTGGTCGACGCCGACGACCGAATGGTGTTGTTCAACGAGCGGTTCAAGGCCCTATACCCCAATTCCCGTGATCTCATTCATAAGGGGGCGTCATTCCAAAGCTTCTTACGCGGCGGCGCTGAACGGGGAGAGTATCCAGAGGCCATTGGTCGCGTTGATGAATGGCTGACTGAACGCAATCCCAAAAGGAAGGGGCCAAATACATCGTTCGATCAGCAACTGGTTGGCGACAGGTGGGCCCATGTATCTATCGGCAGACTTCCAGATGGCGGTTCGGTAGGAATCCATGTTGATGTCACACCCATCAAGGAAGCTTTGGGCACTGCCGACAAGGCCAACCGGGCGAAGTCTGAGTTTCTTTCTTCCATGAGCCACGAACTGCGCACGCCGATGAATTCCATCATCGGGTTTGGTCAGATGCTGGAGAACAATACTCGCGAACCGCTGACTGAAATCCAGAAAAAATGTGTTGGGCACATCCTCAAGGGTGGCCGGCACCTGCTGGAGCTGATTAATGAAATCCTCGATCTGTCAAAGGTCGAAGCTGGTAATATTGAGCTTGATCCGGAAGTGTTTTGCCCGAGCGACGTCTTCAGTGAATGTCAGGAGCTGCTTCAGGAACTGGCAGGCCAGCGGGCAATCACCTTCAACCGCCAGCAGGAATCTGCTCCATGGATCTTAGCTGACCGGTTTCGCTTCAAGCAGGTCATCCTCAATTTGATTTCCAATGCTATTAAATACAACAATGAGAACGGCTCCGTGACCTTCGGCTGTCAGGACAAGCCTGATGGTACGGTTTATATTTTTGTCACTGATACGGGTGACGGCATACCGGAAGAACAGATTCCCGAGCTTTTCACTCCATTTGACCGGCTCCATCACAAGAATTCTGAAATTGAGGGCACAGGTATCGGCCTGACGATCACCAAACGGTTTGTCGAAGCGATGGGCGGATCTATTGGTTGTGAAAGTAAGGTTGGTGAAGGCACCACGTTCTGGCTGAAGTTTCCGTGCGCTGAGAGGCCTTCAGAATTTTTACTGCAAAACAACACTGCAGAAGGCCAGGTCGCCCCTTCCGAAATCTCCGGCACCTTGCTATACATTGAAGATGATCGGCATAATGCCGCCCTGATGGAATTGATTGTAACCCGCATAGAGGGATTGTCGATAATCTCAGCGCCGACTGCTGAGCTTGGCCTTGAGATGGCGGCCAGTGAGCTGCCCGATTTGATCATCATGGATATCAACCTGCCGGGGATGGATGGCTATGAGGCAATTGCCCTGTTGAAGGAAAATCAAAAAACCAGGGGTATTCCGGTCATTGCACTTAGCGCGGCGGCCATGTCGCATGAAATAAAGAAGGGGCAAGACGTTGGGTTTCTACACTACCTGACCAAACCGATTAATATTGATGAGGTAATATCTGTGATTGATGACGTGATCCAGGGCAGGGCGATATGAATATTGATGCCGATAAAAAGAACGCTGACGCCAAAATTCTGATCGTCGATGATCAGCAGGCCAATGTTGAACTGCTGGAAATGATTCTCGAGATGGCGGGCTACAGCGATGTAACCGGGGTCACGGATCCCCGACGCGTCCTCGACCTGTATCTTGAACATCGCTTCGATCTTGTCTTGCTTGATATACGTATGCCTCATCTGGACGGTTTTCAGGTCATGGAACAACTGTCTGCAGTGACCCGGAAAGACAATGACTACCTTCCCGTACTGGTTCTGACCGCGGAAAAAGAAGAGGAAACCCGTTTCAGAGCCTTCGAGTTGGGGGCCAAGGACTTTATCAACAAACCTTTCGATCAGACAGAGGTCCTGAACCGAATATACAACATGCTGGAAGTACGTTTCCTCTACAAGGAACGGGTACGGCAAAATGAGATTCTTGAAATTAAAGTACGTGAGCGCACCATCGAGCTTCAGGAACGCAACGAAGAGCTCGAGAAAACTCGCCTAGAGATCATTCGTCGGTTAGGCCGAGCCGGAGAATATCGGGATAATGAAACCGGGATGCATGTGGTTCGAATGAGCAAAAGCTGTCAGCGGCTGGCGCTGGCGGCAGGTTTCAACGACAGCGATGCCGAACGCATTCTCCAGGCCAGCCCCATGCACGATGTCGGGAAAATTGGTATCCCAGACGCCGTTCTGCTCAAACCCGGAAAATTGACCGAGAGTGAGTACAAAATCATACAAACACATGTGGAGATTGGTGGCGATATCATTGGCGATCAGGATATCGGTTTGATGCAGATGGCTCGGACGATTGCCCTCACACATCACGAAAAATGGGACGGCTCGGGATATCCGAAGGGACTCAGGGGTGAGGAGATTCCAATCGAAGGCCGGATCGCCGCCATCTGCGATGTTTTCGATGCGTTGACATCAGCGAGGCCTTACAAAAAGGCGTGGTCCGTTGAAGATGCCTCTGCATTCATTGAAGGCCAGGCTGGCAAACACTTTGACCCGGAACTGGCGCGTCTTTTCAACGAAATCCTGCCGGACATCCTGGCAATCCGCGACAAGTATGCAGATGACTGAACTTGGAAAATATACGATTTGGACCGGTATATCTTAACCGTCAAACAACCAAGCGCAAACACCACCCCGAACTGGACCCTACATTGACGCTCGACAAGCCGCCAGACGCGATAGAAGGCAGTTCAGCATGACTGTCGACGCTGACGAGAAGAGCGTTGACGCCAAAATTCTGATTGTCGACGACCAGAAGCCCAACGTCGAGCTCCTGGAGATGATTCTCGAGTTGGCGGGCTACAGCAGCGTGACTGGTATTACGGACCCGCGACTTGTACTCGACCTTTACCTTGAACATCACTTCGATCTGATTTTACTAGATATTCGGATGCCTCATTTGGATGGCTTTCAGGTCATGGAACAACTATCCGCAGTTATTCAGGATGATTACCTTCCCGTATTGGTGCTAACTGCAGAAAAAGAAGAAGAAACCCGCTTCAGGGCGTTTGAGCTGGGAGCCAAAGATTTTATTACAAAACCTTTCGATCAAATTGAAGTCCTGCATCGGATCCACAACATGCTGGAAGTCCGCATGTTACATAATCAGGTTCGAGAGCAGAATTCAGAATTGGAAAAACGGGTAGAGCACCGAACTCGGGAACTCTTAATTGCCAAGGATCTTGCGGAATCTGCCAACCGGGCAAAGTCGGAGTTTCTGGCCAACATGAGTCACGAGCTACGAACACCACTTAACGGCATCTTAGGGGCTTCTCAAATCCTACAAGCTCAGATTTTTGGCGACCTCGGTGACGAACGATATGTGGAATATGCCAACGATATGCATATTGCCGGAGAACACTTGCTCGGGGTCATTGGTAAAATTCTTGATATATCTCAGATCGACTCAGGGACCCTGGAGTTCCATGCTAGACCTGTCAACTTGATGGAGCTGATTAAGACGTGTGTGCAGTTGGTCTCCGAGGCGGCCAATACCAACGGGGTTTCCATCACAACAGACATTGATCAAAATACCCCGTTGCTCATGGCCGACGAAACCCGCTTGAAACAGGCGTTGTTAAACCTGCTCTCTAACAGCATAAAATTTACTCATAATGGAAGCGTCAGGGTATCCCTGAACCTGGAGGAGGGCGCATTGATTACGATGGTCACGGATACAGGTAAAGGCATCCGTGCCGAAGACCTAGAGCGCGTGCTAACACCATTCGAGCAGGCCAGGAAAGGTTCTGACACGGCCCACGATGGCATAGGCCTGGGCCTACCTCTGGCCAAAGCCTTCACCGAATTGCACGGCGGCAAGCTGGAGCTCCAAAGCGAGATCGGGAAAGGGACATCAGTGCGTCTGGTATTCCCAACGTCCATCTTTTGCAGCGATTCCGACTGATACATAAAAATATCATGCTTTAGAGAATTCCTGATGACGGATCACCGGAATTTCGTTACCTGTAACCTATGAAGACTGAACGCAGAATTTTCGGATTAGAGGGGTAACCGAGAAGCTGCCAATCGATCTGGAAAGCCAAACCGTAGATCAACCGAAATCAGCGTGTTCTCTCAGCTCTGGTGCGACACGCACTCTGGTTTTCTGCTCAAACGCGTAAGCCAACTTCAACAAATTGGCGTCGGTATCTGCGGTCGAGAAGAAAGACAACCCGACGGGCAACCCGAAAACATAGCCCGCAGGTACGGTAACACTGGGATAACCGGCAACCGCTGCGGCGCAGGCGCTGGCGCCAGAGCGATTGTCGCCATCCACCCAATCGATCAGCCAGGGAGGGCAGGTCGTCGGCGTGACAATGGCATCCAGTTGGTGTTCACCAAGCAATGAATCGATACCGGCATCCCGGGCGAGCCGACGGCTTTCATCCAGCGCGGCCAGATAATCCGGGTCTGAAAGCCCGCCTCGCGCCTGTGCTGCTTCATGGAGCTCCTGTCGGAAGTAGGGCATAACCTGGTCGCTGTTTTGCTCATTGAATGCAATGACATCTGCAAGGGAACGCACCGTCTCCTGGGCGGTTCCACTCAGATACTTATCAAGCCCGGCCTTAAACTCGGTCGACATGACAATGCCTTCATGTGGCCTGATATCGGCCATTGTCACCAGGGTCAGGTCGTCGACAACCTCACCGCCGGCACGCTTTATCGCCGAAATCGACGATGCGATGATGTCGTCGACGCGCTCATGAAACCCGCAGTAATTCCGAGCTATGCCAATTCTGGCCCCTTCGAGACCGCCCGCAGACAAAACCGATTGAATGTCGGCAACCGCGGCACTGACATGTCTTGTAGTGATATCGTCTGCCGGGTCAATTCCGGCGATCATCTCAAGCAAAATTGCCGCGTCCTCGACGCAACGGGCCATCGGCCCTGCCGTGTCCTGGCTGTCGGAAATTGGAATGATCCCGCTACGTCCAACCAGACCAACGGTCGGTTTGAATCCGACGATTGAATTCATCGAAGACGGGCTGACAATACTACCGTCCGTTTCTGTACCGATCGCGGCCACACACAGTCCAGCGGCAACCGCCACTGCGGAACCGGAACTGGACCCCCCCGGAGAACGGTCCAGGGAGTAGGGGTTTCGGGTCTGGCCGCCGCGACTACTCCAGCCACTGGATGACCGCGGTGAACGGTAATTGGCCCATTCACTCAAGTTGGTCTTGCCGAGAATGACCGCCCCGGCCTGGCGCAGTTTTTTGACGACAAAAGCGTCTTCCCCGGCGAAAGAGCCGACCAGTGCCAGAGAGCCGGCCGTTGTCATCATCTTGTCGGCCGTATCGAGGTTGTCTTTTACGAGGATCGGCAGGCCATGCAGCAAGCTTCGGGGACCATCAGACGCGCGCTCACGGTCCAGTTGGTCGGCAATCTCAAGCGCATCCGGATTGACCTCCAGAATTGCGTTGACCTGGGGGTTAACCATTTCAATGCGCTCAAGACAGTGTTCGGTCAGCGAGCGGGCGGAAATTTCACCCGCGGCCATCCGTTGGTTGAGGGAGGTGATGGTTTCTGTCTGAAGATCAATAACGCCCGCCGAACCCGTCATCTCAAATATCCTTCACTTCACGCACATCGAGGTAATCGCGCAAACCATCACCAAGAAAATTGATGCTGAGCACCGTCAACATAATTGCCACACCAGGGAAGATTCCCAACCACCAGGCCCGTGAAATAAAGCTCCGGGCGTCGGCAAGGATCAGTCCCCAAGTCGGTGTTTCTGACTCGACACCAAGACCAAGAAACGACAGGCTGGCTTCGCCAAGAATGGCATAAGACACACTGACGGTGGCCTGGACGATGATCGGCGCGACGGCGTTGGGCAGAATATGCCGCCACATGATACGGAAATCCGAAGCTCCGGAGACGCGGGCGGCGGAGACGTATTGTTCTTCCTTGATGGTTAACACCATACTCCGCGCGATGCGGGCAAAATCATCGAGGAACGCCAGCGAAATGGCGACGATGACATTCAGCAGACCTGCACCAAATACGGCGACCAGATAGACTGCGATAATGAAATTCGGGAACGCCCACTGCAAATCAATGTAACGCATGATAATCATGTCGATCCAGCCGCCGTAGTACCCCGCGGCGATGCCCATGGCGACCCCGAACACCAGCGCGATGGTGACCGTACTGACGCCAACTAACAGCGATATTTGCGTTCCATAGATAATTCGGCTGAGTAGATCGCGGCCCAGATCATCGGTGCCAAGCGGGAACTCAAAACTTGGCGGGATCATCATGTCAAAATCCATCGCCGTCGGATCGTAGGGTGCAATCCAGGGGGCGAATAGCGCAACAAAGACAAAGACCGCTAACACGATCGTACCGAAAAGTGCCTTTTTGTCCCTAAATATGACGGAGGCAAAAGAGGATTTGTGGCTGATCGGCGGGCTATCGCCGTCAGCGCCCAGAACATTTGCGTATTTTGTCATGACTGCAACCTGACTCTTGGGTCAATGACCGAGTAAAGAACATCAACCAGCAGGTTGGAAAAAACGAAAATCGCGGAAACCACCAGAATTGCCCCCTGAACCACAGGATAGTCTCGGTTCAAAATCCCCTGAATCAGCAATCGTCCTAAGCCTTTGATGGCGAAAACGTTTTCCACCACAACGGCGCCCGACATAAGCAATGCGAAGGCGATGCCGATAACGGTGACAACTGGGATCAGGGCATTCGGAAAAGCGTGTGACCAGATCAGGGTTATTTCGCTCAACCCCTTGGAGCGGGCAACCCGCATGTATTCCATATTGAGGACTTCAAGCATCGATGAGCGGATCATTCTCGCAACAATTGCCGAAAACGCAGTGCCGACGGCAATTGCCGGCAGGATTAAATGTGAAAGCCAAGGCCAGAAACCTTCCGCCAAAGGCACGTACCCAATCGCCGGCATCCAGTGAAGGTTGGCGGCAAATACAATGATTAGCAGGATTGCCAGCCAGAAATCAGGCATGCTGAGACCGATAAAGGCGACGAACGTCACGGCATAGTCGGCGCTTGTATTTCGATGTGTTGCCGCGATCAGGCCTGCCGGAATGGCGATGATGATGGCGATGACAAAAGAAAGCGACGCAAGCGAAAGGGTTCTCGGCAGGGCCTCCATAATGAGTCGGCTGACTTCGATCCGGCTTCCATATATGGATTGACCGAAATCGCCGTGCAGCGCAAACCACAGCCACTTGACGTATTGGACGTACATCGGCTGATCCAGGCCCAGCTTGGCGCGAATTTCGTCGACCGCATCCGGATCGCCCGCATCAAACAGCATCGCCGCGATAGGATCGCCGGGGACAAGACGTAACATAATAAAGACCAGCGTCGCTACGGCGAACATAACGATCAGCGCGCCCAACGTGCGTCGGATGAGATAGCGGGACATTTTAACCCTCAACAATTCGAAAGGCCGGACCACGCATTCGTGGCCCGGCCCGTCGATTGGTTACATTCAGGAAATGGTCACTCGATCAAGATCGACCAATCCGGGAATCCGGCTCTGTTTCGGGAAATTCACCCGCTTGTGGTGAACCAGAATATTTGCCGGGTGATAGAGGAAGATCGACGCCACTTTGTCTGATGTGATCTTGTTCGCCTGCTGAACCAGCGCTTTCCGTTTTTCCGGATCCGCTTCAGTGCTCTGCTGGGTAATCAAGGCATCCGCCTCCTTATCGGAGAAGTATCCGAAGGGGTATTTTGACTTGTCGCGTTTGCGTCCGTTGAACTTGGAGTTCGTCTGCATCCAGTCGACAACCGCATCATCGGGATCAAAATCCCCACCGCTGCCTGACTGACGAAGATCCCACTTCATTGAGTCGAATTCCTCGACGTTGACGGACCATTCCTTGGCTTCGACCTGAATTTTAACACCCAGGTTTTTCTTCAGAATGTTGGCGATAACCGTTGCCTGACGGCGGCCTGACGGCGTTGTTGTCAGCCTGAGGGTGGGGAAGCCTTTACCGCCCGGATAACCTGCTGCTGCCATCAAGCGTTGGGCTTCCTTAAGATCGAATTTCTGGTTTGACGTTTCCGCCAGATTTTCGTCGTAAAAGAACCCCATAGCAGGATTGATTGTGCCGTACGCTGGCGTACCGCGGCCAAACTGGGCTTGCTTAAGATAGCGCGTGCGGTCCATGGCCTTGGCGAAAGCCAAACGGACCATGAAACCCTTTTCCTTCATCAGTTCGGAAACCGGCTTGTTGAAATCGCTAACCTTCATGTTTTCGTGCCAGGGATTGATCCAGACCGACTGGAACCCCGGGGCCGCTACTTCGTCCACAACAATATCCGGATTGGATACGAAACGGTCAATCAGCTCAGCGGCGATTGGGTTGCCGCCGATCAGCTGGATATCTCCAGCTTCTAAAGCAGCTGCCAGCGGTTCCGCATCACTGATTGGCTTGATCACGACTTTGTCCAGTTTCGGACGGGCGGAGTCATAGTAGTTTTCGAATTTTTCCATGACCACTCCCTGTCCTAATTCGTGCGAGACGACTTTGAACGGTCCGGTACCAACGGGTGTGAGGCCATATTGCGGAAGACCCATTTTTTCGATGGCGCCCCGGCTAACGATGGTCATGGCGCGACCACTGGAACGTTCGAGGGTCTTGGTCAGGAACGAAGCCTGTGGTTTCGCCAGTTTGAAACGAACCTGAAGGTCATTCACCTTTTCAACGCCGGTGACATTTTTCAGGACCCGCGAATGAATCGATTTGGTGCTGTCTTTCGAACGGTTATAAGTAAACAGAACGTCGTCTGCGTCAAACTTGTCGCCGTTATGGAACGTCACGCCCTTCCGCAAAGTGAACAGATACTCGGTGCCGCTACTGTTAACTTCCCAGCTTTCGGCAAGATCTCCTTCACCAACAAGGTCACGGTTAATATGCATCAGGCCGCTAAGAACGTTCGATGATATTTGAAACTGGACGACCTGATTGATTTGCGCCGGGTCAAGTGTAACGATCTGACCAACACCGGCCCAACCGCAGGTCAACGTCCCACCTGATGCCGCCTCAGCGTCACTGAAACCGCCGACAAGCGGAATCATGTTAGTCGCCGTCAAGGTGCCAGCCGCCGCCATTAGGCGTAAAACCGTGCGTCGGTTCATATTCGGGCCGCTGAGTTCGTCTTTCGACAGGCCGAACATGGGATCCCTGGTGTCGAAGTCATAGGCTTCGCCTAATTCCTTTTCGAGCATCGCCTGTTGGGCGAGGCCTGAGTTGGCGTCAATCTTGTTGGTCATTTCCTGGTCGCTCCCTATTTGGTTGATGTTAATTGACAATTTTGCTCTTGCTTATTCCGCCTCAACACAGAGGGCAGGCGACTTTGCGCCCGTCTGGAAAGTCTTGAGGTGCCGGAATCTGGTTTCTGCAGGTGTCTTCTGCAAGGCTGCATCGCGGGTGGAACACGCAGCCGGAAGGTGGGTTCCGTGGGCTGGGGACTTCACCACCGATATACTCGTGTGACCGTGCGCGTTCCTTTTCGGGGTCCGGCACCGGCACCGCCGTCAACAAGGCCTTGGTGTAAGGGTGTTTGGGGTCTCGGAAGATGTCGTCACATTCACCGATTTCAACGATTTTTCCGAGATACATCACCGCCACGCGGTGGCACAAATGCCTGACGACACTCAAATCATGGCCGATAAACAAATAGGTCAGCCCGAATTCCCCACGCAGATCCTCAAGTAATCGGATAATTTGTGCCTGAATGGAAACATCGAGGGCAGAAACGGCTTCGTCACAAACGATGAACTCTGGTCGCAGCGCCAAAGCCCGGGCGATGCCGACGCGCTGGCGCTGCCCCCCGGACATTTCATGGGGATACCGATCGGCAAGGTTGGTTGGCAAGCCGCAGATATTGAGAAGCTCTTTGACCCGCTGAGCCCGTATAGCGAACGACGTCTTCTCGTCATGAATGACGATCGGTTCGGAGACAATATCGCCAACCGACATTCTCGGATTGAGGGAGCTGTAGGGGTCCTGGAAAACCGCTTGAACCTGTCTGCGGTATTTGAAGGCTCCCTCAGCGGTAAGGCCGGTAATGTCCTGACCCTCGAATTGAATAGACCCACCGGTCGGCGTTTCCAGTTTGAGAAGGCATCGCCCGATCGTCGTCTTGCCACACCCGGATTCACCAACCAGCCCCAGGGTTTCCCCGCGCCGGATATCAAAACTAACACCATCGACCGCTTTGACGTGGCCAACCACCTTGTCGAATAGAATCCCTTCACGGATAGGGAAGTGAACCTGCAGATTATCAACCGATAAAAGGTGATCTGACTGGTCGGCACCATCGGAATTCAATATTGCGCTGGCTCTGCTCACGCCGCGTTCTCCTCGTGTAAGGTGTCAATTTCCCAACACGCCGAGCGATGCCCATCACTAACAGCGGACAGGGACGGCTGTTCAGTTCGGCATCGCTCGGTCGCAAACCGGCACCTGGGTTCAAAGGCGCAGCCGTCGCCAAGCGCTGCCAGGTCGGGAGGGTTGCCGGGGATTGGTTCCAGCGGCTTGTCTCGATCCTGATCAAGACGCGGGACGGAATTCAGAAGGCCGATCGTGTAGGGATGGCTCGGGTTGGCGTAGACATCCTGCGCCGTGCCGGTTTCAACAATGCTGCCCGCATACATCACATTGACCCGCTCCGCGAAGCGAGCGACGACACCAAGGTTGTGGGTAATCAGAATAAGGGCGACATCCATCTGCTTGCAGAGGTCCTCCATCAGAGACAGGACCTGGGCCTGGATGGTCACATCAAGCGCCGTTGTCGGCTCATCAGCGATGATCAGTTTCGGCTTGCAGGAAAGGGCGATGGCGATCATTACCCGTTGCCGCATGCCACCACTGAGCTGGTGCGGATATTGTTTCAGGCGGTCAGCCGGATCGGATATGCCGACCAACGCCAACAGTTCAATGGCGCGTCTCTCGGCACCCCGCTTATCGAGGCCGAGGTGCAGCTTCATGCCTTCCGTCAATTGACGACCAATCGAAAGCACTGGGTTCAGCGAGGACATCGGCTCCTGAAACACCATGGCGATATCTCCGCCACGGATATTGCGGATCACCTGACCCTCGAGTTTCAACAAATCCTGTCCTTCAAACAGGATTTCACCGTTGACGATACGGCCCGGCGGTGTTGGTACCAGCCCCAGTATGGTCAGGGCCCCAACAGATTTTCCACTACCGGATTCGCCGACGACGGCAACAATCTCGCCACTGGATACAGAATAGGAAACACCGTTCACCGCCTGCACCGAACCAGCCGGAGTCTGAAATTCCACTACAAGATTTTTTATCTCGAGAAGCTTGTCCAATCGAGTATTCCCCTACGGGTATTCACACCCTGACCTGTCAGTCTGTTTACAAAAATATCGTTATTTCAATTACTTAATGTAATATTTGATTGCAGAACACAAACTTGCCTGTTGTAAATTCAGCATTTATCGTTATCATTATCGATAATGATAATCATCGAAGCGGAGTATGAGTCAAGATGAATCTTCCCCGACCAGACAATATGAACAGTGGAGAAAAATTCCCTGCCGCGACCAAAGGCAGTACTGTCTTTCATGCCGTCCGGCGGCTAATTTTGCTCGGCGACATCCGGTCCGGGCAACCTTTGGTCGAGCAGCGACTCGCACGGGACTTCAATTGTAGCCAGGGCACCGTCCGCGAAGCCCTGATGCGCCTGCAGGAAGAAGGATTGGTTGATCGCAGGGGTTATCGCGGAACCATTGTTGCTCAGACCGGGGTGGCGGAGGCCGTGCAGATGGCCAAAATCCGCCTTGAATTGGAGGTCGAGGGCATTCGCCATGCTGCGGTGTCGTTTACCAAAAAAGAGCTGGATCAGGTCGAAGGCATATTGGTCGACATGGAAGAAGCTACTCAGTCAGGCGACAAGTACACGCTCAGCGAAACCGACAGATTATTTCATCAGACCATCTTCCGCTCATCGGGATTGACGGCCCTGGAACCGATCCTGAAAAGATGTTCACTGCACATGCACCTCTATACCTTCAGCAGTGAAAATGCCGACGACCGTCCGTCCTCAACGACCGACGCCCACCGACCTATTCTCGATGCCCTGTCAGCCCGCGACCCGGAACGCGCTGCGGCGGCAATGGAAGCCCATATCAAAGAAGTCATCGGGTTTTGGGCACCGCCTCTAAATTCGGCCTTCGATTAGACGACCATCAGCGGCCCGCGGCATACCCCTGCATATACCGAGGGTTAGCAGCGGCACGTAGCATTTCACCGTCCGTGGCAGCCGCCGTGACCCGTCCGATCGCCCATTCGCCATCCACATTCACGTTATGGCCACGGCGTATCAGCTCATCAATTGCCGCTCTGGGCAGACGGCTTTCAACGGTCAGCGAACCGGCATCAAATTCACGCGGATAAAACGAGCTTGGCAAATGGGCTGTATGAAAGCTCGGGGCTTCAATGGCTTCCTGCAGGTTCAGCCCGAAATGGACGTGACGAAGAAAGAAATGGAGCGACCATTGGTCCTGCTGGTCGCCGCCGGGCGTTCCGAACACCAGGCAATGACCGTCGTCGCGTTTACACAGGGAAGGGGTCAGCGTTGTTCTCGGTCTTTTGCCGGGCTCAAGTTTTGCGGTCGCGTTTTCGTCCAGCCAGAACATTTGTCCGCGTGTATTGAGGCAGAACCCTAACCCGGGGATCGACGGGGAGCTCTGCAGCCAGCCGCCGCTCGGCGTCGCCGCAATCATGTTGCCCCACTTGTCGATAATGTCAAAATGGCAGGTATCACCCTTGACCACCCCTTGACCATCTGCCGGCGGGTCATCGTATCTGGCGACTGTCGGCTCACCTCCTCCGGCCGCCACCGGCGATTCCGACATGCCGACGGGCCGGTTGATGACTTTGCCGCCAAACCCCGGGATATCACCCGGGCGCAGTTCCATCGACGCCCGCTCACCGATCAGTCGCGCCCGCGCCTCGTTATAGGGGCGTGACAGCAGGGTTTCGATTGGCACGTCGACAAAATCGGGATCGCCATAGAATGCCTCACGGTCGGCGAACGCCAGTTTTGTCGCCTCGGTGACGGTGTGAATGAATTCCGGATCGTGTTCATTCATCGACGACAGATCGAAATTCTCCAGCAAGGCCAGCTGCTGCAGGAAGACCGGACCCTGTCCCCACGGGCCGGTCTTGTAGACGGTGTGACCATGGTAATCGAAATGGATCGGGTCTTCATAAGTTGCCTCCCAGGCGGCGAGGTCGGCGCCGGTCAACAGGCCGCGGTGACGTTCGCCGGATGAATCCACGACCTCATTGTTCCGGCAAAAGTCGTCGATGGTTTCGGCAATAAAACCTTCGCGCCAGATCTTTCGGGCAGCATCTATTTGCACTTCACGACCGGCACCGGCTGCTTCGGCTTCACGGACAATACGTGTGTAGGTTTCCGCCAGCACCGGGTTTCTGAAAAGTTCGCCCGGTTTGGGGACGGCACCATTGGGCAGGAAAATGTCGGCCGAAGATGTCCACTCGGTCTCGAACATCTCCCGCACATTGTCGATGGCGTTGCAGGCATTTTCAATTAGCGGACAACCGTCTGCGGCAAAACCGATTGCGTACTGCATCACGTCGCTAAGCTTCATGGTTCCATGATCGCGCAGCAGCAGCATCCACGAATCAAATACCCCGGGGACGACGGTCGCCAGCAGCCCGGTGCCCGGCACCAACTCTAATCCCTCATTGCGGTAAGCATCAATGGTAGCCGCCATCGGCGCCACGCCCTGACCGCAGACAACCTGAACATCACGATCTGCCGGGGCGATCAGGATCGACACGTCACCGGCGGGGCCATTGAGATGCGGTTCGACGACTTGCAGGGCGAAGCCGGTGGCAACCGCCGCGTCAAACGCGTTGCCGCCCTTTTCAAGGATCGACATACCCGCTGCCGTTGCCAGCCAGTGAGTCGAGGTAACAACGCCAAAAGTGCCACGAATTTCGGGTCTGGTGGTAAAACGGGTCACTGAAATTTCCTTACAAAGCTCACAACAAGCCCGTTGGGTATCCCAAATCAAACCGGTCAGCAAGCCGGGAATTTATCAGATCAGAGTTGTATCGGCTTTAAAACCGTCCTAGGTCAGCATCCTCTCAGGCACTCAAAAACGCGAGAGATCACATGACCATGGAAACAATTTCTCGATATCAGCTGAGGGGATACCTGTACAGATTTGCGGGCTAATCGGCGCTATTGCTGTCAGCTAAAAAGCCGATACGGTTTCATCATCACTCACCTAGGCCGGTTTTATCTAAAGTTCTACTAGTAGATAGTAAAGTCCGTCTGAAACAGAGTAGGGGTATTATCGATCATCAAATTACGCCACTCAAACGCCGACGCAGTTGCTCAATACGACGTCTTCGGACTTTCTTCTCTATTGCTGATCGTAAAGGCTACCCGTCTTGGTCGCCAAGAACGCGACCAACGGGATATCTTCCTGTTTCAGAAACCCATGGTCAGGTAACGTCCCATCACGCACCATTTCGATGACAGCGACCACAGAAGCAGACGTCGTCCAGGAGATAGCCGTTTGCGATCCGCCAGCGATTTCGATGGGGCGATAACCATTAACGAACTCCTTTCGCTGAAGGTGCCCATCGATTTCTCCTTCCGAAGAAACATGGATATAGACCACATCGTCGTTCACCGGAGGTTTGGCATTAACCAAAATCTGTCCGGCGATGTCGCGTTTCTCACGCATCAACAGCTCATGAAAAAAGAAGTTCATCAGGTCCATGTGACCGGGGTAACGCATGGTCTTGTAATCAATGTTGTCGACCCGGCCCAAATAGGTATCGCACATCGTGCCAAGGCCGCCCGACGTGGTGAAGGCCTCCAGTTTAACGCCGTCGATGTACAGTGTTTCATGCCATTCCATCGGCGAAACCCATTTGCGCACACCTTCTTCGATCACTTCGCAATCGTTGAGGTATTCGTTGACCACGCCTTCCGGCGACCAGTTAAAAGCATACCCCAACAATCCTGTGGGGTTTTGCGGCAGGGCACCGACACGCATGCGGATCGAGCGGCATGTGTCGAAGACCGCCACATGTGACGCCCCGACGATGCCAACGAACCCCGGGGCCAAGCCGCATTGCGGAGCCATCAGCCCTTTGGCGTTGGCGCTCATTTCAATGATCGCCTTGGTCGTCGGGACATCTTCGGTCAGATCAAAATAATGAATCCCAGCTGCATGGGCCGCCGCCGCCACGCCGACATTCAAATGATAGGGAAGGCAGGACAACACGGCCTCCACTCCGGAAAATTCAGCCGCCAGAACGTCAGGTGAAGTCAGGTCGCTGTTCTTAACGTCGAAGGGCAGGTTTTCCCGCGGCGCGTGGACATCGTAACCCGTTACGTCGAAACCGGAGATATCAAGCAATTTTGCCGCCAGATTACCAACCTTGCCAAGCCCGAGAACGGCGATTTTATTGAAAGACATGCAGAATTCCTCTTCTGGATCAAACGGCCTTTAACGACAGGAGGTTTGATTGTTGTCGTGCTAGATATCGAATTTTATGCCCTGCGCTAACGGCAGTTCACGCGAATAGTTGATGGTATTGGTCTGACGGCGCATATAACCTTTCCAGGCATCCGAGCCGGATTCACGGCCGCCACCGGTATCTTTTTCACCGCCGAAGGCGCCGCCAATTTCCGCCCCGGAGGGTCCGATATTAACATTGGCAATGCCACAATCAGAACCGGTGGCCGACAGAAATTCTTCCGTTTCACGCACGTCGGTGGAAAAAATGCACGATGACAAGCCTTGCGACACGCCATTCTGAAGAGCGATTGCGTCGTCGAGGTCCCGGTACTTCATGACGTACAGGATCGGCGCGAAGGTCTCCTGTTTGACAATGTCGGTCTGGCCCGGCATTTCAGCTAGGGCAGGCTTGGCGTAATAGGCTTCGGGATATTTGTCTTCTAGAACCCGTCCGCCACCATGCACCTTGCCGCCGTCTCTTGCCGCCTGTTTAAGGGCGCGCTCCATGCCGGCAAAGGCATTCCCGTCAATCAGCGGGCCGACAAGGGTGCCGTCGGCCAGCGGGTCGCCAATGGGCAATCCGTCGTATGCGGATTTAAGGCGGGGGATCAGTAGATCGTATATATCTTCGTGAACGATCAGGCGCCTGAGCGAGGTGCAGCGCTGACCGGCGGTGCCGACGGCGGAAAAGACGATGGCCCTTAACACCATTTCCAGATCAGCCGACGGTGCGACGATCATGGCATTGTTGCCACCCAGTTCCAGGATGCAGCGGCCAAACCGCTCGGAGAGTTTTTGACCGACGGCATGTCCCATGCGGGTCGAGCCGGTGGCCGAGACAATGGCCACATCGCGGCTGCCGGTCAGAACCTCGCCGGTATCGCGCTCGCCGATGATGGTTTGAATCAACCCTTCGGGCGCGTCGCCGAATTTTTTCAGCGCCTGGTCGCAGATTTTCTGGGTGGCCAGTGCCGTCAGCGGTGTCTTCTCCGATGGTTTCCAGATAACCGGATCACCGCATACGAGGGCGAGTGCTGCATTCCAGCACCAGGGTGCGACGGGGAAATTAAAAGCCGTAATGATGCCGCAGGGGCCCATCGGGTGCCAGGTTTCACGCATGCTGTGGCCCGGACGTTCGGATGCCATGGTCAGGCCGTAGAGTTGACGCGACAGACCGACGGCAAAGTCGCAGATGTCGATCATTTCCTGAACTTCGCCCAACCCCTCCTGATAAATCTTGCCGCATTCCAGAGTGACAAGACGCCCGAGATTTTCTTTTTCGGCGCGCAGTTCATCACCAATCAGTCGAACCAGTTCACCCCGTCTCGGTGCGGGGACACTGCGCCAGGCCTTAAAGGCGTCTCCTGATGCGGAAATCATTTCTTCAACGGTGGAACCCGAATGGACGTTTAGGCGGGCCAATTCCGTCCCATCGACCGGTGTGTGAACGGCGAGCGTTCCGCCCGAGATTTCAGCCTCACTCAGACCGGCAGCGGTCAATATTTCAGAATAGATCATCGGTTTTCTCCGTCGTTATGCTCAATCGTATTCGACCGGATATAGCAGTCAAAACAAATAGACATAACGATCTAATTCGTTATAAATGCATTAGATTTTACTATAAATAGAGTTAAAATGACAATATCTGAACAAGATGAGCAACTTGTCGCGTTGCTTCGTGAAAACGCCCGGTTTTCCGTTTCGGAACTGGCACGCAGGCTTAATGTCTCCAGAACCGCGGCGCAGTTCCGGCTGGAAAAGCTGGAACGAAATGGCGTGATTGCCGGCTATACCGTGCGCTTGTCCCAGGCATCTCAAGCCAGTCGTGTTCGTGCCCTGGTGATGATTAAATTGCCGCCGTCCAATCGGATTTCTGTTGAAGCGGCGCTTTCAAAATTTACCAACCTGACGGCGTTATATTCAATCAGTGGTGCGTTTGACCTTGTTGCGGAGATTTCATCTCGTTCAGTCGAAGACCTGGACAAGGTGATCGATCGGATCGGAGCGCTGGAAGGCGTTGATGACACACAGTCATCTGTCATACTTTCCACTAAATTTGATCGCTAAAGGCGCTAGGCACCCAACCATGATTGCGCAGGGCGAATTTTCACCGACGATCAAGTCTTGCGAGTTGAGGATTGCGGTGAGCCTGAAGTCGGTCTTTTTCGATTTGGGATAGAGCGTCCAGGTTGTCGAGAATCGCCAGTAATGCCGTTAGCCTTGCCCGGACGCTACCATCGGCGATCTTCAATGCAATTCCCAAACCTCGATCAGGGAGGGCGGCAATGAGCACACCCACCGAATTTCCAGTAAGAAAGAACAGGAGAAACGGTGAGCCTGTTGCAACAGCTTCAATTCAGCAAGGCCGTTCTTGAGGAGGGAGCCGAGAAGGTCCTCCAACAGATCGGGAAAAACGTTCCTAGACGGTATCCAGCGACGATGATCGGCAGGTCGTGATCTTGGTGCTTATTCGTCGGAAAGCTCCGACGTCGATTTTTGTGGTATTGTTTGCGCGAAAGGTCGTTCGACGAACCGGGGGGGGCAAAATGCTCAAATGTAAGTTTAAAGGGAACATTAAGCAGAATACTGCAATACCATTTGTCGCATAATGTATATTATGGAAAATTGTTATTTATCTATATATTTCAATAGGTTATTCGTATTTAAATGATGTTCTGTATGATTTATGAAATTGGCCGCAGAGAACGTTTTAATTCCGCGGTGATGTTGATCGCCCGTGTCCCTCTTGCGTCGATCCTGAGCGAAATTTGAAAATTGGAGCTTGGAAATCGCCTTCAAAAATTTGCGGATTTGAGGCGGGAAATTGAAAATTCAGCGCTCAGATTTCGCGCGAACGGAACTGCATCAGATCTCCTCTCGCAATCGTCGAAGTGGAATTTCAGAAAATTTGATCGAGAATTTGATCGAGAAATCGACCTGACGATCCGTCCGAACAGACGTCGCCCAATCCACTCGAAATCTAAATTTTGAATAAATCCATACCGCCACCACAATCATGTGCCGACGTAAAAATCAGCTATCGGGGACGTCGATCACCATGCCATCGTACGCCGCTTCGACGTGATCAGGGAGCATGCCTGAAAGCACGCCGTAGTCCAGGTCCGGTCCAAGGTGCGTCAGAACCGCACGTTGAGGTTTCACCCGCTCGATCCATTCAAGTGCCGTTTTGACATTCACGTGGGTCATATGATCCCGATCCGTGAACACCCCGATGACCCATGTGTGGATACCCTCCAGAACTTCGAACCCAGGTTCGGGCAATCGCACAAGATCGGTTGAGTACCCGAAGCGGCCAACACGCAAGCCGACGGTACGCGAATACCCATGGTCCTGATCACAGGTCTCAATCCGCACCCCGGACGCCTCGAAAGGCTCTCCGGCGGTGATCACTTGAGGCTCAAGCGTCGGTTTGAAATAATACCCGTTGGCCCGTTCCGGTAAGGGCGTCAGCACATAGGCAAAGCACTTTTCGATATGCTCTAATGTCGGCGCATCCAGATAGATCTGGATTGGCGCGCCCATCACCCGATTTATCCCACGCACATCATCAATGCCATGCAGATGATCAGCGTGAGCATGGGTAAAGATGATGCCATCGAGATGTCTGACGTCCGCAGCCAGTAACTGAGCCCGAAGATCGGGTGACGTATCGACCAGAAAGCGACGGGCTGGTGTATCAATGAGGATAGACGGGCGAGAGCGGACGTTTTTCGGGTTGTCCGGGTCGCATTCCCCCCAACCATACCCCGGCACCGGAACACCACCGGAACTGCCAGCGCCCATAATGGTGATTTTCATCTGACGCCTTCCACCCGAGGGCTTTTTGTGTCGCTATTTGGGGCCTTGGAAAACAGAGAAAAGAAGTTTTCTGTGGTCTGCCGGGCAAACATCTCTTCATCCATGCCTTTAAGCTCCGCCACCCGGGCTGCCGTATAGGCCGTAAATGCCGGCTCATTGCGCTTTCCACGTTTGGGTATCGGGGCCAGATAGGGAGCGTCGGTCTCAACCAGAATGCGCTCTACCGGCACGCCTGATATAGTCTCGCGTAAGGCGTCTGCCGTCTTGAAAGTGATAATACCGGAAACCGAGATATAGAACCCCATCTCCAATACCGCATCGGCCAGCTCCGGTCCGGCACTGAAACAGTGGATCAGGCCGGGGTATGCCCCCTTCTCATATTCGTCACGAAGGATGCGCACCATATCCTCATCGGCATCACGGGTATGAACGATGATGGGCAGTTGTGTCTCACGCGCCGCAGCAATATGGGTGCGGAAACTACGCTCCTGCACATCACGCGGGCTGTTATCATAGTAGAAATCGAGCCCTGTTTCGCCCAACCCGATGACCTTGGGATGTTCGGCCAGCGCTAATAACCGATCAACCGTGGCCTCTTCACCATCAGCCACGTTATGGGGGTGCACACCGACGCTGCACGACATGTTGTCGTAGGATTCTGCCAGGGCCAGAATGGGAGAAAACTTTTCGAGTCGCGTGCAGATGGTCATCATATAGCCGATACCCGCCTCCGCAGCGCGGGCGAGCACGTCGTCCATATCCTCTTCAAAATCCGGAAAATCCAGATGGCAATGACTGTCTACCAGCATAGGTCCTGCATTCATTTTCGTTCGTAATGGAGCGAGAACATACAGGGGCTTTGCCAAGGCGGCAATATTGGCCTTTCGACCTGGTCCATTCATGATTACCATAGGCACCTGTTTCAATTAAGCCCCCTGCCCGCCCCATGCCTCGCGCCCTGATCATTGATGACGACCCAACGACCCGAGAGCTTTTTGACGTCGTTTTTGCCAATCTAGGTGGCAACCTCGACAGCGATTGCGCGTTTGCCGGTTCCGATGAAGAAGCGCTGGAGATCATTCGTTCAGGAGCCGATTTCGACATCGCCTTCATCGCGATTGATCGCGACCCAATCAGCGGTATGTCACTGTTTCATCAGATCAATGACCGGACGTTCCGCGTGCCTCGCGTCGCCCTGACATCAGGTACGGACCTGACCTTGATCAGAAGTGCTATGAACCAGGGTGCCGTCGATTTTTTAGTCAAACCGATCGGCACCGATGATTTTTCTTCCACCCTTGAGCGGGTTCTGGAAACCGTCGAGCGACGGCGGCAGAACTGGAACGACCGGGCCGAATTTTCCGCCCTCAAGAAAGAGGTGGATATCGCTGCTGATATTCAACAGAAAATCCTGCCAACAGAGTTTCCAGACGTTCCAGGGTATGAGTTTGCGGCCCGCATGCGACCGGCCAAATCCATGGGCGGTGATTTTTACGATGTTTTTGCTATCCCCGACGGTCGTACCGGCATCGTTGTCGCAGACGTCTCAGGCAAAGGGGTTCCGGCCGCCTTTTATATGGCAGTGGCCCGGACCCTGATCCGCTCGGTTGCCATGACGCCCGGCGTCTCCCCCTCAGATTGTTTGTATCAGGTCAACGACTTGCTCTGCGCGCATCACATTTCAGGCATGTTTGTCTCCGTTTTCTATGCTGCCATTAACCCGGAGACCTCTGTCATGCATTTTGCTAATGGGGGTCATCAACTACCGTTCAAGGGCGGTGTGGATTGCCAGCCGGAAGAACTGGCGGGCGGGCATGGAGTTGTTCTCGGCATCATGCCGGACTTGCACTATGACGAAGAAACGGTGGTTCTCGCTCCCGAAGATTACCTGTTCGTCTATACGGATGGTGCCTCTGAAGCCTTCAACGAAAACCGCGAACCACTTGGAGAAGGCGGCCTCGCTGAAGCATTGTCGCACATCTCCCAGGCAACCGCCGAAGAAATCGTCGAGCACACCATTAAAACGATTGATGATTTTGTTGGCGAGGCTGATCAGCACGACGACATCACCAGCCTGGTGGTGCGACGAAAATAAAATACCTAAGACCAATTAACCCGCTCACAAGGCCGGAAGGTCCATCCGCCTGCCGACCACGTCGGCCCGTAATTCATTCAGCAGTTTGAGGCTGGCCATCGTTTTTTCCGGTTGTGTCTTGGCGACCCCCACCAACAACGCTTCGATGAGACCCAGTGTTGTGGTGTGCATGCTAAGCATATCCGTACGACCGCGTTGTACCGAAAGCACTAAATCAACCTGATCGCTCAATTTTGCGCCAAGCGTGTCAGAGAAAAGAACCGTTGAAACACTGCGCCTGGCCGCATGATCCAATATGGTCGCCAGCTCAGGATATATCCGCCCGTAGGCAAAGATCATTAACAGGTCGCCCTGCCTTAGATGTAGCAATTGATCGGCAAGAAGAAGTCCGGTTTGTGTAAGGCTGGTGGCTTCTATACCAAACCGTTCAAGCTGAATCGAGAAATAGTCCGCCATCGCACTTGATGGCCCGATGCCGAATATATAGGCGCGCCTGGCAGTGACGATTTTCTGAACCGCGTTCTCAAAATTTTCTGGAGTAATGTCGCGGCGCAGACGTTCCAATGCTTCCTGATGAATATCAAGGGTTAGCTCGAGGGCTGAAATCAATTCGTCGCCCACATCGCTCAACGTCCGTGTCAATCGAGTGGATGGTGATGGATTACTTCGCATTTCATCGGCCAGGGAGCGACGCAACTCCTCCATACCGGAGAAACCGAGCGCTTTCACCGCGCGGATCACCGTGGCGTCACTGGTCCCAACTTTTCCAGCAAGAGATGACGCCGAGCCGATCAACGCCTCTTCACGGTTCTCCAGAAAGAAGCGAGCGACACGTTGTTCAGCAGGGCGAATATGTTCAATCGAAGCGTTCACACGATCTTCGAAGGTCAGTTCAGTCATGGCTCAAAAAATCCTTATTGACTCGATATGTTGCATACGCTACATAATATTTAATTAATGTAGTAAATACAACACATCATTTTTAATCATACCACATCATGAAAAATGAGGTAAATGTTATGGATTTAATGTCCTGGGGTATAACGACCCCGTCAGTTACGGTCGCGATTGCGGCTTTCCTCGCCTCAATCGTGGAATTTGTTGAAGCACTGACGATTGTTCTCGCGGTGGGCACCGTGCGTGGTTGGCGACCTGCGCTGATCGGCGCTGGTGCAGGGGCGATTTTACTTGTCGCCCTTGTGGCCGTCTTCGGGCCTCTGCTTTCCGAGGTGCCAATCAACTGGCTGCAGTTGGTCGTCGGCTTGCTGCTTTTGTTATTTGGAATGCGATGGTTGCGTAAAGCCGTACTTCGTTCCGCCGGTATCATTGCGCTGCACGATGAGGTGGCCATTTTCGCTAAAGAAACGGAATCCCTGCAGATTCGCGGGGCACCCATGGGCAGGTGGGATCCGATTGCCCTGATCACCAGTTTTAAGGCGGTTGTTCTTGAGGGCCTGGAGGTGATTTTTATCGTGATTGCCGTTGGCTCGGCGGGCAATACCCTTGTTCCGGCTGCAGTTGGTGCCGGTACGGCTCTGTTTCTGGTCGTGATTGTCGGAGTTGTCGTGCACCGGCCTCTTGCACAAGTACCGGAAAACACCCTCAAGTTTACCGTCGGGGTTCTATTGTCAGGGTTTGGCATCTTCTGGATTGGCGAGGGAGCCGGGTTGCCTTGGCCTGGGGAAGATCTGGCAATAATTGGCCTGATTGCCGGGTTCATGATTGCGGCTTTGCTGGCGGTTCAGATCGCCCAACGTTCACCTGTTTCGGAGAAACTACCATGAACTGGATAAATGCCGCCTTAGGTGAACTGTTCGCATTATTCGTTGACAATGTCCGGTTTACCGTCGCAATTCTCGCATGGATTGCCTTTGGAACCCTAGAGTTGCCAAAACTGTCGATCAACATGGGCTGGGATGCGCCCTTGTTGTTTCTTGGCTGTGCGATCATTCTGGTTATTAGTGTCTGGAGAGCGGCAAAACCGTGAAAGCAGGCTAATTCGACATGAAACAATAATACGAGGCACCTATGGCCCGAGGTACACGGCGGTTGATCTGGATCGCCACATGGTTTTTGCTATTCTCTCTCTCTACACGGGTCGGCCTCGCGGTCTTCAGTGATGAAACTTACCTGGCAGGTGAATGGGCCCGGATACTGGGGATTGGTATCGTCTTTGATTTGACAATCCTGCCGTGGTTTCTTCTCCCTTGGGCGCTATACGACGCCATCATACCTGAAACGACGAAAGACCACATATTTAGTAAATTTGAAAACCGCTGGAGTGCCGTCTGGGGAACTCTTTTTTTAACCGTGTTTTTCATTATCGGCGTTGCGGAGTTTGTTTTTTGGGCCGAGTTCGGAAGCCGGTTCGACTTCATCGCGGTTGATTATCTGATCTACACACACGAGGTCATTGGAAACATTCAAGAGAGCTACCCGGTAGCCCTTTGGGTGTCGGCTATCATTGGCATCTGCGCGACAATCTCGTGGTTCAGCTGGCCACGGGGCGAAAGTGTCTCCCGCTCGACCTGGGTTCATCGCTGGGGCCGCCTTGGCGGCGTCGGCATTGCCATTGCATCGGGGGCAATATTTGTGAACCTGAGTATCGCCAATACAAAGTCCAATGCCTATGTCCAACAACTCTCCGGAAACGGTATCTATGCGTTTGCCCATGCTTATCTTCACAATCAGTTGGACTATGACAAATATTACCCAACACGGAATATCGCTGATCTTAATGCTGAAATCCGCTCACTTGTTCATCAGTCCAATTCAAAGTTTGTCAATTCTGACGGCATCGAACGCAAAATAACGGCCTACACGCCCCGAAAAGCTACCAATATCGTTCTGATTTCAGTCGAAAGCCTGTCAGCGGACTTTTTGGGCTACTATGGCAATACGCAAGGCATAACACCCGAGCTCGACAAACTGGCCAAACGAAGCTTGGTCTTCAACAATCTGTACGCAACTGGCACCAGGACTGTCCGGGGGCTTGAGGCGTTGTCCATCGGGACGCCCCCTACTCCGGGTCAAAGTATCGTCCGGCGTCCTGAGAACGCTGGCCTGGAAAACCTCGGAGAGGAATTGAAGGATAACGGCTGGAAGCCTTATTGGATTTATGGAGGGTACGGTTTTTTTGACAATATGAACGCGTACTTCGCGGCCAACGGATACTCCGTCGTCGACCGAACTGATATGGAGGCGGAAAAACTTCCTATCCACACCGAGAATATATGGGGGATAGCCGATGAAGACCTGTTCACACTTGCAATCACCAAACTGGACCGGGAACATGCGCAGGGAAATCGTTTTTTTGCACAAATCATGACGACCTCCAACCATCGACCCTATACCTTCCCTGAAAACCGGATCGATCTACCGCAAAAACATCGCGAAGGTGCCGTTAAATATACGGACTGGGCGATCGGAGACTTCATTCAGCGCAGTTCCACCAAGCCGTGGTTTGACAATACACTGTTCATCATCACTGCCGATCACACAGCGAAAGCGGCGGGTAAAACCGACCTTCCGCTATGGCGCTACCACATACCAATGATCTGGTATGCACCAAAACTCGTTAAACCCGGTGTGATGGATCGGCTGATGAGCCAGATCGACGTTGGCCCGACTTTGTTGGGCTGGTTAGGGTTAACTTATAAAAGTCGCTTTTTCGGGTATGACATTTTTAACCTGGAAGCCGGTCGGGAACGGGCTTTTTTAAGCACATATCAGAAGCTGGGATACCTGAAGGGCAATCGAATGGTCGTTCTTGATGTCAACAAAGCCCCTGAGATCCACGCCGGTCTTCCTGCAAAACCCACAGACCCCTCGCCTCCAAACGACCAACAATTAATCAACGAAGCGATTTCCTGGTATCAATCTGCGAGCCAGTACTTTCGCGATGGTCATCTAAAAGATGTGCCTGACGACGACGATCATCTGTGATCACAGTTCAATTTCCGGTCGCCTATTTACGTCGTAATGGTCGTTGGGTTGTGTTATTATTTCCGTCATTCTGAGCAGCTGGTGGAAATTTGTTCCTGTTATAGTAATATGGGAGAATATAGCATGTTAACCAAAATCGTCGCAGGTTTAACCGGCGTTCTGTTGCTGAGCTCGCCATTGGCGGCTGAAGAAACAGGCCTGTTCAACACCCTTTCTCTGACTCCGGATGTTGCAGTTAAGGCAGCGCAGGCAGCATTGAAGTCATGCCGCGATGGCGGCTATCAAGTTGCTGTCGCCGTCGTTGATCGCGGCGGCAACATGCAGGTCATGATCAGAGATCGCTTTGCCGGACCTCACACACCAGATACCGCCTATCGCAAGGCCTGGACCGCCGTCAGCTTTCGCACCGCTACCGGCGACATGGCGACGTCCCTTAAGGAGGGAACCGTCTCCGCCGGGGTTCGCCACGTCACCGGCGCGCTGATGGTTGGCGGCGGAGTTATGTTCGAAGCGCAAGGCACTGTCATTGGCGCAATCGGAGTTTCAGGCGCACCTCCGGGGGCATCTGAAGCGGCGAGCATCGACCGCGCCTGTGCCGAAGCGGGGATCGAGGCCATCAGTGGTGTTCTTGAAGGATTCTGAGATCGGTACCTGATTGAATGCTTTTTCAATCGGTCATCAGGGTTTCTCTCTTTGTCTTGTTGACAACGGCTCTGATGACCGGGCCAAAGGTGCTGTCTGCGCGTTCTCCGGCCAAGGCTCCGCCCCTTGATGCTGCCGTGACTAATGCAATTCAAACGATGACGGTTATTAACGACCGTAAGCTGCCTATTCTGCAGGGCCGCGGGCTCGTTATTGCTTTTTTCGCCAGCTGGTGTCCGCCCTGCCGACCTGAATTCGGCGAGCTCAACAAATTGCGCCGGATGTTTTCAACGGATGAAGTGAACATCGTCGCCATCAATCTCTTTGAGGACTATTTTGCCGATAAAAATGGCGTACGGATGAAACGGTTTTTAGGAAACACCCAACCCGAATTTGCGGTCCTTCAGGCAAAAAACGATACGATCATTAGACAAACATTCGGCGGTGTCGACCGAATTCCAACTGTTTACGTTTACGACCTGACCGGTAATCCTGTGTATACGTTTATCCATCAAGAGGGGGCGTCGAAAATGCACGTGACGGCAAAAGAAATTGCATCACACATTGGGAGTTTTCTTTCCTTATCCCAACAGTAACGACCTGCCCTAAAGCTCTATGACCATGCCGTCGTAGGCGCACTCTTCTTCGATTTCATCTTTGTGCAGCATCATATCGTGACTGAGATGGGTCAGGACCATGCGTTTGGTATCAAGCTCGTCAGCGTGGGCCTGCAGGTCCGGGTAATTCATGTGGAAGCGCACCGGCTTTTCATAATAATAGCATTCTGAAATGAACAGGTCTGCATCACGCGCCACATCCGGCATGTGTTTTGTCCATGCACTGTCACCCGTATAGGAAATGATCCTGCCTGCGACCTCAATGCGGATCGACGTGGGATTCGTGCCGCCGGTATGCGCCGCCGGATAACTGGTGATCGTCAGGTCGCCAACCCGTGTCGGGATCATCACCTCGATCTCTTTATAAATAAGGTCGAATTTCGGCATCATCGTGCTCATCCCAGGCATCATCGCTTCGCAGACTTCAGCCAGCATGTTCTGGGTTTCGCGCGGCCCGGCAATAATCAGTGGAGATTGGCGTTTTGCCGCCAGCATGGCATCGGTCAGCAGAAACGGAATGCCACCGCAGTGATCGCCATGCAGATGGGTGAGCACGATGGTATCAATGCTGTTGTGAGGAATTCCCAGTTTATTGAGCGCAATCAGGCTCGACCCACCGAAATCGATGACAAACCGAACGCCGGGTGCATCGACCATGATGCAGGTCTGAAACCGCCCCCCTGCCCCAAAGGCGTCACCCGAGCCAACGAAGGTAACGGTTACGGACATAATACGCCTCGCCGCTTATTCCTCGACATCCAGACGCGGGAATACGCCTTCCGGTTTTTCGAGGGTGAACCCACCCTGTAATGCATGTTCTTTACCGAATGAGGCAAAGGTGCGGGCATCCTCGGGGATGCAGAGCTGATCCAGCAGTTTCGCTGACGCACCGGGCATAAAGGGTTGCGTCAATAGCGCCAGATTGCGTACGCATTCAGCCAGAACATAAAGCACCGTCCTCATGCGCTCCGGGTCTTCTTTTTTCAGCTTCCAGGGAGCCTGCGCATCAACGTAGGCGTTGGCTTTGCGGATCACGACCCAGATGGACTCCAGCACCTCGTGAAAGGCCTGTACGTCGATACGCTCACGTGCCGTGTCCAGCAATCCATAGGCGGCGGCCAGCATTTCCTCATCATCACCCGTAAAGGCACCCGGCTCCGGCATGGTTGCGTCGCAGTTCTTGAAAATCATGGAGAGAACCCGCTGCGCCAGGTTGCCGTAATCGTTCGCCAGTTCGCCATTGGCCCGACCGATCATGGCGCGGTGAGAGAAGTCACCATCATTACCAAAGGGAACTTCGCGCAGCATGAAATAGCGGACCTGATCGAGGCCGTATTTGTTCACCAGATCATGTGGGTCGATCACATTGCCAAGCGATTTCGAAATTTTTTGCCCCTCATTGGTCCACCAGCCGTGCGCATAAACACGTTTGGGCGCTTCAAGACCAGCCGCCATCAGGAAAGCCGGCCAATAAACGGCATGAAAGCGTAAGATATCCTTGCCGACCATATGGAGATCAGCAGGCCAGAATTTTTGATAATCGCTGCTGTTCGTATCCGGGTACCCGGTCGCAGTGATGTAGTTGGTCAGCGCGTCCAGCCACACATACATAATATGATCTTCGTCATCGGGAACCGGCACGCCCCATTTGAACGTCGTTCGCGAAATCGACAGGTCCTGGAGACCACCGTTAACGAAGCTCAGGACCTCGTTGCGACGTGACTTCGGCAGGATGAAATCCGGGTTGGCGTTGTAATAGGCAAGAAGCCGGTCCTGCCAGGCTGACAGGCGGAAGAAATAACTGGGTTCTTCGACCCATTCCACTTCGGCTCCGCTGGGGGCGATCTTTTTGCCATCGACAGTCTTAAGCTCGTCTTCGCCGTAAAATGCTTCGTCGCGGACCGCGTACCACCCCGCATAGGACCCGAGATAGATGTCGCCCGCCTCTTTCAGGCGCTTCCAGATATCCTGACAGGCACTGAGATGGCGGGGTTCCGTGGTGCGAATGAAATCGTCATGAGTGAATTCCATGAAGTCGGCAAGATCACGGAAATTCTGCGACACTCGGTCGGTAAATTCCTGTGGTGGAACCCCTGCGGCTTCGGCCGATTTCTCAACCTTCTGTCCGTGTTCATCAGTTCCCGTCAGGAACTTCACGTCAAACCCGTCCAGGCGTTTGAACCTGGCCAGTGCATCGCAGGCGAGCGTCGTATAGGCGTGCCCGATGTGCGGCACATCGTTTACGTAATAAATGGGGGTCGTAACGTAATAAGTCTTGTTCATGAGTACCAAATGACCGGCAGGGAAAAAGAGGTTACCGCTGGCCGGAACGGGCGGCACCTTCGATCTCAAGAAATATATTCAGAACCACTTGTTTTCGGTCAAGGTTGATCGCGTCCGTGCGGTCCAGCAACGTGTTGATCTTTTCCCATACCTTAAGCCATCTATCAAGGTCGGGCGTTACGGACAGGTTTTGGAAGATTTCCTGTTCTCCCGGAGCCAACCCTGCACCTCCCCGATTTGCGGCCAACTCCCGGATCAATCTGGACAGAACAGCCTGAAGGATATTCATCGCGGTTGAAAACGTATCTTCCGCCCCAACCTTGGCCCAGTTCCCGGCGAGTTTGTGAAGTTCGGGCACGTCCAAGCGCTGACAAGTTGCCAACAGGCTAAGAACATCCCGGTAAAGCAACAATCCACCCGCGTCGGACAAATCGACGGCCCGGCCAATGCTGCCTTCGGCCAGTTTGGCCAATTGGTTGCGATCTCCGTCCCCGACATCAGGAAGATATGTCTCAAGCAGGGTTTCCATATGCGGGTCAGACAATCCCGACATCACCAGATTGCGACAGCGCGAACGGATAGTCGGCAGCAATCTTCCAGGATTATGGCTGACCAGCACGAGCATGGCACGGGGCGGCGGTTCTTCCAGAACCTTAAGCACGGCATTGGCGGCATTACGGTTCATTTCATCCGCGCTATCAATTACAACGACCCGCCAGCCGCCCTCTCCTGCCGTCAGGCTCATAAATCCGCCGATCGTGCGGACATCATCGATAACGATTTCACCCCGAAGCTTACTCTGCTTGTTCAATGATCGCTCAATGCACATCAGGTCCGCATGACCACCCGCCGCGACCCGCTGAAACAGTGCGGAAGCAGGGTCCGTCCACAAGGTATCCGGTTCAGACTTGGGAAGATCATCAGCGAACAGACTTGGGCCACTGCCTTCATTTCCCCCGTTAGCCAGCACATATCGGGCAAAACGATGCGCCAGCGTCGCCTTGCCGATCCCTTTAGGCCCAGAAATCAGCCAGGCATGGGCCATACGTTCGCCATGAAATGCGTCCAGGAGTGTCCGTTCGGCCTGCTCTTGCCCAACGAGTTGAGGGTTGAGCCGAGGTAATGGTGGCCAAACCTCATCGGCATTGGTTCGAGCCGCCTTGGCATTCATGACAGGCTTAACCCAAAACGGCAATTAACCTGAGAGATGATCTGCTCATGCACACCGTCAATGCTATCGCTCGCGTCGATAATCCGGCAACGCGCCGGGTCGGCCTTGGCAATTTCCAGAAACCCGTCACGTAAACGTTGGTGGAAACCATTTCCCATGCGCTCGTACCGATCCTCTGAATCGCCACGTTGCCCGGCTCGGGCCAACCCTGCCTCTACAGGTAAATCCAGGATTAATGTCAGGCCAGGGCGAAAATCTCCAAGCGCCAGCCTATAGAGTCGCTTGAGATCATCGCGGTTGAGGTTATGCCCGTATCCCTGATAGGCCATGGTCGAGTCCGCAAAACGATCAGAAATCACCCAATTTCCCTGGGCCAAGGCTGGTTTAACCGTACGTGTCACATGTTCAATCCGGGCCGCATAATGCAAAAAGACCTCACTCATCGGCTGCCAACGTTCAACAGCACCGGAAACCAGAAGATTGCGAATTTCTTCGGCCTCGGGTGCGCCGCCCGGTTCTCGGGTCAGAACAGCATTTAGTCCGGCATTTTCAAGAGACCGTGCCAACAACTTAACTTGAGTTGACTTCCCGCCACCTTCTCCGCCTTCGAAAGTGATGAATTTTGCATCACTCATCGGATCAACCGGAATGTCCCCATACGATGGATTCGAGGGCCGCCCCAAGCCGACCGAACAGGCCAAGCTGCTCAACGTCTTGACCTGCAACCAGCGGGATTTCCAGGGGTTCGCGTCCCGGTGCGGTAATCAGGACTTTGGCGATTTCCGCACCCTTGGCGATGGGTGCGGGGATCGGGCCCTGAAACTGAACAGTGATTTTCAGCTTATTGCGGGCCTTGCGGGGCAGTGTGATTTTAACATCCTGGGAAATGACCAGCGGCACCGTCTTGCTGATTCCGAGCCAAACACTGGCGTCGTCAACGATTTCGCCAGCTTTGAACAGAGCATAATTATTGAATTCACGCAGTCCCCACTGAAGCAGGCGCTCGGGTTCAATGGTCCGGGCTTTTTTAGATGCCAAGCCATTAACCACCAGTATCAGACGGCGTTCTCCGCGTTTGGCAGAGGCAGTTAGCCCGTAACCGGCTTCCTGGGTATGGCCCGTCTTCAGACCATCTGCTCCGATGTCCTTGTACAGCAGGGGGTTGCGGTTGTGCTGCTTGATCCGATTGTAGGTAAATTCGGTCTCGCTGAAATAGTGATAGTATTCCGGAAAATCCTTGATCGTACGTTTGGCAAGAGTCGCAAGATCGCGCGGGGTCATACGATGTTCGGGGTGAGGCCAGCCCGTGGCGTTACGAAACGTAGAATTCTTCATGCCGATTTCATGGGCCGTTGCCGTCATTTCCTCGGCATAGGCAGATTCCGACCCCGCCAGGTTTTCCGCCACCACAATACAGGCATCGTTTCCAGACTGCACAATGATCCCACGAATCAGGTCCTCAACCTTCACCTGCTTGCCGGGCTCGAGAAACATCGTTGAACTGCCGCTTTTGGATCCACCTTTGCGCCAGGCGTTTTCACTGACGGTAAACTTATCATCAAGCTTGACCGATCCATCACGCAGGCGCTGAAATAGAATATACAATGTCATCAGCTTGCTCATGGAGGCTGGCGGCATGCTGTCGTCAGCATTCTTCTCCAGAATGGCCTCGCCAGTGTCCACGTCGATCAGGATTGCTTCGCGGGCCGAAGTCTCGATTGCTTCGCCCGGGCCTGCAGAAAGCGACAAAATCAACGCCGCCAGCACAAAGTAAGTTATTTTCTTACTTGAGAGTATTAAGTTAACCATTTGATTTTTCTTAATTAAATTGAAGTTAATCTACGATAATTTTAGCATTTTTATAACCGGCCTCTGAGACCGCGATCAATAGCTGATCCGCCTTATCCACATCGGCCAGCGGCCCCACCCGAACCCGGTACATGTCTTTGCCATTAACCAACACCTGTGACAGTTTAACGTCGCCTAGAGGGGCCAGACGGGCCCGAACCCGGTTGGCGTTGTCAAACAGGCTGAAGGCCCCAGCCTGGATGAATATATTTGTGTCTATCTTGTCTGCCTGCGTGACGTTGCCGCTCAGCTCGAACTCTTTTTCGACCGTAGGCGCAAGCGGCGGCAAAGCAGGTGAAGGAGGTGCAGGCGGAGTCTGGCTCTGCACGGTCGGCAATGACGCGACCTCGGCATCTGGCGCGGTATTTGTCGGTGGTGGCAACGCCTGGCTTTGAACTTTTGCCTTGGGCAAACGATCTACGGTTATCGGTGAGCCGACCTTCGCGAGATCTGTTTGATTGCGCATGCGTGCCTTTAGCGCCCGTGTCCGGTCAGCCATCACCTGAACCCGGACCCGTGCCGTACCCTGTTTTTGGAACCCCAGCAGTTGGGCACCACGGCGCGATATATCAATGATGCGACCGCGTGCGAATGGCCCCCGGTCATTGACGCGCAAAATCAAGCTGCGCCCGTTTTCAAGATTGGTCACACGAACAAAGTTGGGCATCGGAAGGGTCCGATGTGCCGCTGTTAAAGCATTCATGTTATAAGTCTCGCCGTTCGCAGTCTTACGACCGTGAAATTTAGTCCCATACCACGAGGCAATCCCGGTTTCGTCGTATTCAAACTCTTCCTGCGGATAATACCAGACACCCGAAATCTGATAGGGTTTGCCGACCTTGTATTCGCCTGAGGTTTTTGCGCCCGCATCCGGCTCACTCGGCCCCATGATGCGTTTGGCGCCATGCATAACCAGTTTGGTTTCCGCACAGCTGGCCAGCGTCAAAACTCCGACCACAATCAGTAAAAACCGCCGAACGTCGTAAAGTTGCATATTATCAATTATCCGCTTTGCGCATGTAATATCTCGTATACACCATATCTTGTAGCTATGTAAGTCGCAAATCAGGCCATTTTGTAATGTACGGGCGCATGAAACACCCGCAAAACATCATGACCCGCGCAAACGTTCCAACAACCCCATATTCGGGTATCCATCAGCCGGTAAATATACACTTTTCTGATAAGATTTGATTGCATCGCGGGTCATCGGTCCGACCCGGCCATCAATTCCACCCGTATCAAACCCTTTTGCGCTCAGGCGACGTTGAATATCCATCACATCAAGGCGCGACAGTGCCTTGTCGTTTTCCGGAATCTTTGCCTTGAGAGGCCCCGCCCCGATCAAGCGGTCAGCCAGGTGCCCGACAGCCAGTGCGTAATAGATCGACCGGTTCCATACCATAATGGTGCGGAAGTTTTTATAGACCAGAAACGCCGGTCCCTGATACCCGGCGGGCAATACGATAGAGCCATCGATCTGCGCTTTTGGCAAATCCCCACCGCCCATTTTCCTAACGCCAAGTTTTTGCCAGTCAGCCAGGGGTTTGCGCACTTTAAGCCCGGTCAACGATAGATCGAGACCTTTGGGCAACATGACTTCCCGGCCCCAAGTCCGTTTGGATTCCCAGCCCGAACGCCCGAGATAATTGGCCGCAGAGGCGAAGATGTCGGGCAAGCTGGCCCACAGATTACGCTTGCCATCGCCGTCGAAATCCACGGCAAAATCACGATACGTGGTCGGGATAAACTGATGGTTCCCCATGGCACCGGCCCAGGAGCCCTTAACATCGACCGGAAAATTTCCTTGATCCATCAATTCAAGGACGGCCAGAAGCTGGGCCCGAAAGAATTTTGAACGCCGACGGTCGTGGGCTAGCGTAACGAGCGCGCCAACCACGGGGAATACCCCGGTATACGAGCCAAAATTAGTCTCCAACCCCCAGAATGCGACAAGAAAGCGAGGTGGAACCCCCATTTTCTTCGACACCTTGGCCAACAGCGTTTTGTGTTTAGCCAACATCTCACGGCCTTTTTTAATCCTTTTGTCATTTACCGATTTTGTCAGGTAAGACCAGAACGTCATTGAAAACTCAGGTTGGCGGCGATCCAGCTCAATCACCCGTTTGATGGGACTAATTCCACCGAGCGCTCGCGCCAACAACGCATCAGAAATCCCCCTGGATTTGGCTTCACTATTCAACTCAACAAGCCATGGGGCAAAGGGTGGTGGAGGTGCGGGCTCCGCCGCCCATACGGGAACGGACACAGAAGACAAGATCAAGGCCATCAAAAATTTTCGCATGTACTCACAACTCATTTTAAATTCGGTGAATGAAGTTGACGCCAAGCGTCAGTCGGTCTGTCGCATCTAATCCCGGCCCAATTTCCCAGCCGGGAAATCATGATTTCCGGGGCGCCGGGAAAAAGGCATCGGTTTTTCCTGTTATCCGATAGAAAATCAGACCAAGGGTTTCATGAACCGCCTGGGTCAGCTTTCCCATCCCATGGAAGAAGTTAAAGCCATAGCGCCATTCAAAATCAGGGCTGGTGCCGTAGTCAGTCGGATAGGCCAGAATGTGCCATCCGGCTTTACGAAACGTTCCCATCGCGCGCGGCATGTGAAAGGCCGACGTTACCAGAACCCACGTCTCGGCGGGTTGCGGGTTGGCAATTTTCAGGGTGATCTCGGCATTTTCAACGGTATTTCGGGCCTGGTTCTCAAACACGATCCGCTCCGGCGGAACTCCCAATTGCTGGAAAAACGGCGCTACATAGTCGGCTTCTTTCAGATCCTGACGATATAGGTCACCGGAACCGCCACTAAAAATGACTTTCGCGTCAGGGAATAGAATTGCCAGTTGGCTCGCCGCCGTCAACCGCTCAACGGCGTCACCAATCACCGGCTGGCCGCGGGCCTCACTGGCCCCAGGATCGACGACGCCACCGGCAACCACAATTCCGTCGACCCTTTCGGGAAGGTCTTGCATCTGCGGAAAGCGGTTTTCCAGGTGCCAGACCACCCAAGAGCCGACCGGTACGATGGCAATAAACAGCCCTGCAACAATCAGCAGGCTGGCAAGCGCCCGGCCCGCACGTACCCAAGGGGTCCATAGCAGCAGCCCCGAAAGGATCAGCAGACCAAAAAAAAGGTTGCCCGGAGCGGCAACGAACCAGAATATTTTAGAAAGCTCAAAAAACATGGAACCGTGAAATCACCCGCGTCTGCACCGCAATGGGTTGGCATAGCATACAAATCTAAAGGAAGTTTAAAGGCCCGTTCAGGCTTTGATATCTATCGATTGCCCACGGCGCGCATTGGAATTATCCGACCCCGGATCGTTGCGCTTATCAGCTTTATCCAGGCTAGCTGCCTGTTCAACCCGTTGAGCCCGGGCGGCTTCACGCAAGGCTTGCAATTCCCGACCAGGGCCAGCCCCCTGCACACTGTCAATCCTACCACTGACTTGGGCATTTTGATTGTTCGCCCGCTCAGTTTCCAGGCGCTGGTTATCGGCTTGCTGATAAGAGGTAACCGAGACCCCGACCTTAGCCCTGTTAATGGGAAAACTGACGATATCAGCCATGATACACCTGTAGTCCTGCGCAACAGTGGTTAGGAAAGCATCTCCCGCTTTCGTCCGCTGCCAGATGATAATTATACAACCTTACAGCAGCATGAATAGAAAAATTTTTGATTTACCCTCACTTGATGGTGGACTGATCGGAACGAACCCAGTAAAGACTGCCTGCAGTGCGGGATGGGTGGCCGAGCGGTTGAAGGCACCGGTCTTGAAAACCGGCAAACGTTAACGCGTTTCGTGGGTTCGAATCCCACCCCATCCGCCACTTTTCCCATTTTAAGCCAACTAATTAACGTGCGACCGGGTCCAACGGTCGCTCACGGGTCGTCTTTTGATTTCCCTATGCCTTGGGCGAACCATGTCAGCGCAGGGCCAACGCAACTCGCGGCGACGGCATCAAGATAGCGCTCATGAAAGATTGCGAACGCCATCAAGCCAAGCGTTACCAGCAAACCCAAGAGAATGATTATGAGAGAATACTTGTTCTTTGACATTTGGGGTACTGGCGACACCCTTACAATGGAGCGGAATTCTAGCTGATGGAACTCGGTTTTCTAAATACCGACCGTCACATCTGCAACAAGGCTTCGTCGCGAATCATCGCGGCCATCTTGGCAATGGCTACCGGCTCCTTTGATGTTCCTGAATTATTGTCCGCCGCCAGTACCGTCGCCGCCGCCTGAATGCAGGCCGCCATCAAAAGGTCCGGGTCATATCCAATGTCTTTATCACTCATTTCTCACCTTGCGCTTTCTCATCAAAGTTAAGGTTTCAATCTAACACAAATTTCATGCAGGGATTATTCCGTTATTTTGCATGATGATAAAGAGCCAATTATGGCTCCCCTTACGGGTGAGCGCACATCGCACGTCTTTCAATGACGGCGGGGATTGATTAGGGTCGGTGCCAACTTGGGATTTATTTAGGATTTTTTGTTATATGACTTCTGCGCCGTCAGATCTCAGTTCGTGGCTATCAGGCGCGGACAAAATTATCATTTTCGATCTCGAGTGGACATCATGGACAGGCTTTATGGAAAGCGGTTGGTCTATGCCTGGCAAGCATCGTGAAATCATTCAGATCGGCGCGGTCAAAGTCGATTGTCAGAACGATTTCAAGGAAATCAGTTCTTTTGATCTGCTGGTCAAACCCTCAATCACCCCAGATCTGAGCGAATACATCACGGCGCTGACAGGGGTCACCCAAGAGCAGGTCGACGCAGAGGGCGTCGCCTTTTCTCAGGCATTACAAGAATTCCTCAAATTTTGTGGGGGTGTCAATTTTGCCTGCTCATATGGAGACGACAACGTCGTTATCGCCGAAAATTGTGCTCTTCACAATATTGATTGCCCCGATTTTTTCGCAGGCGGCTTCAATCTTTGCCCACTGTTTTCAGAAGCTCTTGGTGTGACAGGCCAAGGAATTAACAGCGGCAATCTCACCGCTCACCTGGGACTGCCTACTGTTGGAAATCCTCACAACGCGCTGGCAGACGCCCGCGGAATTGCCGCCGCTCTTCATCACCTGATGACAAGCCAACATTTACGCCACCCGACGCAAGAAATTGATAAATGTCCCGCCCACGCCGACCAGTGACTTAGGCGACAAATTCAGGTCACGCATTTAGTACGTCGTTATCCAATATTCAGTAATACGGGACGCAGTGCAAAATTCGGGCTATTGTGGATGTCTTGGCTTTGGAGAGCGCAGTGCGCATTGATGTGATCTCGGATACGGTTTGTCCATGGTGTTTTATCGGCAAGCGCCGACTGGAACAGGCGCTGGCGCTGCGTCCGCATATCACGCCTGATATCAGTTGGCGGGCCTTTCTACTGAATCCCGAAATTCCCTCTGAAGGGCTAGACCGCTCGATTTATCTGGTCAAAAAATTCGGTTCGGAATCGCGGGTTCGACGCATTTACGGTGCCATCGCTGACGCCGGGCTGTCGGTTGAGATCGATTTTGCTTTTGAGCGCATCGACAAAACACCCAATTCCGTTGACTCACATCGCCTTGTTCGCAAAGCTCAAGAACAGGGGTGCGGCGGGAAAGTGGTTGAAGATCTGTACAGAGCTTTTTTTCTGGAAGGTCAGGACATTGGCGATAGGTCGCTGTTAGCCGACATTGGCGCGAATAGCGGGCTCGACCGGAACACTCTTGAGGGCTACCTGCAGACCGATGAGGATGTGTCTGATATTTATGATGAAAACGCCAGCGCTCACCGCCTCGGCGTAAACGGCGTACCGGCGTTTGTGTTTAACAGCAACTGGGTGATCTCCGGCGCTCAGGAACCCCAGGTTCTGGCCCGAATGCTGGATGCCGCTAGCACCGCGGAAAGCGCGGCTTGAACCGAGATAAAATTTTTCTGGCCCATGACAAATTCACTCCACCAAATAACCATGGCTTTTTCTCCCGAAGAGGACCGGATGCTTCTCCGCATCAGCACGACGGAAGATTCTGAGTATCATCTCTGGCTGACCCGTCGCTTTATCAAGGTCCTTTGGACGGCCCTGATCACGACCATGGAACGCGATCCGCAATTGCAGAAAACTTTACTACCGGGGGTCAAGGACGCGATTATCGGTATGCGCCACCAGGAGGCCGTTGCGGCATCCGACTTTGATAAACCCCATCAAGATGGAAATCGCACCCTGACGTCAAATACGGGACCCCTGCTGGTGACAGGGGGTACGGTAACACCGCAAAAAGACGGAACCACAAGACTAATTTTCAACACGTCTGACGGGACAGGAATCAATTTCTCTCTGAACGAAAAACTGTTGCACGCCCTGTGCCACCTGATCATTTCGTCCAGTCAGAACGCAGACTGGAACCTCGACCTGTCGGTCGGCGACCCGAACGTTATCGCCGCAGACAGATCAGTCGTTCATTGACCTTTCGATGACCTAAGCCGTCATCTCTGCCAAACGTTGAGCCAAGGCATTTAAGCTGCCGACCAAGGAATTGATTTCGTGAGTGGCTTCAGCAGTCTGTGCCGCCAGCACCTTAACTTCTCCAGCAACGACCGCAAACCCTCGCCCCATCTCTCCAGCCCGGTTGGCCTCAATTGTCGCATTTAATGCCAGCATGTTGGTTTCACCGGCAATTTCTTCAATACGCAGTGATGTTTCGCCGACCCGCTCAATTCCCTCGACCAGTGAAATGATCTGTTCACCGATTGACGAACCCGCATCTTGATTACCATCTTCCCTCAAAGACGATAGTAACTTATTAGCCAACCCTGACATTTGACGAGTTGACTCATAAATCCCATCGGTTGCCTGAGCGGAGCGGGTCGCCAGTTCCTTAACTTCATTGGCGACGACTGCAAACCCCTTGCCCATTTCGCCGGTACGGGCGGCTTCTATTCGGGCATTCAGTGCCAGTAGATTTGTTTGTTTTGCTACCCCGGAAATCTGTAGAGCGACGTCGTTTACCTTGGCAATCTCGGCGATCAAATTCTGTATCTCTTGTATAACCGCTTCTGGGTCGGCCTCAGAGCGACCACTTCCCGGGGCAGGAGCTGAAGGGCTGAGCAGACTCCCACCGCCCCCGACCTGCGTTGCAGCGGGGTTATCCATGGCACAAAAAGCAGCTTCACGCATGATGCCTGAAAACATCATCCAACCGTCAGACCACGCGCCAACAACCTCTGGCGTCGCATTGCCACCAAGTCCTTGCTCCAGGCCCTGAAGAAGAGCATCGCCAAATATGGCGTAGTGCTCATCCTTCACACCATGTGAAAACAAGATTTCGCCGAGTGTAGCCAAATAATCGGCAATCGCATCCGGCGTATGAATCTGTTCTATGACGACTCCAAGCGACTCACCAACATGCGTCACCAAATCACCGCCGCTGCCGGTGATCAGCTGAGACACTTCAGGGCTGGCGATTGAGATCTGCCCCAAGACAGCACCGACCAGTTCGGTATTCGGGTCTGCAATGTTCGCGAATGAATCCTGTATAATTTCTGCCTGATCCGGTGTCACTTCACGTTCCCCTCAAAATATCGCTTGGCGCATCGACTGGCCCCCGAGAATACAGAAGCAATCCAAAATCTTCAAAGTAATCTTCAAGAAAAGGGCTTAAAGAATACGATTTCGCGATGGTAAATCACTCTGCAGCGATGCGGGCGAGTTCATTGGCGACATACTGAACTCCTTCGAAACGATCTGCGGGTGTATCCCAACGGCGCATGAAGACCAGTTTGTGATCGGGGCGTAGTTTGGCCGCACCGTTCTGACTGGTGAGGAAGTCTACCAATCCCGCAGGATTGGCAAAATTGGAATTGCGAAAGGCGACCACTGCGCCCTTGGGCCCGGCATCAACCTTCTCAACCCCGGCCTTTTTGCAGAGATTTTTTAACTTGATGGTTTTCAGAAGGTTTTCAACCTCGTCAGGTAATGATCCGAAGCGATCGATCATTTCTGCGGCAAATCCCTCGATCTCCTGTGACGAGGTTAACCAGGCGAGCCGGCGATACAGCCCCATGCGTACCGTCAGGTCGGATACATAGCTGTCTGGGATCAAGACCGGCACTCCGATGCCAATCTGCGGGCTCCATTCGTCGTCGGCAACATCCGCCCCCGCCAGCCCGCGGGCTTCCGACACGGCCTCCTCCAACATTTGCTGATAAAGCTCGATCCCGACTTCACGGATATGTCCAGATTGCTCGTCACCGAGCAGGTTTCCGGCGCCACGGATATCAAGATCATGGCTGGCCAACGAAAATCCTGCGCCGAGCGTATCCAATGTCTGCATAACTTCCAGGCGTTTTTCCGCTGTTTTGGTAAGCTTGCGTTTTGGCGGCAAGGTCAAATAAGCATAGGCCCGCGTTTTGGAACGCCCGACCCGACCGCGAAGCTGATAGAGTTGTGCCAACCCGTACATGTCGGCACGATGCAGAATAATGGTATTGACCGATGGTAGATCGAGACCTGATTCAACTATGTTGGTCGACAGCAGAATGTCATATGAGCCGTCGTAAAAATCGCTGATGGTTTTTTCCAGGTCAGTCGCCGATAGCCTTCCGTGGGCTATGGCAATTTTAGCTTCAGGCACCAATTCCCGTAATTGCTCTTCAACGCCGGCCAGATCAGCGACGCGTGGACAGACATAGAAGGTCTGCCCTCCTCTGAAGCGTTCACGAAGTATCGCCTCTCTGATAATGACCGGATCATAGGGCATGATGAATGTTCTGACCGCCAGACGATCTACAGGGGGCGTGGCGATCAGACTCATTTCACGAATGCCGCTCAATGCCAGTTGCAGGGTGCGCGGGATCGGCGTCGCCGTCAGGGTCAGCACGTGGACATTGGCCTTGATCTGTTTCAGGCGCTCTTTATGCGTGACCCCGAAATGCTGTTCTTCGTCAATCACCAGCAGGCCCAAATCCCTGAACTTGATGTCCTTGGCGAGTAGTGCATGGGTGCCAATAACGATATCCACCTGACCATCTGCCATGCCTTTTTTTGTTTCGCTGGCATCCTTGGTGGTGACCAGCCTGGAAAGCTGTTCAATACGGACCGGGAACCCCTGAAACCGGTCCTTGAAGTTCTGGTAATGCTGTCGTGCCAACAAGGTTGTCGGCACGACAATTGCCACCTGTTCACCGTTGAGTGCGGCGACAAAGGCCGCACGCAGAGCAACTTCAGTTTTGCCGAAACCAACATCACCGCAAATCAGGCGATCAACCGGGCGACCACTGGTCAGGTCATCAATGGTCTGCTCAATGGCCCGTGCCTGATCTTCCGTTTCATCAAAGGCAAACCGCGCGCAGAACTCATCATAGCTTCCTTCGGGAATAGAAACTGGGGCGCTTTTACGAAGCTCTCGGGCCGCTGCGGTCTTGATCAGCGCATCGGCCATGCCCCGCACCCGTTCTTTCATACGGGCCTTGCGCGCTTGCCACGCGGCACCGCCCAAGCGGTCCAACTGCGCCCCCGCCCCTTCGGAGCCGTATCTGGAAATCACTTCGATATTTTCGACCGGCAGAAACAATTTGTCACCACCCGCATAGAGCAGGCGCAGGCAGTCATGTGGGGCACCGCCAACCGAAATCGTTTCCAGCCCGGCGAACTGGGCGATCCCGTGTTCCATATGCACAACCAGATCTGATTCTGACAGCGACGAGGCCTCGGCAATAAAGTTTTCTGCCCGGACCCGACGATGCCCCTGACGATTCAGGCGGTCCCCCAGAATGTCCTGCTCGGTAATCAAACAGAGATCGTCGACAACAAAACCTCTGTCCAGATGCAAAATAACAAGGGCTGGAAATTCCGAAGCCCCCTGCTCCACCTGATCCCATGTGTCGGCCTGCCAACAGCCGATCATGCCATGTTCACCAAGCAGTCCCTGCAAACGGGTGCGGGTTCCGTCGGAGTAGGCAGCGACGACGACCCGCTTACCAGATTTCAATATTTCCGCTACGTGATCACGAACCGCATCGAACACGCTGACATCTTGCTGCACGCGAACATCAGCAAAATCGCGACCACCATGGCCACCCGCATCAAAAATATCGGCCTGGTTTTCCGGTGCAGTAAAAGGCGAAAACGAGGCGACACCATGCCTTTTTATTCGCTGGTCCCATTCCTCACCATCGAGATAGAGGGTCTCAGGTGGAACCGGACGATAAGGCGCGCCGGCTCTGTCACCACTGAACGACGCACGTGCCGAGAAATATTCGGCAATCAAATCAAGACGTGCCTCTCGGGCTTCATCCGCTTGATGGTCGAGAAAGATGGTAACATCAGGCAGATAATCGAACAGTGTTTCGAGCTTATCGTAAAAAAGTGGGAGCCAGTGTTCCATGCCAATATGGCGCTGTCCCGCCGAAACCGCTTCATAAAGCGGATCATCGCCGCCGCCCTCACCAAACTGAACCCGATATTGCGACCGAAACTTTGAAATCGTATCCTCGGTCAAAACGACTTCACTAACTGGCTTGAAGATCAACGAAGTAACGTCAGCATCCTCATCCGACAGTGATCGCTGCGTCGCCGGGTCAAACGTTCGAATGGCGTCAAGTTCATCACCAAAAAAATCCAGTCGCGCCGGCAAGGAAGCGCCCGCCGGATAAACGTCAATGATCCCGCCACGAACGGCATATTCGCCAGGTTCCATAACCGTTTCGACCCGACCATATCCATTGTGATCGAGAAACTGACAGAGCTTTTTGGGGTCCAAGGGTTGACCAGTGACGGCCACCAGCTTGGCATCTTTAAAGGTCTCTCGTGTAGGAACCCGCTGCAATACCGCGGAAACAGTGGTGACGATAACATACGGGGCATTATCCTGGCGATCTATCAGACGGCTAAGCGTATCAATACGCTTGCTTAGAATATCGTTCTTCGGTGATACACGGTCATAGGGCAGGCAGTCCCATGAAGGGAATTCCAGTAATGTCAGACCGGGCGCAAAAAAGCCGAGCAAATCAACCATACGCGCCAAACCGACATCGTCACGGGCGACAAACACGGCGTCTTTGCCTGTCCTTGTCGCCTCAACCACGACACGCGCGTCCATGCCTTCAGGAATGCCGGAAACAATTCGGTGACCGGGCTCACTTGGGATCAAATGCTGCATTTTTTACGACACCCGGCTTACAGGTTTCTGCTGTTATAATGGATGATGGCTGACATCACCGATTGTTTCATGCGTTCAGGTAATGGCTCACGCCCGGTAATCCAGTTATACAGATCGAGATCGGATTCGTTCATTATGGCCTCAAACAGGGACAAATCCTCATCGCTCATGGTGCTAAGGTTCTGTCCGGCAAATCGCCCAAGCAAAATATCATTTTCCTTCATGCCGCAGTGCTGGCTCTGGTACAGAAGTTTTTTTCGCCGCGCATCCATGGCATCCCCTGATTGTAGTTGGCCGCTAAGTCCAAGCGGCTTACGATATAATCTGTTATTCCAGAAATGCCAGATATCAGTGCGAGTACGAACACGCCCCCATGCGCCCGGAAATCCTGTTTTCTCTATTTAAACCCGTTACCTCCCTGAAAGGGGTCGGGCCGCGCATTGGAAAATTGATCGAGACAGTTGCCGGGGCAAACATTGTTGATCTGTGTTGGCATCTGCCGTGTGGAACAATTGATCGGCGTTACTCGCCAACGATCGCCGACGCCCATACCGACACCATTGCGACGATGGTGGTCAACGTGCTCAAACATAACAAACCATCAAACAAGAGGTTGCCCTACAAAATTGCCTGTTCGGACGACACGGGCGTGATGTCACTGGTCTTCTTTCATGCCCATTCCGACTTTCTTTTGAAAAACCTTCCGGAAGGCGAAACCCGGGTCGTTAGCGGCAAGGTAGAGCGATTTGGCAACGAGCTACAGATCACACATCCCGATCACATCGGCACCCTGGATGAACTCGAAGACCTTAAACGGATCGAACCTGTATATCCCTTGACCGCCGGCCTGGGACTAAAACCGCTTGGTAAAGCCATCGAGTCGGCGCTTGACCTGCTACCCGAGCTGAGTGAATGGATCGACCCCAATCTGCTTAAACGCCAAAACTGGCCGACCTGGCGCGATGCTCTTCTGCAGGCCCATCACCCTGAAACCGATGATGATATGGCCTATACATCGCCCGCACGAATGCGCCTCGCCTATGACGAACTGTTGGCCAATCAGGTCGCGCTGGCGCTGATGCGGCGCAGCATGAAAACCATCAAGGGACGGACTCTTAAAGGCGACGGCCATTTACGCGCCAAGATTGAACGATCCCTGCCTTTTGAACTTACATCTTCGCAACGGGTGTCTCTTGGTGAAATAATTGAGGATATGGGGGCACCTTCGCGCATGCTGCGCCTGTTGCAAGGGGATGTGGGTAGCGGTAAGACCATCGTCGCCCTGCAAGCCATGATGAATGTCATTGAAACAGGGGCACAGGCGGCCCTGATGGTGCCAACGGAGATTTTGGCCCGTCAGCACCTTGCGACGATAGAACCGTTGGCCACCGCGGCTGGGGTCAAGACGTTGCTTCTGACAGGTCGGGAAAAGGGTAAAAAGCGCCATGCAGTATTAGCATCCCTGTCTGATGGCACCGCAAAAATTGTGATTGGCACTCACGCCCTCTTTCAAAAAGACGTTGAATTTCAGGATCTGGGGCTTGCTGTGATCGATGAGCAGCACCGATTTGGCGTACACCAGCGCCTGACTCTCGCGGGAAAAGGGCAAGGTGTCGATATCCTGGTGATGACGGCAACGCCTATTCCGCGCACCTTGATGCTGACGGCCTATGGTGACATGGACGTCTCGCGTCTCACTGAAAAACCGGCCGGGCGACTACCTGTTGAGACACGAACAATTCCTGTCGAACGGATTGACGAGGTCATTCGTGCGGTAGGTCGATCCCTGCAACAAGGCACCAAGATTTACTGGGTCTGTCCACTAGTTGAAGAATCCCAGAAAGTTGACCTGGCCGCTGCGGAAGATCGCTTCCAGCAATTGCAGCACATTTTTGGCGATCGCGTCGGGTTGGTGCATGGGCGTATGAAAGGTAAAGACAAAGATGCCGCCATGGAGGCCTTCATCAACGGCCCCGTCGACCTGCTGATCGCCACCACGGTGATCGAAGTTGGCGTCGATGTGCCAGCGGCGACGATCATGGTCATCGAACATTCGGAACGCTTTGGTCTGGCGCAGCTTCACCAATTACGAGGGCGCATCGGAAGGTCAGATAAATCGAGCACCTGCCTGCTGATTTATTCCGGTCCCCTCACACAGACCGCCCATGATCGCCTTGCAATTATGCGGGATTCCGATGACGGTTTTCGTATCGCCGAGGAAGACTTGCGGTTGCGGGGTGCGGGGGAACTTCTGGGAACGCGGCAAAGCGGATTGCCCGAGGCCCGTCTGGCTGATCTGGCAGTCCACGGGGATCTGCTGGCGATCGCCCGCGATGATGCAACAGTCTTTTTGAACCATGATCCAAATCTAGACTCTGAGCGCGGTCAAGGCGTTCGAACACTGCTCTATCTGTTCAACCGCGACAACGCGGTCCTTAACCTTAGATCTGGATAAGTTTGATCTAATTCAACCTGAAATATTTCAGAATGTTTCAATTTGAAATGAATTGAAACAGCTAGACACACACTCGCTTTAATCACTCTGGTAGTATTTGCGCAGATAAACCATGTGTAGCAAAAGTGTTATTATCAATTGCTACATCCATCAAAAAGAGTGTGGCGAACAAAAACATGCCAAATATGACTGCTCAAACGCGCGATACGCATTACTCTGTTCAATATAAGTTTGACGGAGACTTCTCCCCCATCGACCAGTGGTTATCTCAAAACTGCAGCGGCAGGTTCGAATACTCCATTGAACGCGAATCCCATGTGCCGGGTCAGATGGTAGATGTCATCCTGCAATTTGAAAAAGAGATTGATCGCGCCAAATTCAAGGACATGATTCTTGCCGGGCACACCTGATAGACGACAAATTCAGGTCTCTGACGAACCAGTGTTTTCTTTGATGCTGTCCTGTTGCTCAGCCGGACGAGATCCCTTCGGCACAATAACCTTGGTGCGATCATTCTCGCGAATCACGTCAACGTCTTCGTAGGTCTGGGCCGAAACGAGGGCATGACGCTGTTCAGATTCCGGGCGCCGGTCCGTCGGCGTAACAATCCCCCCGGATATAACCATTTTGATGGCTTCTTCCACACTCATGGATAGCGAAACCAGGTCCCTTTTCGGGACAAATAGCAAAAATCCAGAGGTCGGGTTGGGAGTCGTTGGCAGGAAAATATTGATACATTCTTCTTCGGTTACATTCTGCACCTCGCCTTCCGTTCGTCCCGTAATAAAGGCAATTGCCCAAATTCCCCGGCGCGGGTATTCGACCAGAACAGCCTCTCGAAAGGCATTGGACTGCTGGGCAAGCACGGTTTCGAGGATTTGTTTAACCGCGTTATAGACGCTGCGGATCACCGGCATCCGATTAAGCAACTGTTCCGACAGTTTGATCCACAGGCGACCGAAGAAACCGGCTGTTAACGCCCCGATCAGCATCAGCGTCAAGACGAGAACAATCAGCCCAAGCCCCGGCAGAGCGAAGGGCAAGTAAGTTTCAGGGTTATATTGCGCAGGGATCAGAGGGGTAACCTGAGAATCGACAAACCCAATGAAAATCCAGGCCAGGTAAATCGTGATTGCCGCCGGAGCGGTAATCAATACACCCGTCAACAAATAGGCGCGCATACGTTGCCCGAACCCAAGAGCGTGATTTTTTTTGCTGTTAACCTCTTTCGCCGCTGATACCTCAGCCTGCGAGCGGGACATGGTGTTGGGATCGCGTGAGTTTTTCATGATGTCGGCATCATAGGGCTGACACACACCCTACGTCGATGATTAGATTTGCCTAATCCAGATTCTATTTGCTGGCAGAACGCACATGATCGGCAAGAATATTGAGCAGTCCCCGAATGAATGGGTCAGCCTTGGACATTTTTTGATCAAACATTTGTTGCGTCACCATAATAATTGTCGACCCCTTTTTCGCCCGGGCCATGGCCATCCGGGGTTTAGCATCAATCAACGCCATTTCCCCAAACATGCCGCCCTTACCAATCACACCGAGAATCCGGATTTCACCATCAATTTCCTTGCTGATTTCGACTTCACCTTCCTGAATGACATAAGCATGGCTGCCGTGCTCGCCTTCTTTGAAAATGACGTCACCCGGTTTATAAGTACGGCGTTGCAGAATTTCACTCACGAATTACATCCTCCGCCACATATCGCGATGCGAGTTCTTGGTCGCAGCCACGTCATTGTAATATGAATCAGTCTGCGGGAAAATTATAAAACAGGATTAATCTTATGGTAAAACGAGAGTATCCCGAACGCCCTATAATCGGTGTTGGTGTGGTCGTCCTCGGACCAGAAGGAATACTGCTCATCAAGCGAGGAAACCCACCGCGCCAGGGGACATGGAGTCTACCCGGTGGTGCCCAAAAACTGGGTGAGACCGTCGAGGAGTGCGCGGTAAGAGAAGTGCTGGAAGAAACGGGGCTTCAGGTTTCACTGATTGGATTGATCGATGTGATCAATTCAATCCAGTCAGATGAAAACAAGCATATCCGTTATCATTATACCTTGGTCGATTTCGCTGCCAGCATTGACACCAGCATGACCAGCAGCGTGGCGAAACCCGGAAGCGATGCACAGGACGCGCGCTGGTTCAACCATCAGGAAATAGCAAAGATGGGATTGTGGGAGGAAACGCAACGCATCATTGACCTGGCGGTCGAAATGTATGAAACGCTGGGCCTGTAAAGTACGAAACCTAACGTTCCTTAAACGAGGTCTTGACTGAACTGACGACTGGTTTCAACAGATATTCAAGCAATGTCTTGCGGCCGGTTTTGATATCGGCCTGCACAGTCATTCCGGGCAATACCTGGTTTTTTTCCGGATCGAAGCCAACGTAATTTCGATCCAGCGTAACAATCCCTTTGTAATAGGGATCTCCCGTCACCTCATCAATAAAAGTAGTCGCTGAAATCTCTTTCAATTCACCGGATATTCCGCCGTAACGGGCAAAATCATAAGTCGTGATTTTAACCTTCACTGGCTGCCCCAGTTCAACATGACCGACGTCACGGGTATTGATACGCGCCTCGACAATGAGTTCCTCATCAAGGGGGACGATCTCCATGACGATTGCGCCTGCCGGAATAACCCCGCCAACCGTATTGACCTTCAACCCTTTGATGTACCCGCGCACCGGGGATTGTACTTTCAGACGACGGACACGATCATAAACACCCTCAAGCGACTGAACGACCTGTGCCAGTTCATTGGTCACGACACCCATTTGGGTCAGCGCCTGTTCGCGGCTGTCGGTATCCAGCTCAGTTAACCTTTTACGCGACTCAGACAGGGATTCTGTTGTTCGCTGCCGATCAACGATTAGGTTGGATAACTCTCCACGGGCATCATTGACGGCGCGTTTGGAATCCAGATATGCGATTTTTGTCGCCAGTCCCTTTTGGTAGAGCTCCTCGCGCAGCAGGAACTCCTCAAGCAAAAGGTCTGCATTTCGAGACAGGGTATCTTCCTGCTCATCGAGCAGCGCCAGTTCTTGTTTTTTTTGCTCGATCTGAGCAATAATTACTTCTTGGCGTTCGATATGGGCATCCTGCTGACTTTCGTAAATGGCAAGCTGATCTGCTACCATATCCTTGTACTCGCCGCTAACGTTGGAAAAATCCGGTTCACGCATGGTGCCCAAGGCGCGGAGGCGTTCGACCTGTAATTCCAGTGAGGCCTGACGGGCCTTAATCTGGTTAAGCTCCGATACCGGGCCGGAAGGCTCGAGCTCAAGCAGCACCTGCTCTTTTTCAACCAACTCACCTTCCTGAATAGGGATCCTTGAAATGATCCCCCCTTCTAGGTGCTGGATGGATTGAACCTTGCCTGTGGGAATGACCTCGCCGGTCGTAACGGCAACTTCGTCAACATTGGTAATGCCTGCCCAGAACAAAAATGCACAAATAACCAAGGCAATGGCAATCATTGCCGATCGGATCAGTATTGAACTTCCGGCTTCTTCCAAAATGACGGATTGCGCTAGGAACCGCGTCTGGCGGCTACCCCGTCTGACCTTGTTCGGCAGGTCGTTATCGTTGGGTTGGACAGCTACATCAGTCATGGCGGCTCACAGGAAATCCTTGGGCATTTGGCTTAGCACTTCATCCGCAGGTCCATACGCACGAACATTGCCATATTCCAGCCACACAATTTTATCACAGATTTTCAGATGGCTTGGCCGATGGGTTACGATCATGCAGGTTGTGTTGTGGCGCAACTCGTCGACCATACGCATAAATACCTGATCGCCCTCAAAATCCAGACCGTTGCCCGGCTCATCAAACAGCATGATCGGCGACCGTTTCAGATAACCACGCGCCAGATTCAGGCGTTGCAGAACACTGGTCGGCATCTGGCCTGCTCCAGAGTCACCAATGCGAACCTCAAACCCGGCCTTCTTCCACTTCCCCGACCCTTGTTCCATTGCCTCAATCTCTTCAAGCACACCTGCCTTGTAACAGGCCCAGCGCAAATCCTCATCACTCGCCGTCGAATGAGCGAGGCGTAAATTCTGAGCAATTGTACCATAAAAAAATTCAACATTCTGAGGCACGTAGGCAACCGCATGACGAAGTTCAACTGGATCCAGTTGACGGATGTCTTGATTGTCAATCCGGATGCTGCCTGCCTGGGCCTGATACATACCAACCATCAATTTCAGGGCGGTTGATTTACCTGACCCATTGCCACCCACAACGGCGACAACCTCGCCTGGACCAATATCAAAAGACACCCCGACAAGCGCCGGGTCAGCATCAGGGCTGTAGCGGATGGATACCCGGCTGAACGACACAAACCCGTCCATACGTTTGATCGGATTGACAATGGAATGCTGTTCACGTTCAGCTCGAATATTCATCAGACTATTGATTTGCCCGATACTGGCACGCACTTGAGTTATCCGCGCCATTGAAACAAATCCGGTCTGCAATGGCCCCAACACCCGCCAGACCAGCATCATGGAGGCCACCAGACCACCAATAGACATATCTCCGTTAAGAATTCGAAATACGCCGAAAACAATGGTGCCAACACCTGCTGCAATCATCAGAACGTGGGATATCGTCTGCACCAGCGCCGAATATTGTGACGCATAGAACCCATGTAGGGCTGACCGAGCGGAAAGCTTGCGGAAGCGATCCAGCCATGTCGCTTCCGCGCCACAATACTTGATGGCCCGCATCCCTCCCAGGGTCTCCACCACCAGCTCCTGTTTTTGTCCACCCGCACGCGCCGCCCGGCTGACCGCAGCCCGAATAACCGGGGTGAAAATCAGGGTCAGAATTCCGTACAAGGCAACCATGATGATGGGTACAAACGCAACGGCCCCACCTAGCATCGCTATGACGATAATGAAAATGACCACAAAGGGCAGCTCCAATAATGTCAACGCCATGGCACCGGTGAAGAAATCTCGAATGGTTTCGAAATCCTTGATCCGAGCTACCTGCGAGCCAATCGTCGAGCGTTCTGTGAAGGCTGGTTGCAAAAATAAGATTTTGTGAAAAATCGCGATGCCGACAATATTGTCCAGGCGCGCACCAATATGCGCCAAAATACGCGTTCGAATATAGCGCAGGACCAAATCACAAATAATCGCGATACTTACACCAACGGCGAAAAATGCCAGGGTTGGCAATGACCCCGTCGCGACAACTTTATCATATACACCCATCACAAACAGAGGTGTCGCCAAGGCCAGAACGTTTAGGAAAAACGTCAGACCGAGCGTCTGATAAAACAACGAGCGGAATCTTTCATTGACCGCCCGGAACCAACCCAGCTTCTGCTGCTGTGGCAAAATCTCATCCGGATCAACCGAACTGAAAAACAGGGCCTCTCCCTCAGTATTGTCCCTGGCGATTTCCCTGAACGCTTCCTTACCACCGTCATAAACGTTGATTTTCCCCCGTTGGGAATTGATCAACACCATGGCGTCGCCATTTTTCGGCAGGAACAGGCAAGGGTAGAGACGTGGATCGACTTTGTTCAAGCGCAGACTAAGGGGGCGGCTTTCATAATGCAGGGTCGCCATAATGTTGCGAAAACTTGTAAGATCGATTGAATCGACAAAGTGCGGGACTGCTTCTGCGATATGGCGTGGGTCGCCACGCCAGTTCAACGCGTCCAGTAAAGGCATCAAGCAATGGGACAGATCAGTTTGGTCTTTTAGCGCCGCCAGAGCGGCTCGCCCCACCTTTTCAATTGTCGAGGCGCCTGACACGGGCCCGCCAGTTCCCATCGGTTCGGGTAAGGGTAGCGGTGCGCCCCCTTTACCGGAAGGTGGCTCGGGCGGAGCACCTCCCCCAGATGAGGGTGTGGTGGATGACGGGGCCGCCGCTGGTTGCTGCGGTTTGGGATCAGAGGCAACGGGTTTAACATTTTGCAAGTTGGCATCCGCCAGCGGTTGGGCAGTGCTGGTCGGCGGCAATTCTTGCGACGGGGACTTTTCCTCTTCAATCTGTTTTTTCCGGCGCGGCGGCAGACGTTTCGCTTGTTTCGGTTCTTCTTGGGTCGCCGGTTTTTCCGCTGGCCGTGGCGCTGATGGTTTTGGTGCCCGAGCAGACGAAATACCGGGCTTGGCGGCGGGGCGTGCTGGTGGAACGGGCTCAACCCGCTTCTCAATTATCGGCATCGGCTGAAGTTGCAATGCGGCCTTGTCATCAGGTGCAGGTGTGATGCCCGGCACGTTGGGCACCGGAGTTTTGATTTTGGCCTGAGCCGGAACCTTCTTTAGCCCGTCACCCAGAATATCACCCAACGGACGACCGGGCACATCTAGAGGAGACTCATCGAAGGCTTCAAGTTTTGAAAGCGATTTGGACATTAGCTTCCCACTGTCATCCGACTTTTCCGGAGAACCGAAGACCGGCAATTCCGGCAACGCTCACACGCACAAGATTTGTGAACAGCCCAGGGGTGCCGTTGTCCGAAAACTGGTCTGCCCGGCCTTGCGTGTCCTCAGAAATTCTGGGAGGGCTTAGCCATTCCTCATCGATGCCTTCAATTTTTTTTAGTTTTGACTCAATCATACCGGTGTTACCTGCCCGTGTTGCCCGGCCAGTTGGTCCACATCAACGCCACGTTCGACGAGGTGGGAGCCTTCGATATCAAAAATTCGATCAGATAGCTTCAACATCGACGGACGCGACGTTACCAATACCAACGTCACCCGCCCCTTCAGTTTTTCCAGAAGTCCGCGAAGCATGGCATCACCCGCACTATCCATGGACGTATTGGCTTCATCAAACAACAGCACTCGTGGTTTATCGACAAGGGCACGAGCAATCGCAATTCTTTGCTTGATTCCACGAGGCAGTTTATCTCCAGCGCCATCACCGACACGAGAATCATACCCCTGTGGCATATGGGCCACGACACTGTCCAAGCCCATAATTTTGGACATATCCATCGCATCATCAACCTTTTCAGGTCGGAACATGGTTAAATTTTCCAGCAAGGTGCCATCAAACAAAATGGCTTCTTGCGGCAGGTATGACGCCTGCATTCGGATACTGGATGGGTCATAATCCTGAAGATCCATACCATCGATCCGGACCACGCCGGTTGCCGGAGCATAAATCCCCATCATCAGGTACAATAGGGTCGTTTTGCCGCTGGCGTTGGCACCACTGATACCTACAATTTCACCTGCGTTGGCTTTAATACTAATGTTTTCAAACTGAGGCGGCAGGTCTTCGCCGTCCTTGTTTTTACCATAGGTAAACGTGACATCCTCCAACTCCAGATCACCGCGTATTTTGGGTAACATCGGCAATCCCGCTGGTTTTTCCATTTGCATTGCAAACAGTTGACGTAACCGATCACGGGCCAGTTGAATGCTCTGAAATCGCGTCCACACACCAACCAGTTTTTGCATGGGTTGCATAGAGCGCCCGGCCAACATTGTACACGCAGCTAACCCACCAACTGTGAGTTTGCCGTCGATAACCAGTGTTGAGCCAAAACCAACGACAGAAAACAACACCAATTGTGAAAACAGAGCGCCTGAGCTTTGGGCGTAGGAACTGCGGAGTGCGACGCCATGTTCAGCTTCCGCGCTGGTTTCCTGAAGGCGCTCATAGCGACGGATCATCTGCTCTTCCATGGCCAATCCCTTGACCGTGTGGATCCCACCAAGAACTTCGATAATGAAACTGAAACGACGGTCATCGGCTCCCATTCGGTTACTTAATGCCTCGCGCAGCTTGCCGCCGATGACAACTGCGGTAATAACAAACAGACAAATCAAAACGACCGGCACAAAAAACAGCCATCCAGCCAGATAGGCCATGGCGCCGAGATAAAGCAGTGCAAAGGGGAAATCCCAAACAGCTAAAAGCGCCTGACCGGCATAATATTCTTTAAGTTGCCCCAAGGCATTGAAGCGCTCCAGGTGCCCCCCCGCACCTTCCTTATCGAATTCCAGAATAGATACGCCGAGAAAGCGCTCAATTGCTGAGGTTCCGGCGAGATGGTCAAACCTGGCCCCCATCCACCCGCTGACGTAGGAACGCCCCAAGCGCAGAAAGGCCTCTAAGATGAGAGCTACACCAATACCGACGACCAGAAGGATCAATGTTCCTTCGGCGGAATTCGGGATAATGCGGTCATAGACCTGAAGCAATGTGAGCGGCATTGCCAGAGACAAAACATTGATGAACACCGACGCCAGAAACAGGTCGAAGTTACCGCCTGCCACATAGGCGCTGGCGCCCAGGCTACTGTATCCGTTGTCGGTTTCGCGTGTTTTTCGCCCGAACATTAAGCCCGTTGCCCATCGCCATGTAGATTTGCCCAGTGTCCAGGAGGGCATGTGTCGGCGAAACACACAAACCACCCCGCTATAGGATTAGTGGTGTTTCCTTAAATTTCCGTTATCAAACGAAGGATCATTCTCTAGAAAACATTTGGATTCAATGGGTTAAAATGGTCAAGTTTGGTTAACAACGTGTGCCCTTACGGCAGGGAACGGTCAAGCTCGCCAATTATTTTACGTGCCATCCCCATCGCTTCCTCGCGGTCCATTGCCGGTTTTAATCTTGGGTCATAAAGCGTTTTGATCATGATCCGGTCCGCTCTGGTTAAAGACGTTATAAACCCCTCATTCGAAAAAATCGACGTCCAGGGGAATCCCGCATCGTTGGGCATTCCAAGACTTTGTGTCATTTCCTCCAACAGGCAATGCTCTATTCTGGCGTCAATGCGATCAGAATTTACGACGATCACCACACGATCAATTATGCCCCGCATTTCGCTATGCCACATTAGAAAATAGCACCCACCCTGCCCCCCCAAGCGGCGCAGCAGTTTAGGGTCTACGGCGACAAGGTTGGGATTTGTCAGCTGGTCGCGTGGAACAATCTTGATTTCAAAGTTGGCGGGCTTACCGGTGTTCTTAACGTCTTCGGTCACTAATCCTGTCAAATCCGCCAAAACCCGTAGGTGCTTTCGGATATATTTTAGATGCCGCGGATTGACCCGTTCCTGTTTAAGTTTAAGCGTTGAATTGCTATTTGAACCAAGCTCGGAAACCTCTCCATAGGCCTTGACAGTTACTCTCAGCGGACCGTTCCATTTTTTGATCCGATCAAGCGGTTTAAACCCCTTGAATTCAGAACCGAAAATGATGGTGCGAAACTGTTTTGTCAGTTCATCCACACTGATCCTAGGGGGGGGTTGTGTTGTCGCCGACCCAAAACCCGGGACCAGCATCAAACCAACGAAAGCTAAAACTCCGACGCGCATCATGTTGATGTTCATTGGTTTAAGAATTTATCCACGGTTCACACCTGTAATTACCCAGGACTTCAGAATCTGTTCCGCAAGAGGTTGAAATGTCTGAAAATCCTTTTCAGGCGCAGTATACGACCAGACATGGGCGACTGTCTGAAATGGTCTGGGAACCACAAACATAACTTTACGAAATACCTGTCCTGCATAAGTATACGTAGCATTCAGTTCGCGCCCCTGCAGCTTCAGGTCAGCACGTGTATATGTCCAGGGCTGATCGACAGTGAATTTAACTCCGGGCACAGAACGACCAAGGCTTGTTTTCAAATCGATAACTGCACGCTTGAGCGCATCTTCTGAATTCGCCGCGCCCGGCGGTTCAATGTTCTGGACGCTGACAATGGACGTATAGGCCGGTGTTCCAACCCGGCCACCAAACATCATTGTCATCTTTGCAGGTTCTGATTGCTCCCAATCCGCCGGGTAAAGCATGGAGTAGCCGAACTCGGGTCTAGAGAACTTCTGGGCCTTGGTTTGAAACTGCCCGGAGCTCTCAGCGATTTCACCTTTAGCTGGCTGGAAATTCTTCAACACCCATTCAAATTCATGGATAAAGCGGGCATACTCACGTGTCCCGGAGAGATAAATAAACACATAATCAAGCGTTCGCCCGCGCACAAACACGACTTGGGAGCGATTGTTTGGGCCTTCGTAATTCACTTCATAGGCGCTTAGACCGGCGACCTGCGTTACACGATCATCAAGGCGGTAGCGCCAGGGTTTTCCCTGACCGAAGTACTTCTCTTCGATAACTGCGGAAAGTTTGTTCAATGGAATTTGATGGCGCGATGCCCCGGCCTGAACAGTTATTTTATAGCCCTTTCGTGAGCGAATCGATATCTGGGAACTGCCGTCCTCCCGTTCAAAAATCTTGCCCCCTGGCGGTACAGCGAGCGTATAACCGAGAGTTGGGTGAGAAAATAGCTGCGGTTGCTGGTCTTGTATTTGGGGTTCAAATTTCGGTGAAATTGTATTGGATGTCTGCGATTCCGCGACATTTGGCAGCCCAATAAGGATCAGGGTGGCCAATCCAAAGCGTTTCAGAGACAATCGTTTGTCCATTAATAATCCAAATCACACCATTGATAGGGTGGCAATTATCCAATTCAAATCGTAAAATTGAGTTAACCATAACAACTGAAAGCGTCCTGAATATGGCACGCGTCAAGGATGACATCCGCAGCCTTTCGGGGCCACAAAAAGCCGCAATTTTCATGCTTGCTGTTGGCGACAAGCTTTCGGCCAAGCTGTTTGAGAAGATGGATGACGAAGAGATCCGTGATCTGTCACAGGCGATGTCGTCTCTGGGGTCGATCAATTCGTCGATTGTTGAGCGGTTGTTTGTCGAGTTTGCCGATCAATTGTCATCGGCCGGCGGGCTTGTCGGCTCGTTTTCATCAACCGAACGCTTGTTGATAAATGCTCTGCCGGAAGAGCGGGTTTCGCAGATTATGGAAGAGATGCGCGGCCCGGCCGGACGCACCATGTGGGACAAGCTGGGCAATGTTAATGAGGCGGTGCTGGCCAATTACCTGAAAAACGAATACCCGCAGACGGTCGCCGTGGTGTTGTCGAAGATCAAACCCGACCACGCGTCTCGTGTGCTGTCCATTCTACCTGAGAATTTCTCCATGGAATGCATCATGCGGATGTTGCGCATGGAGGCCGTGCAGAAGGAAATTCTTGATCATGTCGAACGCACCTTGCGGTCTGAATTCATGACCAATCTGGCGCGCACCGCACGGCGCGACAGCCATGAGGTAATGGCCGATATCTTCAATAACCTCGACCGCAACACGGAAAACCGGTTCATGACGGCGCTGGAAGAGCGCAATCGGGAGTCGGCGGAACGGATCAAGGGATTGATGTTCACCTTTGACGACCTCGCCCGCCTCGATGGCGGTGGTGTTCAGATGCTGCTGCGTCAGGTCGAGAAAGATCAGCTGGGGTTGGCCCTGAAGGGTGCCTCCGACGATGTCAGGGAACTGTTCTTCGCCAACATGTCGGAACGCGCCGGCAAGATGATGAAGGAAGATATGGAGGCCCTCGGCGCCGTTCGCCTGAAAGACGTCGACGAAGCCCAGTCCGGCATCGTTCAGACCGCCAAAGCCCTCGCCGATGCCGGAGAAATTGTCATCGCCACCGGTGGCGATGAAGATGAACTGGTGTTCTGACGGATCAGCCCTATTCGTCCAATATTTCGATTTTGGCTAGTGTTCCCAGCAATCGGAATGGGCTAACCCTTTGAACACCTCCATCATCACCATCCTTCGCGCGCAGCAGGGACTGAAGATGGATATCTATCTCGCCTCGCGAAAGGTCTACGGTGCCATCCCCAATGAGACTGAAATTCGGAGCTTTCAGCAATAAATCCCGGCCTTCAATTATTCCCTGGTTGATTGAAAAACTGCCAATCAACTGTGAAAACTCGAGGGCGTCACGATTGGCTATTCGAAGATGTTCAACCAGATTTTCATTCGTCACGGCGCCGCGCACGATGTTAAACCCCCCCTGCCCACGCAATGCTGCCAACATCTCTTTGGCGTCACGACCAACGGAGAAAAGCCCCAAGTGGACATTTGCATCCCCCGTTACCTGAGTCGACGCACGCATCGCCATAAGCAGATTACCGACGGCCACACGACTTAGATCAAAATTCGCATCAAGCGATGTCATGCCCTCGCCACTGGCAATTCTGACTTGGCCACTGGCCCGCCCGCCATAAAGCGCTGTTCGTGCAAGATCGAGAGAAATACGCCGTTTTTTCGGCATGAAGGAAATGCTTAACTCACCCTTACCAAACTGCAAATCTCCATAAGAGCCCAGTCCCCACTCAAGGCGCAGTCGACCCCCTACTCCTTCAAACCACTGTCCTCCCGGGATCATTGTGGACAGAGCCCCAAGGTTAAGTTTTGTCGCAATGATCGTCCCATCCAGCTTATACCCCTCAACCCCTGCATCCAGACGCAGATCGCCGGAATACCGGCCATCTCCCAAATCAAGACGCATGTCTTCAAAGGCGGTACTGTTACCGTTAGTGATCAGACGAGATTTCCATATAACCCCGCCATCGACAGGCGATGAAAAAACCTGCCCGAGCCAACTTTCCAACCGATTGACGCTAGGCGCATCCACAGACATCTGTCCATCGGTGACCATATACTGGCGATTTGCGATGGTCCCCTGATAACGGATGTTCAGTGGAACAGCTGAAATCTCTGCGACCATCGGCATCCGGCCACCTGACAGAAGTTTTTTCATTGACCCTAAATCAAGGCGTAGGCGCACCGGCTCACCGTTAACATCAATGCCTCCGTCGATGGACAATCCGTCGTTTGCCCCCGTCACGGATGAAATCATTACCCGCAAATTTGCATTTTCACCGGTGATCCGACGGCCCTGCATCTTATCATCAAAAATAAAACGGCCACGGGCCAGGCCGACGTCACCAATCTTGAGGTCATGCCACCACCCCCAGTCATAATCGGGTTTCTTTAAGATTCCCGCCGTGGGGGATGATTGAGTGGATTTCCAATTGACCTTACCGGTCTTGTCACGACTGAGGCGAAAAATTGGCTGATCAATAGACAAACGGTCAATGGCCAGAGTATTGGACAGAAGTGAGATGGCTCCGGCTTGCAGATGCAGAGACGAAATATCTAAAAGCACCGGGCTATCACCGTCCTGGTCGGAAGCTATTACAATATTTTCAGCCGACAACCGGATTTTCGGGAGAACGGAAAATGATGCATCACCGGAAACAATGACGGGACGCTTAAATATTTTTTCCAACGCGCTTGCGACAAAAGACTTCTCAATCCCGCTGGGCAACAGAAGCGGGAATAAAAACAGGCCAAATACGATCGTTGCAAATAAGCCGCCAAGCCCAAAAAACATCCGCCGGATCGTAACTGTCCCGGACGGGGACATCATGGTGTCGCCCATATCTGTCAGACCTAAGAATAAACCCACTCACGCATCTGCCAAACTACGTCGTCGCCCTTAATATTGAGTAAACCGAGAGATTTTGACCAACCGGAAGCCCTAAAAACACCATATGTACAATAAAATGAGGTTATATATAGCTCAGGCTGGCCCATTGATTGACAGGCCACACCCAATCGCCTAAAAGCCCATAAGCCTTTATCCTTAAATGGATATTCCAAGTGGGCAAAAGGCACGTCAGGCGCCCTCTTTCGGGATCATCGGATTACGCCACCATGCAGATCTATCTACCCATTGCTGAAATGTCCGTCAACGTCTTCCTGTTGCTCGGGCTGGGTGGTGGAGTTGGCATGCTATCAGGTATTTTTGGCGTTGGTGGCGGCTTCCTGATGACACCACTGCTTTTTTTCATGGGTATACCGTCTGCTGTTGCTGTGGCAACCGAAGCCAATCAGATTGTTGCGTCCTCTGTATCGGGTGTGTTGGCGCACTGGCGGCGCGGCAATGTAGATGTGAAGATGGGAGGCGTTCTGCTGGTCGGCGGTGTGCTGGGCTCATCGTTCGGTGTATGGCTGTTTTCTGTCCTGCGTGAACTGGGACAGATTGATCTGGTGATCAAACTTTCATATGTCATTTTCCTGACCATCATTGGCTCATTGATGCTGATTGAAAGCATTAAATCCATGCGGGCCTCCAAACGCTCCGTCAAGTCAAAGGCGCATCATCATACCTGGATGCACGGCCTACCGTTCAAGATGCGGTTTCGAAAATCACGTCTTTATGTCAGCGCGCTGTTACCGCTAGCCATTGGTTTTTTTGTGGGCCTGCTGGCCGCGATCATGGGGGTCGGCGGCGGATTTGTCATGGTGCCAGCGATGATTTATCTGCTCGGCATGCCCACGTCGGTCGTTGTTGGCACTTCCTTGCTGCAGATCATATTCGTGACGGCCAATGTCACACTGCTTCAATCCGTCAACAACCAAACAGTCGATGTAGTTCTGGCCATGTTGCTGATGGTTGGCGGCGTAATTGGTGCGCAGATCGGCACCAGAATTGGCGGCCATCTGAAAGGTGAGCAACTACGTGGTTTGCTGGCTCTAATTGTACTTGGGGTGTGTGCTAAGCTTACATTTGATTTGGTCGTTACCCCTATTGACCTTTACTCTCTCGGTGGCGGAGGTGGGCATTGATGATCCGTCGGATTTTGACCCTGTTTATATGCGTAACTGTATTTGGCGGCTTTGTACGTGCCGCAAATGCCAGTGAAATAACCGTCGACCTAGCTGATCCTGTCGTTCAGATCACCGCCGGGTTTTCCGGCACAGACCTTCTATTGTTCGGAGTTGCACCGGGCGACGGCGATATCGTCATCGTCATCCGTGGTCCTATTCATGATGAGATTGTCCGCAAGAAAGATCGGGTTCTGGGTGTGTGGGTAAACAAAGATGAAATTACTCTCGAAGATGTGCCCGCATTCTATGCCATGGCGTCAAATCGTGCATTGGATGAATTCCTACCAGGTGGGATTGCCAACATTCACCAAATCGGATTGGAAAATCTTCAGTTTAATCCAAAGGACAAATCACTGGTCACTGAAGACTGGGATCATTTCCGCCATGCTCTGCTCCGCAACAAGCAGCGTCAGGAATTATACACATGGGACCCTCTGCCCCTGATATTCAAAGGGAACCGCCTGTTCCGGACCAAAGTCCGTTTCCCGGCCAACGTCTCTGTTGGCACCTTCGGCATTGAAACCTACCTTATCCGTAAAGGCGAATTGGTGGACTCTCACACGACGTTACTGAATGTGCGCAAATTTGGCGTTGAAGCCAGCGTCTATGATTTTGCTCACCGCCAGTCCTTCGCCTATGGCATACTTGCCGTCCTAATAGCATGTTTCGCTGGATGGGCCGCAAACGCAGCCTTCCGCAAAACATAAACCCGATAGGTGAGCACCGTGACAGACCAAAACACAAACGACATATCAAGCAAAGACAACCTTTCTTTTCTCTGTGTAGTTGACGAGAGCGAGGAGATGGGAAATGCACTTCGCTTTGCCTGTCGGCGTGCAACCACGACGGGGCGCCGAGTCTCCCTGCTCTACGTGATTCAGCCCGCGGAATTTCAGCACTGGATGGCAATCGGCGAACGCATGCGTGAGGAAGCCCGCGAAGAAGCCGAGGAACTTCTTCAAGTCGTTTCTTCAGTGGTACAGAAACGTACGGGAAATATGCCGACCTGTTATATTCGAGAAGGCACGATCCGCGAAGAAGTCGTCGAACTGATCAATGAGGAAACCAATATTGCTTTGTTGGTTCTGGGTGCAGCAACGGGAACGGACGGGCCTGGGCCTCTGATCACCTATCTGGTTGAAAAAATGGCAGGGCAGCTTCGGGTTCCTGTTACCATCGTGCCCGGTAGTCTGAGCGAGGAAGAAATCGACGCCATCACCTAGTGCGAGCTAGAGTTGCGCGTATATCAGCCTGATCAATGAACATCCAGGACCGATGCCGTCGCCTGTCCCATGACGTTCGATGATAAACTTCCATAGACAAACCTCTTCAGCTTGTTTTCACTTGAACCGGATACAGCGATAATATCAAAATCACGACCCGTTTCCAGGATCGTGGTTTGCGGGTCGCCAACACGAATGATCGTGTCGTGAACCTTAACCCCCAATTCAGCCAACATCGCCTTGGCATCCTGTATCGCATGTTCGGCGTTGGCCTTATCCATCTCCGTCGGTGCTGCTGAGAATAGAGTAACAGGGTGATTACAATGATGGGCGAGAACCGCTTCACGGCAGGCTGCATCAAGTGAATGAGCCGATCCATTGGTGCAGATCAGATGCCCGCGTTGCCCGGTTGAATTGTTTTCCTGTTGTCGCGCGATCAGAACTGAACATGGTGACACCTTCGTCACCTTTTGCACGACACTCGCTCCCCAGAAAGAATTCCACTCCGCCCGCCAATAGCTGGGAGCGCCGAAGATCATCAGGTTGTAGGGACCGAGTTCATATTGATCGAGAATTCCGCTGGCCGGTTCGGGCGCCGTTTTTAATTTTAATACAATGCTCTGTCCGTTTTCATGCCGATATTCGATTTTGTTATCACCTAGCGGATCTCCCCAAACATCGGCGTGATCAGAATGGACTTTCCAGTCTTCGGCCAATGCGTCCTCATCAACCAACATCCCGAGCCCCCGTTTCAGATACTGGATTCCCGGCAGTTCCAACCCCCACTCAAGCATATTCTGGCGCGCGATCCGCACCTGTAACCCTCCAGTTCGAAGTCCCTGATCAATTGGGCGTACATATAAAAGGATGATGTCGCACTCTTTATTTTTGGCGATTTCCCTGGCATATCGAACGCCGACATATGACTTATCCGACCCGTCGATGCAGACCAGTATACGAAACCTGCTCTTCCGCCAGTCATGAAGTCGTTGCAGTTCAGGGTCGAGTTGATGGTCATGGTGAAAAATCATTTGCGACGCATCCTTAAGCCTCACCTTTCAAGTAACGGCCAATACACAGAGGCGGCAAGTAACATTATGACCGTCGACGCAAGCGCCATTCGCCAACCAACTTTCAGAAAATCTGTGGTTTTCAAATATCCTGAAGCATACACGATGGTACACGCGGGTGTTCCGACAACGGTCAGATAAGCAAATGCTGATGATATCGCCGTGATGAAGCCAAGCACGATTGGGCTTTCACCAGCGACGTAGGCCATTTTTAGAACAATTGGCCCCAGGACCGCAACAGCAGCACCATTGGACATCATATTCGTGACAACCGTGGTTAACCCAGATACAGCGGCCCACAGTCCCAACCCTTGATCAGCACCAAAGGGCGTCAGAATGGCCAAAAAGTTCTCGGCTATCCATTGTGCGGCACCGGTGTTTTTCATTTGCACACCAAGAGAAATCGCCGCCGCATAGAGCAACACCACTCCCCAGTTTACCCCCGAATTAACATCCTCCCAGCGAACCAATCCGGCGATCAGGAACAGCGCCGCGCCTAAAATGGCCACTGTTCCCATGCCAATGTCAGAAGACAACGTGACCCAACCCCATAGGATCATCAGAAAGAAGATAATCGACAGCCAATCCCCGGATTTCATTGGTCCTTCTATCTGGATTTGCATGCGTAACTTGGCAACAGCCCGCGAAAGGTTGGAATACTCCGGACGAAAGGTAAAAAGCAGAATTATAGTGACAACCGGCAACTGCAGCAGAAACATCGGATAGGCGTAGACCATCCACTTGACGTAATCGACCAGAAATTTTTGCGTTTCCGGATTGGTCGGATCATAAAAAAACTCTTTCCAATAACCGATCATGATCGCATTTCTGGCTCCACCGGAAGGTGTACCGATGCCTGCGACCGAACACCCGTAAGAGATCGAAAACAACAGAACCGCTGCCAGGTTTCGCACCTTTTTAGGGTCATCGGATGTCAGGGTGATCAACGTTATACCGACAGGCAGCATCATCGCAGCGACAGTGTGTTCACCAACAAATGAGGCAAGAAAACCGGATACCACTGAGATGCCAAAACAAATTCTCGACGTTTGCGTACCGGTCACCTGAACAATCAGCCAGGCGATACGCTTATCCAGCTTCTGTTTGACCACTGCAACAGCCAGCATCAACGAACCCATAATAAATAATACGGAATCCGTCATCAGGCTTTTGGCCACGATCGTTGACGGAATCGACAACAGCAAGACTTGTCCGGCAATAATCAACAAGGCGACTGTTGGCAAAGGAATTGGTTCGGTGACAAACAGTACGGTGGCAACCACCGACATGGTCAGAACGACCATGCCTTCCGGGCTCAACCCATCCGGAACCGGCAGAGATAGCATGAAGATGCCCAACGCCATGGCAACAAAAAACCATCGCTTTTCCCAAAAATAAAATAAATTGATATGGGACTTCAAAAGCACCAGACGCTGATAACCGCGCCGACGTATACGCAAGACAGACCAGCCGCTTTCAGGCGAACGGGCCTGCAAACTATCTCGGACAAGGCTAACTCTAGTCACAACCTACCCCATTCCGTGCGGAAACTCGGCTTTAGTGAATAACAGGTCCGTCTGAAATTTCCGTAAAGATCATTTGAACCTACGAAAGGGTCGCCCCACAACATATTCACTTTTTTGATACTATAATACCGAATTCACACAAAAGCGAAACCTGGCGGTTTTTAACCGGCAAATCTCTTCAGTTGAGGTCGTTAAAGGTGGGATTAGTTAGCAGCCGCCTGTCTTAAATCCGCGATGGATTTGGCGTAGTCACCGCCATTGAAGACAGCACTTCCGGCAACGATGACATTGGCCCCTGCTTCGACGACATCGCCAATAGTCTTTGTATTGACGCCGCCATCAACCTGCAGGTCGATGGGTCTGACACCGATCATCTGGCGAATGCGGCGAATCTTATCAAGTTGGGAGTGGATAAAGCTTTGTCCGCCAAACCCCGGGTTTACGGACATCACCAAGATCAGGTCGACCTTGTCGATGATGTATTCCAGTGCGCTTTCAGGCGTTGCTGGATTTAAGGAAACACCAGCCTTCTTCCCAAGCGACCGAATGAATTGCAAGCTTCGGTCCAGGTGCACATCAGCTTCGGCATGGACGGTAATGATATCCGCCCCGGCATCGGCATAATCCTGAAGAAAAGGCTGGGCCGGATTGATCATCAGATGGACATCAAAGATCTTGTCCGTGTGCGGGCGGATACATTTGATCACAGGTGGGCCGAAAGTCAGGTTGGGAACAAAATGACCATCCATGACATCAATATGGACATAATCACACCCTGCCTCATCGATGGCGCGAACTTCGTCACCCAGCTTGGCGAAGTCCGCCGACAGGATACTTGGGGCGATTTTGATGTCGGCCATTGTTTTCGTCCTCCGGTTTATTTCACCATTGGATCGAGCGATCCATTGGCGTATCGGTTTGCCATTTCGGTGAGGGTTACGGGTTTGATTTTGTGGGCCTGTCCGGCGCAGTTGAAGCGCTCGAAGCGATCAAGGCAGACTTTCTCCATGGCGGCGATGGCCGGTTTCAGATAGGCGCGGGGATCGAACGCCGCCTTGTCTTCGGTTAGAACCTTGCGGATGGCCCCGGTGATCGCCATGCGGTTGTCGGTGTCGATGTTGACCTTGCGCACGCCGTTTTTGATGCCGGTCTCGATCTCTTCTACCGGCACCCCGTAGGTCTGCGGCATTTCACCGCCATTGGCGTTGATGATGTCCTGCAACTCCTGTGGCACCGAGGATGAGCCATGCATCACCAGGTGCGTGTTCGGTAATCTTTCATGAATGGCCTTGACCACGTCCATGGCCAGAATATCGCCGGTCGGCTTGCGGGTGAACTTGTAAGCCCCGTGCGACGTGCCAATGGCCACGGCCAGGGCATCAACCTTGGTTTTTTTGACAAAGTCCGCAGCCTCATCGGGGTCGGTGACCAACATGTCCTTGTCGAGCTTGCCATCGAACCCATGGCCGTCTTCCTTCTCACCCTCGCCGGTCTCCAAGGACCCCAGGCAGCCCAGTTCGCCCTCAACCGAGACCCCGGCCAAGTGCGCAATCTCCGTGACTTTCTGGGTAATGCCGACATTGTAGTCATAAGACGCCGGGGTCTTGGCATCCTCTTCCAATGAGCCATCCATCATCACCGATGAGAAGCCGTAGGTAATTGCCGACACGCAGGTCGCCGCGTTGTTGCCGTGATCCTGATGCATGCAGACCGGAATGTGCGGGTACATCTCCGTCGCCGCGATAATCAGGTGGCGCAGCACGATGTCGTTGGCGTAATTACGCGCGCCTCTGCTGGCCTGCATGATCACCGGACTGTCGGTCTTGTCAGCGGCCGACATGATCGACAGCATCTGCTCCATGTTGTTGATGTTGAACGCCGGCATGCCGTAGTCGTTTTCCGCCGCGTGGTCCAAAAGCTGTCGAAGTGATACGAGTGCCATTTTATCTTTCTCCAAATGACGGCGGTCTTCCGCCCCTGATCCCTGGTTACTGCGCCTTACAGCCGCGCCTTAACCTCTTTGACGACGTTCTCCGC